>ODAI013483383.1_pt1 | contig 12761 bp, 8 predicted proteins | sample 1539321 | NCBI WGS metagenome assembly ODAI01 (sample SAMN02144231, study PRJEB22623) | gut metagenome | biome: sheep rumen | host: Ovis aries | place: New Zealand | reverse complement strand
CTTGTCATTGGGTTCGAGCGTGAGCCGGCAGAGAGTGAAGGCTTGTTTGTGAATAAACGAAGTTTATGAAACAAACAACCGTAATCTCGTTTAATGCCGGCGAACAAGACAATCCCACCACCTCCTCCATTTAAAAACCACCTTTCAAGGTGGTTTTTTTAATGGAAAGAGTGTGAGGATGAGAAGCTATCATTAGTGGGTTCGGCGGATTTGCGGACGGATGAAACGAAGTGTACCTTTTAACAGGACATTTGGTCGGAAGTGTTTTTTACCATTGCGAGCGCAAAAGTCCGAAGCGATTAAGCATTTGGCGATTTATCAAGTTGGAAAGTTTAGTGAGTAAAAAAGTCCGAAATGTCCGATTTCGGTAACACAAATGTCCACTATTTTGTACTTTTTGTCCTAAAATTTGCACCTTAAAAACTATTATTAGTTGCATTTAAGATAATTTTTATTTATTATATAACTGTATTGTTAAGGAAAAATTAATATGCGTATATATCCTATTTCAACTTACAATAATAATAAAATTACTCTTAACCAAAATTTCACTGGTGCAATTAATTATAGTGAAATAAAGCCAATGTTGAGTAGTTTACGAGAACATATTGGTAATAATATATCTTCATCAGTTGAGGATATTGAAATGATTCCTAACCTTATGGATAGGTTAGGTAGAAAATTGGAAAAGTATTCTGATTCAACTATTTTAAATTTTAAAAAGATAAGTTCCAGCGAATATAGTGTTTTTATAGAAAATCCTTTTTCATATTATAAACAGTTATTACCAAATATTAAATTATCAGAACAGGAAAACATCTCTGAGAATTTAAATGTTTTAAAAAAAATGGTAAAAGATGTTGAAAGCACAAATCAATTTGATGTGGAATTAAAATTTGTTCAAATGCGAAATAACTCTGTTCCAAGAGATGAATTTAAACCTGTTCTGTAGTATGCGATTATTTAGACCAAAATAATCATCAAATCCGCTGTTCTTTCTTCTCAAAACGACTGTTCTTTTACATTTACCATTGCGAGCGCAAAAGTCCGAAGCGATTAAGCATTTGGCGATTTATCAAGTTGGAAAGTTTAGTGAGTAAAAAAGTCCGAAATGTCCGATTTTGGTAACAAAAATGTCTACAAAAATACTTTTAAATGGGTAAATATTTGGCTCAAATCCCTACACAATCTAAATCACACAAAAGGACAGAAATAGGTATTTTTAAATAATGGTGCAAAAAATTGCACCCTACACAGCTTATACAAAAGACTTATTTCTAGAATAAATAACTATTGTGTCCATATTGATCTTTAATTTTTTCTAGCATGGTTTTAAAAGCTGATATAATATTTTTTTCATCCGTATAAAATGTTGCGTCTAATTCTTCATTGCAAATTTTCTGAAAATTATTTATATCATCTGATTTACAGCAACTTAATTTTGCTATACTTGAGACATAGTTTACAAGAGGTGTCATTAAATCTTTTTTGTTTTTACCTTGTCCCCAACCATAACATTCATTATCAATATCTTTTATTAATGTTTCCGCTTCATTTAAAAGAATGTCAATAACACTTGAATTGATTTATATATTAGTGAGATAATTCTTTAATATTTCTAATTTTTCAGGGTATTTTTGTTTTGAAAATTCTTGGTAAAAATTATTATATTTATTTTTTATATTATCAAATTTTTGTGTTCTAAAATTATCACGTTCTTCCCCATAATCAGTATATCTTTCACAGTACATGTAATATAATTCTACTATTTGTTCCGGCAAATTTTCGTTTTTATTAATTTTAACTTTGACCAAATTAAAAAAATCTTCGATAGTTTTTATCTTATTATTAGGAAAAGTTTTATTTACAATAGCTATATTATCCCAAAAAAATTGTTCATATTTTAAATTCCTAAAATCATTATCAGATGTTTGAACTTCTGAATTATTAACATTATATAATTCTTTGCACATTTGTTCCCAATCACTTTTTTTAAATGTACATCCTTTTTGTGGGTTGATCCATAAATCAACAACAAATTCTTCTTTGCCATCTTTTGTTGAAATTAAAACAGCAAAGTGTTGATTGTCTCGATTCGAAGGAACAGAATTAAAGATAATTTGTGCAGTATTATATTTATCTTTGAATTGTTCGTAACATATTTTTGTTACTAAATCGGCACATTCTCCACAATTTGCAAGTTTGTATTTTTTTATTAAAGTAGATTCTTCTTCATATTGCGCTTTTGCAGATAATTCATATTGAAAATATTGTTTACGCATTTTATCTATTATTTCATCATCTTTTTCGTATGTTTTATAATATGGTTCATAAAAGTACTGCATAGAACTCGAATTGAGATTACCATATTCCTGCTTAAATGAGTTTATAACTTTCTGGGCATCTTTATATAATTGAGAGTTACCGCCAGTTTTTAGTTCATATTTGTTAGATAAATCTCTAACCCTTTTATCAATAACTTTTTTAACATCACTGAATGGTTTACCTTTTAAGTCGATTTTTTCTACCTGATTATTTAATACTTGTGGCGTATTTGAGGTTCCAACAGAAGATTTCGAAAAACTTCCTCCTAAGCTCTCTGTGATACTAAAATCTTGGTTTGTATTTACGTTTTCTTTGTCAAAACAAAATAACCAAGCACTAGTAGTTTTTAATTCTGCAATTTGCTTTTCATTAAGACCTGCTAAGCGGCATATTTCAGTTGTACTTTTGCCTTTGCATTTTTGGGGATTTGCTTTTTTGTAATTTTCAAAAATTTGCAAAGGCGTTAGATATGGTGGCATAATCTACCTTTCTTACAATTATCCACTATATATATCGGCAGACTATTCAAAAACTTTAATGTTTTTAGAAAAATTGTTACATGTGAAAGAAAATTGTTACAATTCGTAGGTTCGGATTTTACATTATCAAACCAGCTGTTCTTTCTTATCAAACCAACTGTTATTTTACACCCAATAAGGTAAAGCCTTGTCATTGGGGTCGAGCGTGAGCCGGCAGAGAGTGAAGTGTAGTTTGTCGAGTAGTACGGTTTTGTCAGTTTGACTATTTTGTTTCCTAAAACTCGCTCGTTATAGGGATTTTGCTGGTCGGAAGTGCAACTTTACCAAAAAACCGATTTACTCACTTTTACTCATTATTTACTCACACCGGTCGCTTACTTTCCAATAATAGCAAGAAACTTTTTAGAACGCTTATTTTGGTAAGGTATAGTTTATTTGGTAAAGATAATTATTATAAGATTGTTAATATTAAAAATTAAATTAATATTATGACTTAGGCAAGATGTATTCCAAAGCTACTTCTATATCGCCATTAGGAGCTACCTTTTTATCAAGGACTTTGTATTGTGCACCACGAGGCATAAGGACTTCGCCATAGTGTTCCCAGTTTCTTGAAACTTTTGCCCCTTTTGGTAAATGTATTTCACACATCATTACTCTGAGTGGTTTTCCTGCTAAATCTGTCATTCTTGCACCTTCACCACCCCAATTTTCAGCCATAGAACGTTCAAATGCAGTGTATGTATAGGCTGTGTCAGGAATAACAACATCTCCAACTTTAGCTTTATCTATCACTTCAAGAATTTTATTATTACTTTTGATTACAGGATTTTCTGCTGCACCTTTGTAAACTATACAATCATGGCTTAATGGTGGTAATTGCTCAAAATTTTTATCTATCCTTGACATTAACTTCTCGGTTGCTAATACTTCTTTAACTTCATCCTCTGCTAACCCTTTCATATTATTGGCACGGGCTTCTACAGCATTACGTATATCTTGGTTGAAACCATTTGCTGCATGATGTCTAGAAATTGCAGAAGTATCTGTTACGGTATCTCCAGGATGAAATGGTTGCAGTGCTTTTTCAATTTCTCTTTCACGTTGATTGACTAACTTTAACTTGTCTTGAAGATGTGTAAGTCTTAATTGTTCAGCTTTAGAAAGACCTTTTTCTTTAGCTAGCCTTTCAAGGTCTTTAATTTCTCCACCCCATGAATTTAGTTCATATCTTAATTTAGCAAGTTCAGAACGTGACAAATTAGGGATAGTTTCGGCAAAAGCATTTAACTCTGAGTCTAACTGTTTCTTTAGTGCATCTGTATTGACTTCAGGTTTGATTTCTGACTTTGCCTCAGGTTTCACCTCTGGTTTGACTTCAGGTTTAACTTCTGGCTTAACCTCTGACTTAACTTCTGGTTTAGCTTCTGATTTAACCTCTGGTTTAACTTCTGGCTTAACCTCTGGCTTAACTTCTGGTTTGACTTCAGGTTTAACCTCTGGCTTAACCTCTGGCTTAACCTCTGGCGTAACTTCTGGTTTAACTTCTGGTTTAGCTTTATTCCCTTTTAATTTACCTAACAAATTCTTAACATGTTTACCTTTACAGAAAATAAAATCTGCACCTATGGCTAAAGTCAAAGCAATCCCAGTGCCTATTGCAACTTTCTCCCCTGTTGATAGTTCTTTCCGTCCATTTTGGGATAACTCTACTGTATCAGTTTTATCTATATCAGCTTTAAACGATACTGGTTGAATTTGTCTATTACCATAATTTACAGCATATGCTGGTGAATAATTACCTGTTATTCTACTAACCATAAATATATTCCTTATTATAACCTACCACATTTATAAAGTATGTAGGGTTTCGAAAATTGCTTAATTGTAACAATTTTCAAGCAAATTGTTATAAATTAACTTTACCAAAAAGTGTAAACTATCTGTCAAACGAAACCATACCATTTGTCATTTTACAAGAAGGCTTGTTTGTAAATAAACGAAGTTTATGAAACAAACAACCGTAATCTCGTTTAATGCCGGCGAACAAGACAATCCCACCTCCTACATTTAAAAACCACCTTATTGAAGGTGGTTTTTAGTATTTTAAATACTTATTTAACTTTCTTAAATCCGGTTGCCTCTATAAGGACATTGGAGTTTTTCAAATCCAATACGACCTCTGAGCTGTCTTTACTCTGAAGAACAATATCTGCAACTCCATCGTGAGTCACATCTTTTATCTCAAAAGCGGCATTCGTATCAATATCCGCACTTTGAACCGCATTTGCAAACCCCTCTGTACCACGGTCAGACATTTTGTCCGCAACATTGTAACCTGCAAACCCTGATAATGCCGAAAACAGCAGGGCCATTCTGTAAGCAGTTAATTTAACCAAAGCATTATGCAATTCTATCGGGATAGTTTTTCGATTTGCACTTGTCTTTACCGGAAGTACTGCGGCCTGACTTTCAACAACTTTATCAAATGTGGTCGCTTTTCCACTGAGATTATCATTGCCGCCATTTGATTCATTTCCTCTGAAGTAAATATTACATCTTTTCCCAATTGCATCTATTCTCATATATATTCTCCTTAGTTATTTATAGAAATAAAAAACCGTAAAAAATATTTTTGCTAGTTGCTTAAAAATTATATACATATAAGCTTAAATATTATTTAAAAGAGCCTCATATACAATCCACCAACATGAATATATTGTTGGGTTTCGCGTGTCGCTTCGTTCGCAAATAACGGATATTGCATAACCTCTATCTTTCGCTCACTCGCTCTTGTGTCGAAAATTTCTGTTACTCATTGGTTATTTGAGCTCCACCCAACCTACGTCACTACTACCCAAGTATAATTGAATTTACGCAATATTGCAAATTTGCATTGTGAGTTGAATTTGTAATTAGACATATCAAAAGAAAGTTCTCTGAGCATTTTATTCTTAAATGTATTAAAGAGGGCTATTCCATTTACCGAGCAAGATATCACTTCTGCCGTAGTCATTCGGCTTGTCAATATCAATTGGTAAAACTAAGTCTTTATACTTTTCCGTTTTATATTTATTTTTTCTGACGTATGTCGCTTCTATTACATTTGGGAAAAACGTATCACCAATTTTAACTATATAATTGGTATTATTCCCATGTAAATGTACTAATCTGTGCGTTTTATTTATTTTCTTAAGCATTCTAAGTTTTTTATCGCTATCACCGGCTTGAACAAGAGCATGAAACTCCAATACTATTTGGTCAAACTGTTCTAATACTTTTGAATTGACTGTTTCTAAAAAACTCCACTCCGCACCCTCTACATCCATTTTTAAAATCATGTTTTTATTTTGGGAATGACCGTTTTTATTCAAATAATAGGATAAAGTTTTTAACGGCAAATCGGATCTGTCCATGCCTGCAATCCCTTCCTTAAAAAAATGAAATTCATCTCGGGTTTTAGGTAGCTCTTTTATTGTATGGTCATACATATAAATACTGTACCCATAATCAGCCATAGAACTATCCCAGCTTACATCGTCACAAATCCCAAAAGAATAAGCTATACCGCCATTATTAAAATCGTCAGCCATTATATATCCGCCGTCCCTGTCCTGAAGTCCAATTCTTACTAACGGGACATCTTTCAATTTATATACTTCTAAGACTTTCTTCAAATTTTTGTAGTATTTATATGACGCATTTAAATCAGCTTTTACATTGTATAAAGTACCTTTGCCATCATAAAACCCATACGAAAACTGAATATCCACAAAAACCTCCGATATTAAAATCTACCCGATGATTATACTATAAAACTTAATTTATTGACACTAAAAGGCATAAAAAATATAATCAAAATAGCGAGGATAAAATAAATGCCTGAAAATACCGAACAAAAAAAATATATTATAACAACCCAAGAAATAAACGGTAAAACCGAAAGGAATTTGAATTGTTTTGAATTGTACCACGTTGGCATCGGAAACCGACTGAAACAATTATTTTCCAATATGCATATCCATGAAGGTGAATTTGACACCTTAAACATATATTGGCCGCTGCAAGGTCTTGTGGATAAACCGTTTAAAACTCTGTTTGACTTTACGGCTTGCCCAAGAATAAATGAAATTAATTATTCAGCATTTTTAGATGCACATTATTGTGAAGAAGGGACATGGCGTCTGTTTTTCAAGTCGCAGGAATTTAAAAGATTAAGGGAAGAATACGGATTACAATATATAGACTTTGAATACAACAATACGCCTCAAGAATTTATAGATATTTATAAGCCGTATTTTGAAGCATTAAAGCCGAGCAGGTTCGTAAAAGTATTAATGAACTCTATACAAATGCCTGAGAAATGTGTTTCTGTGCATATCAGACATATGGCTGATTGGAAAGAGTGGAATCGCTGGGGTGATAACGATATTGAAAGATTTATCGAAGAAATGCATAAATACGATGACGATACATATTTTTATGCGGCCTGCCAATCTCAAGAAACTCGAGAAATTATAATGAAAGAGTTTAAAGACAGGATTATTGCACTACCCAGAAACTACAAAATAAAAGATAATATCAGGGATGTTGCCGACTTATTTTTATTATCTCAAAATAAAAAGTTAATAGGCACATACGGTTCTACATTTACGGAATGCATATGGTGGCTGTCCGGCTGCACACAAGACGTCACAATTATAGGCTCTGAAAGTGAATGGAAAAACGGCGGACTTCCCGATTATATGAAACCAAAGAACAAATAATACCGCATATAAAAAAACACTTCCAAATTACAAAACGTCTAAATTCGTTTATCTGTAATAGCTTAAACGTCTTTTTTGCTGTGCAGATAAAGCCTTTATAACTGTACGTTTTTGTGTCGCAGAAACATTTTCCCTTTTACTGCTGACAAAGTTTTTATCGTCATCTATTTTTACTTTTTGAGGATTCTTTGGTTTTCTTAATTTTACAAGAGCATCAAAATCAGGAACGTTATTGGAAATAAAGCCGGAGTCAAGTTTATGAATATGCCTAATGAAATTGCAAACAAAATTCTATACAGATACATGCAGCAGGCAGATTCAATGAAATCGAACTTGACCAGTTCTTCAATGTAAGGTTTTTGCAATTTATAGCCAATTTGCAACTTTTGTTCTACAATAAAGAATAAGTAATTCGGAGTCAGAATAATGAAAAGAAGATTAATCGTAATAGCTTGTTTGGCGGCATTTTTTGGAATAAAGACATATGCTACCGAAGTACATAACGTAAACGGAGATAATTTCTCATATTTATTTGATGTACATAAGCCGACAGATAAGGCAATACACGCAATTGGAGAATCTTTAAAAAGTCCTTTTGAAATAACTCAAAATTATCTTAAACCGCTGTTCATATCCGCTAAAAATTGGGCAAATATTATTAAACCAATTAACACCGGCTCTAAACCTGCCGGTTACGGAGTTTTTGCATTAGATGATTATAATGCATCCGCAGCCAGCGTTTTTGTTAACGTTAAGGGGAGTCCTCATAGGGTTACATATATAAATGCTGTTATTAATAACTTGGATTACACTATACCTAAAATATTTGAGGGAGAAACTCCGTATCCGGGATTCATTATGTTAGGGAAAGGAGTCAACGAAGAAAATCCCGGTTGGGCTCCATACACAGGAAACCATGCATTGTACCACGGTGAAATTCCTGATTTAAATGTTGTTATGATGCATGAATTAATGCATTCGTTGGGGGTTACAAGTGCGGTTAATGCGTATAAAGAGAACTCAGGAGATAAAACGGATTATTTCTCAGAGAGCAAATCTGCACCTCTATCAATATTTGATGCCAATTTAAGAGTATACAATGGGGATATGGGAAAACCGTTTAATAAAAATTTAGAAATCGTACCCAAAAGCGGGATGGCTGTTGGGAAAGGCAAAGAATTTGACATAGTTAAAAATTCTCCCTATTTTGTAGGTGATAGTGTAATAAAAGTTTTAGGCGGAAATAGCAATTACGAAGAATCTAAACAGGCAATTATTGATAACGGCGGTTTTATAAATTATTCAGCCTATTATAAAGATGACAAACGCCCAAAAGTATACGGATTACCAATTCACCCGTATGACGGAGAAGACGATGAAATTGAACTTGACTTATCTCATATTGAATTGAGAAACAGTTATATGTCACATCAAGAGTACCGAAACTGGTCAATTCCAATGGAAGTCGAATTGGCAGTATTAAAAGATGTCGGGTATGATATAGATTTAAGACGTCATTTTGGTAAATCCTACTACTTAAATAATGTTACCGATACATTTACAACAGGATACTCAGAATGGGATGGTTCTTCTTATACAGGCACTCCTTCAACGGTAACTCAAGGCGTCGGATTACACATATATGGGAATAACAACAATATTTCACAAGCTTCTGATATTCTGACTAACGGCGAAGGCTCTATTGGTGCAAGAATTGATGGGGTAGGAAATATTTATACCTTAAAAAGCGGAAACCGTATTGCTACAAATGGTAAAGAGAACTTAGGTATTGCTGTCACTTGGGGTAAAAACCATAATATCAATGTTGAACAAGGGGCATCTGTCCAGGCTAAAGGTAAAGAAGGTATAGCTGCAAGTTTTGATTTTGGTGCAAATATATTTGGTACAACCGGTACTACTTATGGTTCGTATATAAATTATAATTCTGAAACTGAAATAAATAAAAATCCGCTTGAGGAAACAAGAGATGCACTTGTAGATGAATTTAACGTTGCAGGTACATTGGAAGGCAAGAAAGCTGCAATTTATATTTCAGACAATGCACACGTGAAAAATATAAATATTCTTGAAGGAGCCCAAATAAAGGGGGATATTATTTCCGAATGGAATTCTGTATCATCAGCGCATAAATCAACAGTCCAAAGAAAAGGTGACATGTATTGGGATGATGTTAATCCTTCAGATAAGTCACAGATTTATTTTACAAACTTGAATATAGACAAAGATTTTTCAGGAACAATTGACGGTAAAATTGATGGTGATAACGACATATACAATACTTTGAAATTAAACAATGCAGGAAAACCGACAATAAACGGAGATCAAATCAATGTATACGAAATAAATAATACAGGCGATTTAACAGTAAATGACGTTACTGTTGAGGTCCAAAGCGGCAAAATTTCCGGAAACGGCAACATCAATGTAAACAAAGAGCTGCAACTAGGCACAGGTATAGATATTATAGAAAACACTATAAAACTACCGGAAAACTCTGTATTCTCTACAATTAACAACGAAACAATTGATATTAAAATAAATTCAATTGATTCAAACAATGGAAAAATCGCATTTGACTTGGGAGATACCTACGTTATTTCCTCTAATTCAAACAACAATAAAGCATCTATTTCACAGGTAAAAATCGATGAAGAAACAGCAAAGGAATTAAAAGATGAGGCTGCCATTGAGTTGTTTAAAACTGACGGAAATACGCAGCCGCTTGATTTAGGAAAATCTAAAGCAAATGTGTATTATGGCGGAAATCGCTATACACTGACTCAAAACCCCGACAAAAAAGATTTTCTTGATATAAGAAAGACCGCAACCGGTATGGAATTAAAAGATGCAGCAGAAGATAAAACTGCAGCTAACTACATTGTTACTGAGAAAGAATTAACAAAAGATGCCGGCACCGTCAAGGGTGATTCTTTTGAAATTTCAGGCGGGGTTATCAACGTAAACGGACATAAAGGTTTAGTAATTGATAAAACTCAGAATAAAAACGGGACAGTATTAAAAACCGGTATTATGGGAGCTTCCGACAGCGATGTTACAGTAAAGAACGGCGGAGCTTTAACTGTTGTTGCCGCTGATAATGCAGTATTACTTGGCAGTACAGGAGAAACCGCAATTACACTTAAGGAAGGAACTGTCCAACTTGCCGCAGGCGATAATACGATTATGCTTTTAGGAGATATTAAAGGCTACGATAACAAAAAAGATGAAATTATTGCTCACGGGAACGCTGTAACATTCGCTGATACAAGCAATGTAAAAATCACAGCCCAAAATACATCTACCATTATAGGAGGAACATCCAAAAATACAGTTTGGGATTTGGCATCTTATATGGTTAATGTACCAAATGATTCATTTTTGGCTTCAGACGGCTCAAATGAGCTTCACATAAATGGCGGAATTATTAACTTCCAAAATAATGAAGCTTCGGATATTACTCTTTCTAAAATGGAAATCAACAAAGATTTTGTAACAGCAATTGATGTTGATTTGAAAGAATTAACGACCGACAGATTCGTATTTAAAAACAGTTCGGATCTAAAAACAAACAGCAATTTATTATATTTATCCAATGTAAAAATGTTGAACGCAGATAAAACAACAATCACCGATGAAAAAATAATGATACCGTTTGCAAGTAAACAATATCATAATGAAAAATTAATAGGCGGGATAGTTCAGGATATTAAACCGCAAAAGGTATTAACTCCGATTTTCAAATACGACTTTGCATATGAAGAAGATAAGAACATGGCAGGTTTTGCATTAACAAGAGGTAATTCTTCAGATTATAACAGCTACAACCCGTCAGTAATGGCAGCACCAATAGCAGCGCAAGTAGGCGGATACTTAACACAATTAAATTCATATGATGAAGCCTTTAGAAATCTTGATATGAAAATGCTTATGACACGAGAAGAACGTAAAGCATACAAAATGGCAAATCTCTATGCTTCAGAAGTTCAACCTAAAGTATTTTCACAAACATACCTACCGGAAAAAGATTCGGCAGGCTGGTTCAGACCTTACGTATCATTTGAGAAAGTCGGACTAAAGAACGGACCAAGAGTAGGCAATAACATGTACGGCTCCTTCTTTGGTGGCGATTCCAGTATGTATGAAACGAAAAACGGTTGGGATTACCAATATTCATTGTATGCAGGATACAACGGTTCACACCAGCACTTTGCAGGAAATTCTATGTATCAAAACGGCGGGCACCTCGGTATGACAGGAATTTGGTACAAAAAAGATTTCTTCACAGCATTAACTGCTAATGTCGGAGCAAGTGTAGCAGAAGCATCAACAATGTATGGGAATGAAGATTTTCCAATGTTAATGACAGGTATAGCATCTAAAACAGGCTATAATTGGGAATTAGCAAAAGGGAAATTTATAATACAACCGAGCTACTTAATGAGTTATTCTTTTGTAAACACCTTTGACTATACAAATGCGGCAGGAGTGCGTATTAATTCAGATCCGCTGCACGCAATAAGTATAACTCCCGGGGTAAAACTTATCGGGAATTTAAAGCACGGCTGGCAGCCCTATATGGGTGTCCAAATGGTATGGAATATAATGGACAAGACTGATTTTAAGGCTCAAAATGTAAATCTGCCGGAGCTTAGCGTAAAACCGTATGTTCAATATGGGGTCGGTTTACAAAAACGTTGGGGAGAAAGATTTACCGGATTTGGACAGGTAATGATTCGTAACGGCGGCAGAAACGGTGTTGCACTTAATGCAGGTTTCAGATGGGCAATAGGAAAAACATCACAAACAAAAAGTTCACATAAAACACAAATCAAAAAACTAAGTCACAACGTACTATAATTAAAACATTAAGCTTTATAACCTGTAAAAGAGGCGCTATAAGTTCCTCTGGCAAATAAAAAGGAGCTGGATGCTATTTTTTATGTTGCCGAAGGGGGGACTTTACTAAGCCGTAGGCGAGGATGTGATATCCGAGCCGTACGGATTAGTATGTCGATTTTTATCGACTAACACAGGAAATTTTTTCAACAAAAAATTTCCTGTTCAAGTTCCTCTGGCAAATAAAAAAGGAGCTGGATGCTCCTTTTTATTTGCCGAAGGGGGGACTTTACTAAGCCGTAGGCGAGGATGTGATATCCGAGACGTACGGATT
>ODAI013273812.1_pt1 | contig 12761 bp, 12 predicted proteins | sample 1539321 | NCBI WGS metagenome assembly ODAI01 (sample SAMN02144231, study PRJEB22623) | gut metagenome | biome: sheep rumen | host: Ovis aries | place: New Zealand | reverse complement strand
CCGTTTAGGTCGCGCACGACGCGGTTGTAGTCGAGGATTGTGAGCTGAGAGGCCTGAAAGCATACGGCCATGAAGTAGTTATACTCCTCCTCTCCCGTGTGATGAGGGTTCTGCCTTTGCTTCTCAGCCCCCACGAGCGCCGCGGCGGCCGAGCGATGGTGGCCATCGGCGATGTAGAGCGAGGGCATCTGAGCAAACGCAGCGGTGATGGCATCGATGTCCTTCTGGTCGGAGATGACCCAGAACTTATGCCCGAATCCGTCGACGGGAGCGATGAAGTCATAGACAGGCTCCGTGGCGGCATACTTGCGGATGAGGGCGTCGAGCGTGGCATTGTCGGGATAGGCGAAGAACACGGGTTCGATGTTGGCGTCGTTCACACGCACATGCTTCATGCGGTCTTCCTCCTTGTCGCGGCGGGTGAGCTCATGCTTCTTGATGACACCGTTCATGTAGTCCTCCACGGCAGCAGCCACGACAAGGCCGTACTGCGTCTTGCCGGAAGCCCCCCGCAGCCCCCCAAGGGGGGATTCTCCTATTGTCTGCGCATAGATGTAGTACATCTCCTCGCTGTCCTGCTTGAGCCAGCCCTTGTCCTGGAACTTCTGGAAGTTCTCGGCAGCCTTCTCATAGACGCGAGGGTCGTACTCGCTTGTGCCGATGGGGAAGTCAATCTCGGGCTTGATGATGTGATAAAGCGACTTCTCATTGTCGCCAGCCTCAGCACGAGCCTCCTCAGAGTCAAGGACATCGTATGGGCGGCTCTCTACCTGCTCAACGAGATCTTTTGGTGGACGAATGCCACGAAACGGTTTTACAACAGCCATAACTTGCTACTTGTTTACTTGTCAACTCGTTTACTTGTTAACTTGGAACTTCGTTATCCCGTCGCGGAGGAAGCCGACAATCTGGTTGGCAGCAGCGATGCCGGCGTTGACGTTGGCTTCGGCTGTCTGTGCACCCATCTTCTTCGGCGTAGCGAAGTAGCGGCCTTCAAACTTGGCGAACTCTGCATCTGCATCGGGCTTGATGTCCGTCAGGTACTTCAGGTCCTGACGCTCTTCCATGAGCTTGATGAGACCTGCTTCGTCGATGACTTCCTTGCGGGCTGTGTTCACAAGGATGCCGCCCTTCTTCATCTTGCCTACGAGGTCATAGTTGATGCTCTGCTTCGTCTCGGGCGTTGCGGGAATGTGGAGCGACACGATGTCGCACGTCTCGAAGAGTTCTTCCTGACTCTTTGCAGCCTTCACGCCAGCAGCCTCGATGGCTTCTGCTGGGCAGTAAGCATCATAAGCGGCAATGTCCATGCCAAAGCCTTTTGCAATGCGAGCCACGTTGCGACCCACGTTACCGAAGGCGAGGATGCCAAGCTTCTTGCCCTTCAGCTCTGTGCCGCTGGTGCCGTTGAAGAAGTTGCGGACGCCAAAGACAAGCAGACCGAAGACAAGCTCAGCCACGCTATTGGCGTTCTGACCAGGTGTGTTCATGGCAACAACGTTGTGCGCCGTAGCTGCTGCAAGGTCGATGTTGTCGTAACCTGCACCGGCACGCACCACAATCTTCAGCTGCTTGGCAGCGTCGAGCACCTCGGCATCCACCTTGTCCGAGCGGATAATCATGGCATCAACATCTTTCACTGCATCGAGCAACTGGCTTTTCTCTGTGTATTTCTCGAGTAATACGAGTTCATATCCGGCAGCATCCGTTACTGCCTTAATGCCATCTACAGCAACCTTGCTGAATGGCTTCTCTGTTGCAACAAGTACTTTCATTTTGTCCATTGAACATTGAACATTGACCATTGACCATTATTCATTCTCAGCCGCTTTGGTAGTCTTGATGATTTTGGTCAACGTAGCCGCTATCTTTCCACAATCGTTATATATGGACTCAAACTGTTGGTCATCCAAATAATCTGATTCGTGAAGCAGCTCCAGCCAATATTCAGTTTCGTTTGCTTCCTTTAGAGCAATGTTTAATTTGTTTATAAAATCCATTCGACTTTGAGCATTGACACTTTCACGAACATTAGCTCCTATGCTTGTACCGCTTCTCAGTAACTGCTTTGACAAGACATACACCTGCTTCTCTTCATTAAGGTATTTATATAACCTTATGGCCCGAAGAGCGAAGGCCTTACTGTCAGAGAGTATCTGATTATCAGTTCGCATGGCTGGCGTCTTGGGATTAATGGTCAATGCTCAATGGTCAATGGTCAATGATTCTTCTCAAACTCCTTCATGCAAGCCACGAGTGCCTCGCAGCCTTCGATGGTCATGGCGTTGTAGCAGCTTGCGCGGAAGCCGCCGACGTCGCGATGTCCCTTCACGCCGACCATGCCCTTGCTTGTGGCGAAGGCCATGAACTCGTCCTGCAGCTCCTGATACTCGGGCTTCAGCACGAAGGTGATATTCATGCGTGAGCGGCTGTCCTCCTGGGCTGTGCCGACGAAGAGTTTGTTACGGTCAATCTCGCCATAGACAATTTCAGCACGCTTGATGGCCAGCTTCTCCATAGCCTCAACGCCGCCCTGCTTCTTGATCCACTTGAGGTTCTGCAGAGCACAATAGATGGGCACTGTGGGAGGCGTGTTGAACATCGAGCCCTTGTTGATGTGCGTGCGATAGTCGAGCATCGTGGGGATAGGACGGCTCCCCTTGCCCAGCAGGTCTTCCTTGATGATGCAGAAAGTCACGCCTGCCATTGAAAGGTTCTTCTGTGCGCCACCATATATCATGCCATACTTGCTTACATCAACCGGACGAGAGAAGATGTCACTACTCATGTCGGCAATCATAGGCACTGGGCTGTCGAAATCTTTCAGTATCTCGGTGCCGTAGATAGTGTTGTTGCTTGTAATGTGGAAGTAGTCGGCATCCGTCGGAATGGTGAAGTTCTTAGGGATGTAAGTGAAGTTCTTGTCCTTGCTGGAGGCGACTTCTACCACTTCGCCAAAGAGTTTTGCCTCCTTCTCTGCCTTGGTTGCCCAGACACCGGTGTTGAGGTAGGCAGCTTTCTTCTCGAGGAAGTTGTAGGGCACCATGCAGAACTCGAGACTTGCACCGCCTCCGAGGAAGATGACGCTGTAGCCCTCGGGGATGCTGAGCAGTTCCTTGAACAGAGCTACTGCCTCGTCAACGACGGGCTGGAAGTTCTTGGCACGATGACTTGTCTCCATCAGAGAGAGGCCGCTACCCTCGAACTCGAGGCAAGCAGCAGCAGTTGCCTCCATCACTTCCTTGGGAAGGATAGAAGGACCGGCATTGAAATTGTACTTCTTCATAGGTTTAAGAAATTTATATGGTTCTTTCGTTTTTCGCGCACAAAGATACAAAAAAACATAATAAATAATGTATAATAACAAGAAAATGTGCAAAAAGAGAAAAACTTTAAACTTTAAACTTTAAACTTTAAACTTTTTTTCGTACCTTTGCATCGCTTTTCGCAAAATAGCGACATAAGGCATCGGGGTGTAGCGCAGTTGGTAGCGCACCTGGTTTGGGACCAGGTGGTCGCCCGTTCGAGTCGGGTCACCCCGACTTTTTTTGTGTCATATCGTACGCCTTTATATTATAAGCCATCAAGCCAAAGCTTTCTACCCTTACAGATCAAAGTCTCAAAAATGTAAAGATTTTGTTTTGCGCCATCGTTTCTAACGGCTTATTTTTGTTCGAGTGGCACTTTTCTACCCCAAATGCAAAATAATGGCTTAAATCGAATTTGCCGTGATAATCAATGACTTACAAAGCCGCCTTTAATAGCGCAATGTTATGATAGTATCATTATCACACATCATACTGCAAATTCAGACACAAGAAGTGGTCGATTTCGGCGTGTTTAGTCACCCAACTTCACGTGGGTAAATCTCAAACTTCACACGTGAAGTTTGCAAAGTTCACACGTGAAGTTGAAAAAGACGACACGTCGAGTTCACAAAAAGTCCACGTTAAAGTGACTCCTTATGTAAAGGATTTTTCCTGACGAGACAGACTTTACTTATCGAGCAAACGACAAGCTTTGACAATCCTGTCGATTGCTTCGTTTACAATTGAACGGGGGCTGCCGACGTTCAGACGCATGAAACCGACGCCACCCTTGCCGAACATCGCGCCGGAGTTCATGCCAACCTTGGCGTCGAAGGCAAAGAAGTGCTCCAGCTCGCCTTGTGTCTTGAAGCCGAGAGCCGTGCAATCCAGGAAAACGAGGAAGCTGGCGTCGGGCACGATGGGACGAATCTTCGGACATTCTCGGGCGAAACGTTCGACGACGAGGTCAATGTTGCCTTGCACGTAGTCGAGCATCTGCTGCTTCCACGCCCTGCCCTCGTCGCTGTAGCAAGCCATCACGCAATCGCAGGCAAAGACATTGCCGAGGTCTTGGTCCGTGCCCCAAATGTAGTTGAAATATTGCTCGCGAAGCTTCTTGTCGTAAACAATCGCCTGACTTGCCACGATGCCAGGCATGTTGAAGGTCTTCGTGGGAGCCTGCAGGGTGATGCTGATGCGGCGGGCTTCCTCGCTGACGCTGGCGAAGGGAATGTGTTTATGTCCCTTGAAAACCATGTCGCAATGTATCTCGTCGCTCACCACAACGACGCCTTCTTCAGCACAGATGTGTGCAACCTGTTGCAAATCTTCCTTTGACCAACATATTCCGGCAGGATTGTGAGGGTTGCAAAGTATCATCATCTTGCAGCCTTTTATGTCGCGTCGAAGTGCCTCGAAGTCCATTGCGAAAGAGGTTTCCGTGCGACGAAGCGAGCTTTGTACCACCACACGCTTGCATGCCTCGGGCACAAAGCAGAAGGGATGATAGACGGGTTCCTGAATGAGGATGCGGTCGCCCTTCTCTGTGAAGGCCTGCACGGCGAGGAAGATGCCCGACACCACGCCAGGAATGTAGCAAATCATCTCGCGCGTGACGTCCATTCCGTGCTGTTCCTTGTTCCAACGACAAATGCTTTCGTAGTAAGGAGGGTTCTGACAAGTGTAGCCCAAGATGCCCTGTTCCAGGCGTTTACGTATGGCATCGAAGATGAAAGGCGGTGTTCGGAAGTCCATATCAGCCACCCACATCGGCAGCAAGTCATCGGTGCCGCACTCGTTCTTCACACGGTCAATCTTTATCGCATCAGTTCCCTTTCGGGGAATTATCTCGTCGAAGTCATATACCATTTGACAATTTACCATTTACTATTTATTTCAATTCTACATTCTTCACTCTTCATTCTTCATTTTGAAGATGCCTATCTCCCCACTTCCGTAACAGATAGTCGCCTCAGCATCATAGATGCAACCGAACTGCCCGGGTGCTATGCCTTGTATGGGAGCGTCGCTGTGGATGTGGTAGCCCTCGTCGTCAAGACTGATGGTGCCTGGCATGAAATGGTCCACATGACGGACTTTGAACTGAATCGGCATGGGTTCTTCGCCTTTTTGAACAGGCAGAGGCTCCGTGATGAAATGGAAGTCTGCCAATCGGAAGTCATGTCCGTACTGCAATTGAGTGTCCCATCCGTTCGCCACAAAAATGATGTTCTTCTTGATATTCTTCTTCACGACGAACCACGGACCGCCGCTCAAGCCAAGTCCCTTCCTTTGTCCGATGGTGTGGAACCAGAAGCCTTTATGCTTGCCGACGACCTTGCCCGTCTCGACATCTATAATCTTGCCCTCCTGCTCGCCCATGAAGCGGCGGATGAAGTCGTTGTAGTTTATCTTTCCCAGGAAGCAGATGCCCTGGCTGTCCTTGCGTCTGGCACTCGGCAGCTTGGCGTCGAGCGCAATCTGTCGCACTTCGTCCTTCATGAGATGCCCTATCGGGAAGAGCGTGTGGCTGAGTTGTTCGTAGCTGAGCTGCGCGAGGAAGTCCGTCTGGTCCTTGACTGGGTCTTTTGCTGTGCCGAGCCACATCTTGCCATTTCGCACGACGTTTGTGGCATAATGACCCGTCGCGATGTAATCGTAGTTGTGTCCCACCTTCTGCTCGAACGCGCCAAACTTGATGAATCGGTTGCACATCACGTCGGGATTGGGCGTCAGTCCTTTCTTGATGCGCTCGATGGCATAGCCCACGACCTGTTCCCAGTACTCCTTCTGAAGGTCAGTAACCTCGAGCTTCAGCCCGTACTTGCGAGCCGTAGCCTGCGACAGCTCGATGTCCTCCTCTGCCGTACACGACGAATCCTCCCCGTCCATACCTATCTTAATATAGTGTAGGTCGGGCTTCAATCCAGCCTCGCAAAGCAGATGCACCACGACTGCGCTATCCACTCCGCCAGAGATGAGAACGGCAACACTGCCCTTTATCGATTCAAAGTTCATAATTCGTAGTTCAAAGTTGGCTATTTATTCACCTTGCCAAGTCCTTTCTTTAAGTCCTCGAGCTCCTCCGAAGTGATGATATTCTGCTTTTGCAGTCGCTCCATCTTCTGGATTTCTTTGTCGGCACTACGGCTTAACTCGTTGTACCTCAGCAGCAGCTCCTGCTTCATCTCCTCGTACTTCTCTGCATCGATGAGTCCTTGGTCACGAAGCTTGACGAGGTTCTTTATCTCATGACTGAGGGAATGGTCTTCAGGTCCCAGCAGTCCACCTTCGCCAAAGATGAAGGAGTTGAACTTGAGCTTTATGGCAATCAAAACGATTGAAAACAGTATGACGCCCAGTATAACAGCAATTTCTTTCATAGTACTCGGTTTATGTTAAACAAGTTACTTCCTGAACCTCCAGACTTGCTCGCCCTGGAAGGTCTTGATGTGCAGGACGATGTCGTTTCCGGCTGGAATTGACTCGAGTTCATCCATGGAAAGACTGGCATAAACGCTTGTCGTATAGGACTGCGGGTCACCGTTCTGTCGGTGATGAAGGCTGACGTGTGTGGTTCCGTCGTTTGTCTCGCCTATTCGATAGCCCCAGTATTGCGTACCACCCTGCGTGAGTGGCGAGAGATGCATGTTGATGTAGCGGCCCGACTTCCACACGCTTGTGACTTTAATCGGGTCAGGTTCGTAAGCAACTTCTGTTGAGTCGTGGAGCATATAGGCTCCCGTCAAGCTGTAGAGCGTAGCAGATTGTCCGTCGGGGACATAGCCACAAACTGTGCGATAGTTTGCATTCTTGTCGTAACCCTTCTGCGGATTGCTGATGGTATAGGTACGCTCGTCGTCAGTCGTGAACTGCGTCATCGTGCCGGAGTCATCAGTCTTCACCGTCGCAAACTCAGTCACAACGTTCGGATAGAAGTCGGAAGCGTCGTCCCCATCGCTTTTACATGAAGCAAGACATACTATCATTATGAGCAAAACAAACTTCTTCATTGAATCGCTTTCAGTTTGTTGATGACTGGGTTGGCGTACATCGTGAGGATGCGTTCCTTGAGGAAAGCCTCATCCTTGTTCTCTATCTTCACCAAGTCGATACGGCTCTGCAAGTACGTTTCGAAGGTCTTCTTCTCCTCCTCGGTGTACTTATCCGTATAGTTTGAAGTGCCGTTCAACAAGTCGAGGGCAACGTAATTGCCAGGGAAGAGCTGGTAGCCTGCATGAATCTGCTGGTCTATTCGGCGAGCAATCCCAACATAGATTTCCGTCTTAGGCAGCTCTGCAACTTCATCTAGCCAGCTATTAATGCAAGGCATTGCCTCGTAATGAATGCGTCCTTTCTGTCCGAAGATACCGGTCTTCATGTTGTCGAGGTCATCTTGTTTGCTCTTCTTGAACGACGGATTGTCGCGCTTCATTTGGAACTCCTGCGCCTTGAGATAATCGCAAGGGTCGTACTCATAGCTGATGCTGAGTGGTACGAGGTTGAGCTCCTTAAGTCGGTCAACGATTTCACCCTCTCCAGCCATCGCAAACATCTTGAGCAGAGACTCTTGTGTCTGGTCGCTGCTGTCCTTGGCTCTTCCCTCGCGTTGCGCTATCCAGATGTTCTCGTGCTTCTCCCGAATGGCATAATGCATGTAGCGGCTCATTCTCTGGCTGCTCTCGAGCAGTTCCCTCGGGCTGAGACCTCGCTTAACGGTGAAGGCCTTGTTGAGCTTGACAAGCGTCTTAATCCACGGATAGATGAGGAGGTTGTCGCCTATTGCTATCTCGCAGGTCGTCGGAAAATGGTTCTCATGCAGCATCAAGTCGAGGATAGCGCTGTCGAGGACAATATCTCGATGATTGCTGATAAATGTGTAACGCTCTGGTCCGGGCTCGATACCTGTGTAGGCGAAGGTGTAACCAGTACTGCATTTGCGCAAGATGCGCTTCAGCACGGGCTTGATGAAACGAAGTTGGAACTGTAATGGCGTGTTGACGCCGACAAAAGCCAAGCGTATCAAACCATTTCGCATCCAGCTTGGCATCCAAGGCACAAAGCCTTTCAGCATCCGCGAGAACTGCCTGTCAGCGAGAAGACTCTCGACGGCCTGCTTTACCTCACCCTCTCCGAAGGGGCGTATCTCATCGAATTCATTGAACATTGAACATTGAACATTGAACGTTAAACATTGAGGGCGGTAACAAATTCTTCATTCTTAATTCTTAATTCTTCATTCCCTCTTCTATGATATCTGTCATTACATCACGAATATCCAAGCCTGCTGCACGAACTTGCTGCGGGATGAAACTTGTTGTTGTCATGCCTGGTGTGGTGTTTATCTCGAGGAGGTTTATCTTCTCGCCTTCGGTGATGATGTAGTCGATGCGGATAATGCCGTGACATCCAAGCAAGTCGTAAATCATTGAGGTCAGTTTCGAGACGCGTTCTGCAAGGCGTTCGCTGATGCGGGCAGGCGTTATCTCGTCACTTTCGTTGTTGTACTTGGCTGCGTAGTCGAAGAACTCGTTCTTTGAGACAACTTCGGTAATGGGGAAGACCACGCTCTTCTGCTTCGTCTTGTAGCAGCCGCAGGTCAGTTCCGTGCCGCCCATAAAGGCTTCCACCATCACATCCTCGCCTTCCTTCAAGGCGAACTCAATTGCCGGACGAAGTTGCTCCTGAGTCTTCACCTTTGTCGTACCGAAAGAGGAACCGCCTCTGGAGGGCTTCACGAAACAAGGCAAACCGATGCGCGACACAATCTCCTCGTCTGTCACTTCCTTATCATGACCTATCTTGACGAGCAGACTATCCGCAACAGACACGCCATAAGCCCGCATGTAGTTGTTCAGCACGAACTTGTCGTAGGTCATTGCCTCCACGAGCACGCCGCAGGTTGAGTAAGGCATCTTGATGAGGTCGAAGTAGCCTTGCAGTTCGCCGTTCTCGCCTGGTGCTCCGTGAATGGTGATGTAAGCGAAGTCGGGATGAACTTCCTTGCCTTCATACATGAAACTGAAGTCATCTCTGTTGACTTTCGAACGAGTTCCGTCGGGAAGCAAAGCCTCCCACTTACCTGCGTGAATCTCTACCTTATATATATTATAACGCTCGGGGTCGATAAACGAAGCGATGCCTTCAGCACTACGCATGCTTACATCATGCTCCGAACTGTCACCGCCACAAACTATTGCAATTGTTTTCTTCATATAACAATTATTAATTTTCTTTTTAACAACGGATTGAACGAATTATACGGATTTCCCCTTTCAGTATGATAGTGCAGTTCATCCGTGCAATCCGTGTAATCCGTTGTTTTATATAAATATAAACTATATGTTCGTCATTTGTCCTAGTTTCTGTTTTTAGTGTAAGTCCGCCACTTGTTCAGCAAGGCTTCGAAGTCCTCGGGCAGTTCGCTGGAGAAGAACATCTCCTCGCCTGTCGTGGGGTGCTTGAAGCCGAGGGTCTTTGCGTGAAGTGCCTGACGCGGACACAGAGCGAGACAGTTGTGGATGAAGGCCTTGTAGGAAGCCGTCTGTTCGCCTCTGAGGATTTGACAGCCTCCGTACCTCTCGTCGGCAAAGAGCGGATGCCCGATGTGCCGCATGTGGGCACGAATCTGATGCGTGCGTCCTGTCTCCAGACGACACTCCACGAGCGTCACAGGCCCGAAGCGTTCCAGCACCTTATAGTGCGTGATGGCAGGCTTTCCCACTTCTCCGTCCATCGGATAAACATCCATCTGGAGGCGGTCCTTGGCGTGGCGACCTATGTTGCCCGTAATGGTGCCTTCGTCATCTGCGAAAGGTCCCCAGACGAGGGCGTTGTACTCGCGCTTGGTGGTATGATAGAAGAACTGCTTGCACAGGTCTGTCTTTGCGTCGGCAGTCTTGGCGATAACGAGCAAGCCGCTTGTGTCCTTGTCGATTCGATGCACAAGTCCCACGGTGGGGTCATTCGGGTCGAAGCCCTTATCGTCGCGAAGATGCCAGGCAAGTGCGTTGACGAGTGTGCCGCTGTAATTGCCGCAACCCGGATGCACGACGAGTCCTGCAGGCTTGTTGATGACGAGCAGAACATCATCCTCATAGACAACGTCGAGCGGAATGTCCTCGGGAATGATTTCCCAATCGCGCTTCGGATGGTCAAGGACAAGCGTAATGATGTCGCCAGCCTTTACCTTGTAGTTGCTCTTGATGGGCTTGTCGTTCGCGCGGATGCTTCCTGCCTCGGCAGCTTTCTGAATGCGATTGCGACTCGTGCCAGGCATGTGGTCCATGAGGAACTTATCCACACGGACAGGATTCTGGCCTTTGTCAACTTCTATGCGCCAATGCTCGAAGCCATCCTGCTGCCCTTCGCTTTCATCAGGCGAGAAAGAATCTTCCAGCAGCTCATCGTCGAGCAGTATGTCTTCCTCCAGCTCTGTCATCTCTCTGTTTAGAAGATTTCCTCCTCGTAGCCATCCATCGGTTCTAATATTTCAGAGTCCAAAGAGTCACCGAACTCATCTACGCCGCTACCGTAGTCAGTATTACCAATGACGAGCGTTACGGGGGCATCACTCGGAACACGTTCGCCAGCATAGACCTCCCTGCCATTTACTTTCAGGGCAAGCACCCAGTCGGGGTCGCCAGGAACGAACTCCATCGGACCAATCTTGAAGCCGAGAGCCTTGAGACGAGCCTCTGCCTCACGACGAGAACAGTTGCCCGCGATGTCGGGAATCGTATTCATCGGCGTCTGCTTCTGATTGATGGTAAGGTAGATTTCCCTACCCGACTTCACTTTGCTGCCAGGAGCAGGCTTCTGCTCCAACACGATACCGGCAGGCTGGCTGCGCACATAAGCGGAGTCCACAACTACCGTCACGAGGTCGAGCTTCTCGAGCGCGTATTCTGCGTCGCTAATCATCATGCCTTTCACCTCAGGCACATCCACGCTCTCTCCGTGCATAGTGTATTGCACCATCCACACCCAAAGACCCAGACAAAGCGCCAGGCCGACAAGCAGCATCGCCAAGAGGTTCCAACGGACATAAGAGCCGAAAAGCTTATTTTTGAATTCTTCTAGAGACATAATCGTACTCATTTATATAATTACGCGACAAAGATAGCAATAAAAAAAGAAAAGAAGTAAAGTTTCCCTTACTTCTTTTCCCTTTTTGTTGAAAATCGTCTTTACTTACCGTGTCTCTCGTCTGAAACAGTGAGCTTCTTGCGACCTTTAGCGCGACGGGAGGCCAATACGCGGCGACCGTTAGCAGTTGTCATTCTCTGACGGAAACCGTGCTTATTGTTGCGGCGACGGTTGTGGGGTTGAAATGTTCTTTTCATATCTATTTTAATGCTTAATTATTATGTGCACTTCACGATTCGGGGTGCAAAATTAAGCCTTTTTTTTCATTTACGCAAGGATTACGCAACTTTTTCTTCCTTAATCTTTAATCTTTAATCTTTTTTTCATACCTTTGCACCCACAAAATCACAATAACCTATAATAAAAGAAGCTAATTTTATGATTAACTCACAGGACATCAAGAAGGGCACCTGCATCCGCATGGACGGCAAGCTCTATTTCTGCATCGACTTCCTCCACCGCAAACCCGGTAAGGGCAACACCATCATGAACGTCACACTCAAGGACGTCGTGAACGGCGGCGTAATCGAGAAGCGTTTCAACATCGGCGAGCGCCTCGAAGACGTACGCGTAGAGCGTCGCCCCTGCCAGTACCTCTACAAGGACGGCGACGACCTCGTATTCATGAACAACGAGACCTACGAGCAGATCACCATCGCTCCCGATCAGGTGAACGGCGTGAAGTTCCTCAAGGAGAGCGAGAACGTGGAAGTAGTCGTTGACGCCAGCACCGAGACAGTGCTCTATGCCGACGTGCCCGTCAAAGTGCATCTGCAAGTCACATGGACAGAGCCCGGTCTGAAGGGCGACACAGCCACCAACACTTTGAAGCCCGCTCGCGTAGAGACAGGCGCCGAAATTCGTGTGCCCCTCTTCATCGAGGAAGGCGAGATTGTCGAAGTCGATAGCCGCGACGGCAGCTACCTCGGCCGCGTGAAGTAAAGAGCGCCCTCCTCCTTAGGGATAAAAGACATATTAGCGACAGCCACTTGTATCAGAGTGACTGTCGCTAATGTTTTGTCAGCATGTGTCAGAAGAAGAGATAGTACATCGTTCATGTAAGTAGAAAAAAAAGGACACGTCCCTATGGCAATAAGGACACGTCCCTATGGCAATAAGGACACGTCCCTATGGCAATAAGGACACGTCCCTGTGACGACAAGGACACGTCCCTATTTGATGGCATACACATGTATCTTGGAAACAACGCTATAGCAATCCCCAGAAATTTCTGCAGAGAAGTTTAGAAAGTTCTGCAGAGAAGTTTGGAAAGTTCTGCAGAGAAGTTTCACAGACTTGACCTGG
>ODAI012542893.1_pt1 | contig 12761 bp, 12 predicted proteins | sample 1539321 | NCBI WGS metagenome assembly ODAI01 (sample SAMN02144231, study PRJEB22623) | gut metagenome | biome: sheep rumen | host: Ovis aries | place: New Zealand | reverse complement strand
TCTCCCGCCCATCGAAATAGTGAGCGACAATGAGTATTTCGACTATGACGCCAAGTACAACGGCCACAGCCGTGAGATCTGCCCGGCTCCGATAGACGCAAGCCTTACCGAAGAGCTTCAGCGCAAGACATGCGAGCTCTACGAATTCCTTGGCTGCAGGGGCGTGGTGAGAATGGACTACATTGCTGCCGCAGACGGTCTCTATTTCTTGGAAGTCAATACTATACCTGGCATGACCAGCGCTTCGCTCGTGCCCAAGATGGTGCGCGAGTCCGGCATGACCATCACTGAATTCCTCTCTAAGATCATAGAGAATTCTTAGTGCTCCTGTCGCAGTTTATAGCAGATGCGGACGCCTCCCTTGAGAGCCTCTACGGACCTCAGGAGGCGGCCGGCATTGTAAGGCGTCTCTGCAGCGATGTGCTGGGGGTGCCCTCGTATGCGCACATCGTCGAGCCTTCCCTGGAAATTGACGAAGGCAAGTTGCCGCTGCTTATGGATGCTTTGGTGCGGCTCAGAAGCGGGGAACCGCTGCAATACGTGACCGGTTTCCAGGAGTTCCGCGGCAGGCGCTTCAAAGTTAATCCTTCCGTTCTGATACCCAGGCCCGAGACTGAGGAGCTGGTGGAGTGGGCTGTGCAGCGCATTCCGGCCGGAGGCAGGGTGCTGGACCTGTGCACAGGCTCCGGATGCATTGCCTGGAGTATTGCGCTCGAGCTTCCCGGAACTGTGGTTACCGGGGTGGATATATCCGATGAGGCCCTGGAAACCGCCAGGGGACAGTTCAACAGTCCGGGGCCGGAGTTTCTGAAGGCGGACGTGCTGCGTCTTCCGGACAGTTTCCCGGGAGCCCCCTTCGACATGCTCACAGCCAATCCCCCTTATATTCGCGAGAGCGAAAAGTCTCAGATGCATACTAATGTGCTGGAGCACGAACCGGCGCTGGCTCTGTTTGTGCCGGATTCCGATCCTTTGCTCTTTTACAGGGCCGTTGCTGCCTTGGCCGTGCGTTTTCTTGCTGCCGGCGGGAGTGGGATTGTGGAGATCAATGAGGCTCTTGGGGTGGAAACTGCAGCCGTCTTTGCCGCCGCCGGGCTTCGCAACGTAGAAGTTCTGAAGGACTTCCGCGGTGCTCAGCGCTTCGTTTGTTTCAATAAGAAAGAATCGATAGAAAAATAAGCGTTGCGACACTTTTAGAAACGGATAATTTTTTGTCTCTTTGCTGCAAAAAGACTATGAAAAATTATCTTGTTGTGTCCTTGGCCGCTTTGGCCCTGCTGTCCTCGTGCGGTGGTAAAAACGAAACTGAATTGCCACCGGAGGCTCCCTCCTATGACTTTACCCCGGCCGGACTGGCCAAAATGTTTTCTTCTCTTCCCCTCGAGAAGGCCCATCTGCAAGAAGTTTACGACGCAGTGGGCAAATCGTCCGGCAACGGCTACGACGAGGAATACACCATGGGGTGTCTGATAGACAGCCCCGGGGCGGGGGTGGGCGACACGCCTTCGGCAAAAGCGAGTGCAGGAGAAAAGCTGGCCAACCCCCTCAGAAACCTGCTCCGGGACTATCTGGAAGCCCGGCCGCAGACTCGCGGCGGCGACGTAGATGCCATGCTCAAGCAGCTGTCGCAGAGCGACTTCCAACTCTACTGGCCATACTCCGAAAACTGGGACGGAGAGTCGTATCCCATTATCACTTTCGACCCCGGCTGCGGCGCAGAAACCAACTACGGCTACCGCATTGCGCCAGGCCCGGACGGAATGCATATTGTAGATTCAGTCTTTGTGGACGAAGCGCTGGCCGTGGAACAGCCCGTGTGGGTCTTCAACAGCAACTCTGACGCCGCCTTCACACCCCTCAAACTCACTGAAGCGGCAGCCTTCTCCGAAAGCGCGCAGGTGCCCCTGGCCAGGCACCGCAAACTGCTGCTGAGGAGCTTCAAAATGAAGCGGAACTATGATTCATGGTTTGGCGGAGCAAGTGAATTCTGGGTGAAATGCGGGAGTGTCGAGGGCTTTAACGCCGCAACGGATGCGGAACTGCATCTTTTCTATCCCAGCGTTACCGACTTCATGATTGTGGTTAAGCGCCGTTACGTCAACAAAGAATTGCCGTTTGACGCCATACTGGTGGGGGATTTCACAACTCAGCTGGACAAAATTGTGTTTATGATTACCGAAGACGACGGCGGCACCAGGACCAACTGGAAGGCAGAAGCGGTGGTCAAAATCCAGTCCAAGACTTATGGATTCACAATAGACATTCCATACAACGAGAAGGACGATATTGTGTGGCGAGGGCAGCTCTCGGCGCGATTCTTCGAGGAAGCAGACCTAGTGAGGGGCCGTTTCGGAGACGTAGAAGCCGTGTTCGAACTGGACTAGATTGCAAGTATCGCCATTGACAACGACCTTACGCTGGTTACTGGCCTCAAGCTGCTTGTCTGGGACTAGATCTTGATGCGGCGGCGGTACGCAGCCGTGAGATAGACGGTCCGGGCCGCCAGATGGGCGAAATAGGCCGCCAGCAGCAGATGCAGGCAGGCATCGGCGCCGGGCTGAATCAGGCCACCCAGCAGCACTTTCCCGGCATACCAGCAGCCGAAGAAGCCTGCCAGGGCGAAGGCCATCGCCAAAAAGAGACTTCGGGAGTCGGTAGCCCCAAGGTAAATCCCGTCCCAGGTAAACGCAGCGCATCCGAGCGGCGGCATGATAAGCAGCCACGGAATAAAATGGCGGCAACGCTCCACCACGGCCGCATCGTCCGAGAAAAGGATCACGAGCGGATTCCCGACCAGGGCGTATATGCCCACGAACAGTAATGCAATGCCCATGCTCCACACAAATACGTAGCGCACCGTGCGGCGCAGCCGGACGCCGTCTCCTTCTCCGATAAAGCGCCCCGTAAGTGCTTCACCTGCATAGGCAAAGCCGTCTGTGAAATAGGAAAAAATCATCAACAGGTGCATCATTATCGACGAGCAGGCCAGTAGCACGTCCCCGAAGCCTGCGGCAATAATGGTGTAGCCCATGTAGATGGCAGTAAAGCACACCGAACGCCCGAGAAGGTTCGCGTTCATCTTGAGATAGGGCACAAGACCCGAAGGCTTGAATGCTTCCGCCATGTCTTCCCGCTTCAGTTCCCCAATGACTCTGCGGTACTTGAAGACGCACACCAGCAGCACATACAAAAGGCCGGAATACTGGGCCACAAGCGTGCCGGCGGCGATGCCGTCGAAGCCAATGCCCTCCCAGCCGAAGGCTCCGAAGGTGAGCAGAACCGACGCGGTGATGTTCACAAGGTTCACGATCATGTCCGTCCACATGGAACTCACGGAGTCCTGCATGCCCACAAACCAGCCCCGGAACACCATGAGCCCTATGGTCGCCGGAGCTGCCCAGATGCGTATAAAGAAGTAGCGCTGAGCAAGTTCTGTAACTTGAGGGGAAGCATTAAGAAGGAGCATCCCAAGCCGCATCAGCGGATACTGGAGAGCCAGGACAAGGAGCGAAATCGCTGCCGCAAACCCGAGGCCCCTGGCAAGTATGAAGGCGCAGTCGTGAGTGTCACCGCGGCCGAAAGCCTGGGCCGTGAGCCCTCCCGTACCTGTACGCAGGAAGAAAAAGTTCCAGTACAGAAGGTTCAGGAGCATGGATCCGACAGAAATGCCACCTATGAAGGCGGCCGCCCCTCCCCCTCCGTTAAGGTGGCCGGCGAGGGCCGTGTCCACCATGCCGACTAGCGGGACAGTGAGATTGGCCAGAATACTGGGGAGCGAAAGCCGCAGAATCTCGCGGTTCAGGGCCCTGTCTGTCAGAATACTCTTCACAATTGGCACAAATATAAAAATGATTTTATAAATTTGCCCGACTAAATCCAGCAAAATGAAAGCTCTCAATCTACACGCTGTGGGTGATCTCCGTTACGAAGAAGTTCCCGATCCAGTAAGAAGCAAAGGCGAAGTACTCCTTAAAATCAAGGCCTGCGGCATCTGCGGCAGTGATATTCCGCGAATCTTCAAGAAAGGTACGTATCATTTCCCGACCATCCCCGGGCACGAGTTCTCCGGAGAGATTGTAGATGCAGACGATCCCGGACTCATCGGCAGCAAGGCTGCGGTATTCCCGCTTCTGCCTTGCCGCAAATGCGCATCCTGCCAGGTGGGCGAATACGCGCAATGCTCTGATTATGACTACTATGGCTCACGCCGCGACGGTGCCTACGCAGAATACCTGGCGGTGAAAGAATGGAACCTCGTTCCGTTCGATGGCATCAGCTACGAGGAAGCAGCGATGTGCGAGCCCGCTGCCGTGGCTCTGCATGCCGTCGGGCTGGCAGATATCAAGATAGGCGACACCGTGGCCATTTTCGGCGCCGGCCCTATAGGCATGATGCTGGCTCTGTGGAGCAAGGCTTCCGGTGCATCTAAAATCATACTCTGCGACATAGATCCCGCCAAGGTGGATTTTGCCCGCAGCATGGGCTTCGATGCGGTTAACAGCGCCCAGGAGGATGCTTCTGCATACATTCATGAGGCCACCGCCGGCCGCGGAGCCGACGCGTGCATAGAGGGCGCCGGTGCCACCCAGACCTGGGAAAGCTGTATAAAGAGCGTGAAGAGCTTCGGACATGTGGTCTGCATGGGCAATCCCTTCGGCGACATGACCCTCACTCAGGGCACCTACAGCCAGCTCCTGCGCAAGCAGCTCAACATACGCGGCACATGGAACAGCTCCTACAACGATGCCCACAACGACTGGCGCACCGCGCTGGACGCCATTAAAAAGCACATTGTGGACGTGCGCCCGCTCATCACCCATCGTTTCGGCCTGCAGGACTATCAGAAGGCTTTCGACATGATACTCGGACGCAAGGAGTTCTACAGCAAGGTGATGTTTATCCCGGAAATGTAAATGAACGGAATCTGGACGATAGTGATGTTGGTATTTTCCAACATCTTCATGACTTTTGCCTGGTACGGGCACCTCAAGCTGAGCGAAATGAAAATATCTACAGGGTGGCCTCTGATAGTGGTCATCCTGTTTTCTTGGGGGATTGCTTTCTTTGAATACTGTCTTACCGTGCCTGCCAACCGAATAGGCTTCCAGGGCAACGGCGGGCCGTTCAACCTGCTTCAGCTCAAAGTGATACAAGAAGTTATCTCGCTGACGGTGTTTACCGTGATCGTGATGTTTGTATTCAAGGGGCAGACAATTCAGTGGAACCATATCGCCGCCTTTGCCTGTCTTGTGCTGGCGGTATTCTTTGTCTTCCTCAAATAGGCTGCTCTACTTCAGCAGGAGGCGTGCCAGATGCATGTCTTCCGGAGTGGTGATTTTTATGTTGTAGCGTTCACCTTCCGTGATCTCAACGCTGTAGCCGGCGCGTTCTGCCACCGACGCATCGTCTGTGAACGAAGTGCTGTAGGCCTGTTTATAGGCTTCTTTAATCACCTCGGACTTAAATAGTTGAGGTGTCTGGACAGACACCAGGCAGCTCCTGTCCGGGCTGGGCGTTTCGGGATTTGTGCTCCTTAAGGTGTCGGTCACCGGCACTGCCGGAATGAGGCAGTCAGGGCCTGAGGGCTGCAGCATTGTTTCTATCATGCCGCTTATCAGCTTCTTGGATGCGAATGGCCTCACACCGTCGTGAATGGCGACGATGGCTCCGGAGGGCACTTTTTCCAAGGCGTTCCGTACCGAATGGAAACGGGTCATTCCGCCTTTGACTATGGTCTGGGGAAAAGACGCCGCATGTTCCAGGCACAGTTCACGCCACATCTGGATATGGCGCTCAGGAAGAACTATTATCACCTTGCTTTGAGGCCAGGCTTCGAGGAAATTCTCTACTGTACGTTGCAGGATGGGGACGTCCCCGAGCTGCAGGAACTGCTTCGGCACCTCTCCTCCCATTCTGCTGCCGCTGCCGCCGGCAACGAATACGGCATATACTTCTTTAGTCATAAAAACAAAGCAAATTTAGTGTAAAATCTTGGATTTTTGTTAAATTTGTGGGAATATCCGTTATTGTGTAAGATTATGGCATTTTCATTCCTAAACCAAGAATTGGCCATCGACCTCGGAACCGCCAACACCGTCATCTACCAGAATGACCAGATAGTGCTGGATGAGCCGAGTATCGTAGCCATTGACAATAATACCGGCAAGTGCATAGCCATTGGCCAGAAAGCCAAGCTCATGCATGAGCGCAACAACCCCGGCATACGTACCATCCGTCCTCTGCGGGACGGTGTCATCGCCGACTTCAACGCCGCGGAAATGATGATTCGCGGCTTCATCAAACAGGTCAACAACAAGCACCGCAGCCTCTTCACCCCCAACCTCAAAGTGGTGGTGGGCATACCCTCGGGTTCTACCGAAGTTGAAATCAGGGCCGTGCGCGATTCAACCGAACATGCCGGCGGACGCGACGTTTACCTCATTTTCGAACCCATGGCCTCTGCGCTTGGTATCGGACTGGAGGTAGAGGCGCCTATAGGCAACATGGTTGTCGATATAGGCGGTGGTACCACCGAGATTGCCGTCATCTCACTGGGAGGCCTCGTGGTGCAGGAGAGCATCCGCACCGCAGGAGACGTATTCACCACAGACATACAGACTTACCTGCGTCAGCAGCACAATATCCGCGTGGGCGAGATCACTGCGGAGAAGATCAAGATCGCTGTGGGTGCCGTCATCCCCGACCTGGTCGAAGAACCCGAGCCCTTCATCGTGCGCGGTCCTAACCTCATGACCGCCCACCCTGTCGAGGCCACCATCACCCATCAGGAGATAGCGCATTGCCTGGATAAGTCCATAGCCAAAATAGAGACTTCCATCCTTCATGTGCTGGAGAATACTCCTCCCGAACTGTATTCCGACATCGTCGAGAACGGTATATGGCTTTCCGGCGGCGGCGCACAGCTGCGCGGCTTGGACAAACGCCTCACGGACAAGGTGAATATCCAGTTCCACGTATGCGACGATCCTCTTCACGCCGTTGCACGCGGCACATGTGAAGCTCTCAAGAATACCGACCGCTACTCTTTCCTGATGCGATAGATGGCAAGGGCGGGGAAGTTCTACTTGGGCCTTGTAACCGCGGTAATCTTCATTTTGCTGGAGATTGCCGCGATCTCGTTGCTGGGCCGTTCTTCCACCTTGCAGAACATTTGGATCAACCGCTTCTCCCACAATGTGATGGCTTTCACATGGGGAAGCCTGAACAAGGTCCAAAGTTATTTCGGGCTCAAAGAGCAGAACGAGATTCTGGCAGGCAAGAATTACGAGCTTTTCAAGGAGCTCCAGCATTACAAGGAGCTGGAAAAGGCAGTGCAGGCCATGGCCAAGCTGGATTCCGCCAATCTGCCGTCACACTTCAATTACATTCCTGCCGAGGTAACGGCCATGGGCACCAACTCCCGTCACAATTACATAATCCTGGACAAAGGCAGCGAACATGGAGTGAAGCCCCAGAGCGCCATTATAACGCCCAACGGAGTGGTGGGAATGGTATATGCCGTCGATAAACGCTATTCCTACGGACTGTCGCTCCTGAACGAAAAGGTGAGTGTGAGCGCACGCATCGGGCGCGAAGGCCTGGTGGCGCCCCTGACCTGGGACGGTAAGGGGTCTGACCATGCAATATTGAAGGATATTCCTCTGCACCTGACGGTGGCGGAGGGAGATACGATACGCACCAGCGGCATCTCCACGGTGTATCCTCCGGATATTCCTATTGGAATAACTATGGGCTCCCGGCTTATAGACGGTGCCGTTAACGTGGTGGATGTGAAGTTGTTCGTAGATTTTGCCTCTTTGCGCTATGTGATCATAGCAGAGAACCCCGACCGCCTTATCATAGAAGAGATGGAGAAATGAAGAACTACCGTTACATATTGATATACGTGCTTATGGTAGTTGTCCAGATTTTTCTGGTCAATTTCTTCCCTCTGTCGCGATATGTGCTTATTACTCTGCTGCCTGCGCTTCTGTTGGCACTGCCGCTCGACACCCGCGCGATAGTGTCCATGCTGATTGCTTTTGCCCTGGGATTCGTAATCGACTTTTTCTCCAACGGCATGCTGGGGCTGACTTCTCTGGCCCTGGTGCCTGCCGCGCTGGTCCGCGGCGAGGTCATAAGGAGCGTTTTCGGCGATGAACTTGGCGCCCGCGGCGACGAACTGTCCCTGCAGCGCCTTGGCGTGCCCAAAATGGTGCTTGCCCTGATCATTCTGAGTTCGATTTTCCTGCTGGTGTACATCTGGGCCGATTCTGCAGGTACTGTGGCTTTCTGGCCTTCCGCTCTCCGTTTCCTGCTTTCCATACTGGTAAGCGTTCCTGCTTGCGTGTTTGTGTTTCGTCTGCTCAGGCCTTGAGTTATGGAAAACGACAACCGCTCAACCAAATTGCTTATCGGCCTGGCCGTCGTGCTCCTGGTGCTTCTGGGTAGGCTTTTCTATGTGCAGATAATAAACGAGAGCTACAAGACCGACGCCGACAACAACTCCATGACCTACGAGATGATATACCCACCCCGCGGGGTTATCTACGACAGGAATGGCAAACTGCTGGTAGGCAATAAGATATGCTACGAAATCCTGGTGACGCCCAGAGAAGTCAAGGACCTGGATACGGCGGCGCTCGCACAGGCTCTCGACACCACTTTGGACTTTGTGCGCGAGCGCATGGCGTATTATCACGACTATCGATCGCGAATCGGATGGCGGACGCTGACTTTCCTGAAGACCGTGCCTTCCGAGACCTATATGCGTTTCGCGGAAGAGCAATTCCGTTTTCCCGGTTTCAAAGCCCAGGTCCGGACGCTGCGGGAGTATCCCTTCAATGCCGGCGGCAACCTTCTCGGGTACATTTCCGAGGTGAGCCCTGAATTTCTGAACGATCATCCCGACTATAAGCCAGGCGATTATTACGGACGTACCGGACTCGAGGCGGCCCGCGAGAAAGAATTGCGCGGCAGTAAGGGCTGGCATATTTACCAGCAGGATTCACGGGGCCGTCAGAAGAATTCCTACCACGACGGCGAATATGATGTCGAGGCAGTCCCCGGTAAGGACATCACAACAACAATAGACGCCTACCTGCAGCAGTACGGCCAGCAGCTCATGGCTGGCAAAAAAGGCAGTCTGGTGGCTATCGAACCTTCTACAGGAGAGATACTTACCATGGTGTCCAGCCCCGGTATAGATGTGGAAGTCCTGGCCGATTTCGGCAAGCACTACAGCGTTTTGTCGAAGGACAAGAACAAGCCTCTGTACAACCGTGCCGTGTCGGCGTCGTATCCTCCCGGCTCGGTGTTCAAGCTGGTCAACGGCCTTGTGGGGCTCGAAGACGGAGTGCTTCAGCCGTGGATGCAGTATCCGTGCTACAACGGCTACGTTTATACATCCAGCGGCCGCAAACTGGGCTGTCACACCCACCGTTCTCCGCTCAACCTCGAAGATGCGGTCATGATGTCCTGCAACGGTTATTTCTGTTACGTTTTCAAGTCCATACTTGAGAACCCGAAGTACAAATCGACGGAGGAGGCCTATAATCATTGGCGTGAAATGGTGATGAGTTTCGGCTTCGGACGCAAGCTGGGCAGCGATTTCCCTTCGGAGCTGAGCGGCAACATCCCTTCTGCTGAATTCTACAACCGCTATTACAAGAAGGGCCGCTGGCGTTTTCCAACCATCGTGTCCCTTTCTATAGGACAGGGTGAAATCCTCACCACGCCACTGCAGATAGCCAATCTGGCTGCGATTATGGCCAACCGTGGATATTATTATATCCCTCATGTGGTCAAGGCCTCGGAAGGGGTTGAAATCGACCCGCTTTACTATCAGAAGCAGTACACGCTGGTGGATACTTTGCAGTTCCCGAAGGTCATTCATGGCATGTGGAAGGCAGTAAATGCCTTTGGAGAGGGCGGTACGGCCAATGTGGCCCATGTGCCCGGGCTTGATATATGCGGCAAGACCGGAACTGCCCAGAATCCGCACGGAAAAGATAATTCCGTGTTCATTTGTTTCGCTCCCCGCAACAATCCCAAGATTGCAGTTGCGGCATATATAGAGAACGCAGGTTTCGGCGCCAGCTGGGCTTGTCCTATCGCGTCGCTGCTGGTGGAAAAATACATCAACGGCGAGATTTCCGAAGGGCGCCGTGACCTTGAGCGCAGAGTCATGACTACTAAACTGATACGCTGATGCAGGAACAGGCACTGGACAGAGGACTTAAGAAGACGGTGGACTGGAGACTCATCGTCATCTATCTTGCACTCGTGCTGTTCGGCTGGATCAACATCTATGCCGCCGTGCAGTCCGGGGAGCCTTCGTCTATCTTCGACCTTAGCTGCAATGCGGGAAAGCAGGCTTTGTGGATAGTCGGTGCAGTGATTCTGTCGGCGCTCCTGCTGTTTGTCATCAATCCATATTTCTGGGAAAGTATAAGCATTCCTGCGTACCTTGTGGTTCTGCTCCTTTTGATTCTGGTTATCTTTTTCAGTAACAATGTCAAAGGCTCGCACTCATGGTTTGAGCTGGGGCCCGTGAAGTTTCAGCCTGCGGAGCTGTCGAAGATTACCACGTCGCTGCTGCTGGCTTCGGTGCTGAGCAAGCCAAATTTCAAGATGAACAACTGGAAGCACTTCCTATTGGCCGCGCTCATAGTGCTTGTGCCCATGCTCGTGATTGTTGCCGAGAGCGAGACTGGATCGGCCCTGGTGTATGTCGGGTTCATATTTGCGCTCTACCGCGAAGGCCTTTCCGGTTGGATTCTGGTACTGTTGGGTATGGCAGTGCTCTTGTTTGTGCTTACCATAATCACGCACTGGTGGGTGTCGCTGATAGTGATAGGAGTGTGTGCGCTTCTTTATTTGGTGCATTTCCTTCGCAGGACTTCTTCGCTGAGGCTTCGCAGACGGGTGGTCCGCAATGGCCTCATCACCGTCGCTGCCGCGGTTTCGCTCGTGTTCGCCGCCGACCTTCTGTTCAATAAAGTGCTTAAAGACTATCAGAGGGAAAGGATTGAAGTCGTGCTGGGCATGAAGAAGGACCTGAAGGGTGTGGGTTACAACGTGCACCAGTCTCTGATCGCGATAGGCTCCGGAGGCGTGTTCGGAAAAGGATATCTAAAGGGTACGCAGACAGCATTCGGTTTCGTCCCAGAGCAAAGTACCGACTTTATTTTCTGTACAGTGGGAGAGGAATGGGGCTTCGTGGGGACTTTGTTTGTCATTGTCCTGTACGGACTTATGATATTCTGGATAGTGCGTGATGCAGAGAAGGCGCGCAGTGCTTTCACCCGTGTGTACGGGTACTGTGTGGCGTCTTGCCTGTTCATGCACCTGTTTATTAATATTGGCATGACCCTGGGGCTTATGCCCGTCATTGGCATTCCACTGCCTTTCTTCAGTTACGGGGGTTCTTCGCTCTGGGCTTTTACAGCCATGCTGTTCATCTTTATAGCGCTGGACAGGCAGGAGAAGAAGTATTTCTAGGACTATAAGTTGCTTTCAATCAACGATCTGAGGGACGTTCCCGGGACGTAAAGGACACTTTTCATCCCCACGGCAAGGGCTCCGTCCACATTGGCCTTGGAGTCGTCTATGAAGAGGCACTCGTGGGCTTGGTATCCGCTGCCTTCGATGGCGAGGCGGTATATTTCCGGATCCGGCTTCAAGAGCTTCATTTCGTGCGAAAGGAACATCTTCTTGAAGGTCTTGTCCAATGGCAGTCCGGCACGTTCGAAGTTGGGGATGTGCAGGGTCATGGACAGCTCGTTGTTGTTGCTGAGCATGAAGATGTCGTACTTTTGACCGAGCTCCTTTACTAGAGCCACGTTTTCCGGGGCGGGGGTGCCGAAGAACTGGTCGTGGCAGCGCAGGATGGTTTCGGGCGTGGTCCCGGGGGCGCAGTGCTTCAGACATTCCACCATGAATTGGGCCATGTTTATGCGGCCGGCTTCCATGTCAAGGAAGAACCCGCGCTGGTGGCAGGGGTCGAGATAGTTGTCGATTTCTTTGAATCCGGCGATAGTGCGGTAGGCCTCGATGCATCTGTCGAGGTGCAGGGGCAGAAGGACTCCGCCCATATCGAAAAAAATGGCTTTTATCATAATTCAGTGCGCAAAGTTAGGAAAAAAACTTATCTTTGCACCGTCGCGCCGCGAGGCCCGACAAGCCTTGGTGGTGAAATGGTAGACACGAGGGACTTAGAAGTGTTCTTTGAAATGGTTATTGTAAGAGACGACATTAAATACTATATTTACGTCTGCCATGAGGAAAAATAGATATAGTATAGATGATGTTAGAGAGGCAATAAATTGTAGCAAATCTATTGCTGGCGTACTTCGTATATTGAATTTACGACCGGTAGGGGGTAACTACAGGACAATACACCGGATCATTAATGAGTATCATATTGATGTTTCTCATTTTACTGGTCAAGGTTGGAATGTCGGGCTGCAATTCAATCCCAAAACTCAACTGACAGACGATGTTATTTTTGTGAAAGATTCTGCATATAAATGTTCTTGGAGGCTGCGAGAAAGATATAAGGCTTTAACAGGAATATCTTATTGCGAAAATTGTCAGTTAAGTGAATGGTTAGGATATAGGATTCCTCTTGAAATTCACCATATCAACGGAGTTAATACGGATAATCGAAAAGAGAATCTGCTACTATTATGTCCTAATTGTCATGCACTTACAGATAACTATAGAGGAAGAGCAAGATTGAGTGCACTCTCTGAAAAGAG
>ODAI011381591.1_pt1 | contig 12764 bp, 7 predicted proteins | sample 1539321 | NCBI WGS metagenome assembly ODAI01 (sample SAMN02144231, study PRJEB22623) | gut metagenome | biome: sheep rumen | host: Ovis aries | place: New Zealand | reverse complement strand
TACTTCAACGAGCACATTGAGCTTCTGGTTGCAAAAATTACAAAGGTAGAAACAAACCCTCAGGGCGACAAGCTTTATATCGAAACTCTGGATGACGGTTCAGGTACAGAGCGCATCATTCAGAGCGGACTTCGCCCGTACCTCAAGGAAGATGAGCTTTTGGGAAAACATGTAATCATCGCTGCTAACCTGGCTCCGCGTAAGATGAAGGGCGTAGAAAGCCGGGGAATGCTTCTTGCCTGCGACTACACAGAAGACGGCAAAGAAAAGGTTGAACTCCTGACCGCTCCTTGGGCAGAGCCTGGAACTGTAATTCAGCTGGAAGGCGAAAACTACACAGGTGAAAAAGCGTCAAAAATTGACATCGACAAGTTCTGCAGGCTGGAATATCGTGTAAGCGGAAGGTGCTTTACGATTGCCGGCAAAAAGGCAATGGCAGCCGGAAAACCTGTAACTACAGACAAGGCTGATAACTGCGAAGTCTGCTAATATCAATAGCCAAACCGCCCTAGCTCTTGGGCGATTTGGCAGTCAGGCTGAATGTATTTCTGTTATAGCTCATGGTGGTAAGGTATTTTTTGCCGGTCTTCAGGGTTTCCATAAAACTTGCGACTACAAAAGACCGCAATGAAGAAATGCCTGCATCCTCATCGGCAATATTAAAAAGCACGCCGTCATCTTTTGTGATGATTCTGATACTTCCGTCCTTGAGTATTACCGTACATTCTGCGCAGACTGTATTTTTTCTGTCATTTTTTTCATAAATCAGCATAAAAAGCTCTTCAATAAGCAGCTCTGCCTTCATTACGTTTTTTTTATCTGTTCCATGCTGCCGCAAAAAATCTCCCGTCTGCTTTTGCACTGCCATAATCATTTCCGGGCTGACAGTAAATTCAAAAAAAGCTTCGGTAATTGATTTTTTCCGCTCTGCAAGCATAAGGGGGCAGTTTTCTTTTCCGTAGCGCAGGCGGACGTAGAAAAGCGAAAGATAATAGGCAAGGGCAGGAGCCAGGGCAATTCCCGCAAACATGCCGTACATGCCGAAAATCTTTCCCAGAAGCACACTGAGCGGTACTACCACGAAGAGATTCTGCATACCGCTGATTATAAATCCCAGAAGAATTTTATCGGCAATAAGGTAATATGAAGTAAGCAGGTAGAGGAAGCTTAAGTGCACAAGGCCTAAAGCCATGATTCTGCTTCCATTCACTGCATAATCTATAATCGCCGGATTTGATACTGCATATATTTTTATGACCAGCGGAGAGAGAATGATTGCCAGAAGCGTTAAAAGAATTCCTTCGTTAAATGCCGTTTTTTTTGCAAGGCGGTAGCATTTTTCTATGGCCGGCAAGGATTCTTCTCCCAGATAGATATTGATAATCGGGGTGATTGCCTCTCCTATTCCGTCAAAAATCAGCTGGAATTCCTTGATAAAGAGGATTATAGAGGCAAGAATCAAAAATTCCGGTCCGAAGGCGGTTACGATAAAGCCTTCCATTGCGATGGACAAGAGAGAAAGGAAAAGATAATCGCCTGCATCAATTGCACTGTATTTTATAATCTTAAAAATTTTTCTTAGTGAAAAATAAATACCTATTTTTAAGGAGTTTCCCTTCTTGAAAAAATGCAGGAAGGCAATAAGAAGTGATAAGGCTGTTCCGATAAAAGACCCCATGCCGATTCCTGCAGTGCCGATAATTCGGGCAAGCACTATTGACAGGACGATGTTTCCCACAAGCGTGACAATATTGGAAATGACACTTAAACTTTCATCTCCGTCTGCAAGTATCATCTCTGTGATGAGGGCATCCAGGGGGTAAAGAAGAATCGTAAACTTATACCAGAAAAAATATGCTCTGGCCTGTATGTATACTTCTTCAGAGGGCTGCAAGGACTGGAGATACAAATCTCCAAATAAAGAATAGAAGAGAAAAAGAATAAGGCCGGTAAAAATAGATACGGTGAAGCCTAATGAAAAATAATCGTCTGCCTTTTCTTTTTTAAATTCGCCCAAAGCCCTGGTGTACAGAATGGGAACACCGATGGAAACGAAGCAGGCAAGAGAAACGGCAAGTACAAAAGCCGGAATTACCATTGAAACTGCAACAACAGCACTTTCCCCTAATGCCATACCCGCAATTATTGAGTCAGACAGGGAAAGCAGCGTGGCTACAATCATAGTCAGTGTTCCCGGCACTAATAGTGAAAAGAATTTTCTGCTTAAAAAGCTTATTTTTCCTGCCATTGTCTTCGTACCTCCTCAATCGTAAGTCTGGCATTTTCTTCCGTCTTTAAAATCATCTGACAGCAAAAGTCAAAAAGCTTGGAAAATGCAGCTATACTTTTACCCTTATATTTTCCACTGTCGTATTCAAAAGTCACTAAAGCATTTCCCTTATGTTCCTCAATTTCTAAGTACATAATGCACTCCAGCGCACTGTTATGATTTTCAATCCATTCAGCAGAATTGATAAAATTGCTATCGTTAATGAAGTACATGTCGCCCTGGAAAATAAAGCAAAGCCTTTTTGTATCTGTCTGAATTTGCTCAAATGACTTATCATTTATGCATAAAATGGATTGCTGAACTTTGTTTTTGCAGACCATAAGAGAATCCAGTACGTAATTACTTGCAGATAACTCCAAAGAAATAAAAAGATCCTTCATAAAACAGCCTATTGTATTTGCATATTTTACAGAGTCCCTGCCATTCCATGTCCAGTCAAAGGCTACCTGCTCGCAGTCATTATAAAGGGCAAGGGAAAGGGCTGTGGCAAAAAGATAAAACTCGTTCCTGCTGACCGAATGCGCAAAACAGAAATCACGTATTTTATCTGCAAAAGAAAGCGTTAGTTCCTTACTGGCAACCCCATTTTCTTTTTCAAAATCATGCTTTAGTGCACAATAGCAGATTTTGCCGTCTGGTAAAGTTACAGTGGCATCTTCATTTGCCGGGAGGTTAATAAAAACTTTACCACGTTCTGCAACAAGACTTTCTTTTATAAATTGAGTATAGCAGTCCTCTGTAAGTTCTTCACCCCTATATGCCTTTTCAAGTTCAAAAACAAAAATGTGGAAAGAAAGTCCATCAATTATAGAGTGATGAGCTTCAACTAAAATAACGAGCTGCTTTTCCGTTCTTATTATGCGACACCTAAAAAGTGGAGAACCGTCAAAAAGAAATTTTTTCCCAAAGTTTTTGATGGCGGCCGCAAGTTCTTTTTCTGACATAGTCTCTACGCTTATTGCATCGTCAATATTCTGTTTTTGATACTGCACATAGCCATACTCCCTGTTTTTTTCAATCACTGTGCGTAAGGCCGGATGTACTGCAATCACTTTTTTCAGGGCCTGAAAGAGCTTTTCTTCATCAATATCTGACTGCAAGGTAAAGAGAATCGGAAGATTATCTACAATACAATTCGAGAAGTCTGCTTCATAATCAAGCATAACCTTTTGGGAAGATATGAGGGGAAGTTTTTCTTCCGGAGTTTTTTTTGACTGTGGGTGCGGGCCTGAAAGTTTTGCCTTATCCACAGCCTCCGCAATAGCACGGACAGTACGCTTTTCATAAATAAGCGGAACGGTAAGTTTTAAGCCCTCACAGGCAAGCATAAGCTCCATGGCACTTACGCTGTCACCTCCCATTAAAAAAAAGTCGTCATCAATACCGATTTTTTCAATATGATTACGTTCTTCAAGGATTTCATTGAAGGCAGCACAAAGCGTTACTTCGGTTTTTGTTCGGGGAGAGATGTATGGGTTTTGAGATGCAAAGTCAGGACAAGGCAGATTTTTCCTGTCAACTTTTCCGTTTGTATTAAGCGGAATCTTTTCCATCTGCACAAAAAAGGTTGGAATCATGTAGGCAGGAAGCAGAGGCTTTAGCGAGGCGCGGATGGATTCCTCAGGAAGAGCCTGTTCTTTCTGATAATAGGCACAAAGATAGTGTTTTCCCTTGTTTTCAAAGGTTTTTACGGCAACCATTTTTGTCTCCAGAACTTTTTTCAGCGCGGTTTCTACTTCGGCTGGTTCCACCCGGTTTCCGTTAATCTTTACCATGTCGTCGGTACGCCCCAGCACGTACAGAAGTCCATCCTCTCCGCGTCGGGCATAATCTTTGGTACAGAAGAACTTTTTTCCGCTGACTGAGACAAAGACCTTCTCTGTCTCTTCCTGCTGGTTCAGGTAGCCTCTGAAGTAAGGCAGGCAGAGACAGATTTCACCCTCTTTTTCCGAAACTTTACCGTCATCGAGCAGAATCATGTCCGTATAGGAACAGCTTTTGCCGATGGGAGTGTTTGAGTAAGGCTTGTCAATCACAAAATTGCAGGCTGTAGACATGAGTTCCGTATTGCAGTAGAGGTTCAATACTGCGAACTTGTCACTGTACACATCGCTTACCCGCTCGGAAGAAAGCATAATCGCCTTGGGTGAAAGGCTTTTGTTTTCAGAAAGAGGCTTTATCATCGAGGCCGTCAGAAACATTGCGTCAATCCTGTGGTCTTTTAAAAACTGCATGTAAAGCAGGGGATTCTTGACGACAGCATCGGAGACTATATAAATAGTACCGGCATTATAGAGCAGGCTCACATTGATAATGGTAAAGGCTGAAAAAGTTACCGGAGCCACATTTGCAAAGCGGATGGCATCGTCCTTCATGGTATAGGGTTCTACAACTTCCTCGGCTGTACCCTTTGTCGTAAAACGGTAGGCACCATATTCTTCTACAACCCCTTTTGGTTTTCCTGTGCTTCCGGATGTATAGATGATTAAGGCAAGGTCATGTTCGTCAGAGTCCGCCCATTTCTCAGGATTCAGAGGCTCATATTCCATAGCTTGATCCCAGGCGGCCGCATCAAAAACAAGTTTTGCCCCTGAATCTTTCAGCACATGACTAAATCTTTCCTGCCCCATGCTTTCAGAAAGCGGCACAAAGGCGATTCCAGCCTTTATTACACCTAACTGCACCGCTGTATATTCCATGGATTTTTCAAGATTTATGGCAATCAGGTCTTCTTTCTGAAAGCCTTTGTTTTTCAGAAATGCAGCTACACGGCCAGAAAGTTCGTCCAGTTTTTTATAAGAAGTGCTGCGTTCGCCGTCTTTATCTACAAAAGCTGCTCGTTCAGGATAAGTGGCAACTGTATCTAAAAATTTCTGCAAAAAATCAATCATACTTGTAAACGCCTCTTTAATTTTTTTTGTTTTTAATAAAGTCAAGGACTGTCTTAAGTCCTTTTTCGATGTCGTCTGTATTCAAAAGCATGTTTACCCTGAAGTACAAACCTTTTTCCGATCTAAAACCCTGCATAATGCCGGGATAGACAAAATAGCCTGTGTCCTTCATCAGCTGCTTCATCGCCTCCAGAAAATTTTTGTCGTCTACAGGCCGGTCTATAAAAAGCATGGCATAGTGACCGAAAGTTTCCGGCGGGATTCGGACAAAATCATAGTCTTTTACAAGGGCTTTTACCTTTAGAAGATTTTTCTGCCAAAAGGTGTTGTAAACCTTCAGGCAGTCATCGAAGTTTTTTGAAACAAAATGCTCTGCCCCTTCCTGACAGGAATAGTTTAGGGAGCCGCCATATATGTCTTCAAGGCTGTCAATGTCATCATAGTATTTTTTATGCACCACAATATAGGAAAATTTTATGCCCTGAAGGCCCAGCGTTTTATGAGGACTGTAAATGTAAATAAGATTTTCCTGGGCGCCAAAAACTCTTGAAAGCTCAAAGCCGTTTACACAGAGGGATTCATCCAGGATAACCATTTTTCCGGCATCCAGAAGTTTTTGAATCCCTTTTGTTACCTTCTCCGTAAAATAAATAGAGCAGGAGTTAACCGGGGATGTAAACCAGAAGGCCGTACAGTCTGACTGAAGGAGCTCTTCTGCATCAAAAGTGCTGTTTATATTTTCCATGTAGCCGCCAAAAAGGCGGTAAGGAATGGCAAGGTCATCAAAGCAGCTTTGGGCCGAAAAATAAACCGGCTCAATAATTCCCACCTTTTTACTGTATTTTTTAAGGAATATGGCAAGGGTTACGATTGAGAGGGTACTTTGTGAAAGGGGTGCAAAAAAAGAGTTTTCATAAGCCTGGTCAGAGAAGCCCAGTTTACGGGCAAGGTCTCTTTTTATGCGGTCTGGAAAGAAATACTGATAGTCAAACAAATCTGATTTTTCACAAAGCTTTATCTTTTCCGCAAGTTTTTTCTTATAGTCAGAACCTGAGTTCCAGTAGGAAAGATTTACCGGCTGTCTGTCTTCTGGAAGGGTCTTTAGTGCGGCTTCCAGTTCCATTTCAATTTCGTAATCAGTCATAGAGTGCCTCATATTTTTTGTAATCTAAGGATTTTATCTGCCGGAATCCGTTTTTTTTGCTGTAAAAACAGATGTCGGGAACATTGATGCCGTTAAAATAATTGACCTGGGCAAAGGAATAGGAACCCATGTCACCGAAGATGATTTTGTCTCCCGGTTTTAAGGGGGCAGAAAATGAGTACTCGCCGAATACGTCGCCGGAAAGACAGCTGTTTCCTGCAAGGAGGCAGGAACAGGGTTTTCCTGCCTGGGGGTAAGCTACAGGCAGCTGATAGTAATTTTTAAGCACGTCCAGGGCATGGCAGGAAAGGGAGGTGTCCAGAATGGCAATGTCCTTTCCGTTGTGTACAACATCCAGAACGGTAGTGACCAAAAATCCCGCATCCATAACCAGATACTCACAGGGTTCAATGTAGGTTTTTAAGTGGTATTTTGTGTGCAGAATTTCCAGATTTTCTGCGAAGTCAGCAAAATCAAAGTCATCTTCGGTAAGAGCCTGTCCGCCGCCAAGGTTTATCCAGGAAACAGAGGGCAGCCAGTCAGAAAACTGCCCGATAGTGCGGGAAATGAGCGTGTTAAAGTCTTTTGAGGAAGAGCCGCAAAGGGCGTGGACGTGGAAGCCAGAAATTTTTTCAAAAAAGCCGCTTTCTACGGACGAAAGCATTTTTTTTGTAAGGCCGAAGCGGGAACAGGGAGCGCATGGATTGTAGACCGCTTCCTTTACGATGGAAACCTCAGGATTCAGGCGGAGGGCGAACTCGTTTTTGCCGGTGGCGGCCTGGCTGAAAAGCTCCAGCTGACGGGGCGCATTTAAGACAATATGGGAACAGAGGTCTGCAAGCTCCTCGGCATTTTCTTTTTTATATGCGGGTGTGTGGACATGCACTTCCTTTCCCAGTTTTGAACCTAACTTTGCCTCAAAAAGCCCGGAAGCGGAAACACCGTCAATGTATGGCTTGATAAAGGGAAAAGCCTTTGCAAGAGGAAAGCCTTTTAAGGCCATTAAAAGAGAAAGCCCTGCCCGGTCTGCCTTCTTCTGTACGGCGGAAAAATTTTCAGTAAGCCTGTCGGTATCGATAACATAGCAGGGAGACTTAATTGAACTGGTCAAATTTAAAGGGGGAGCAGAAATTGATGATGCCATAAAATTTTTAAACCTCGAACGTAACCATATTTCCAGAAATCTTTTTGCTTTTGTAAGTTCCCCGGTCAGCCCTCTGGTACATGGCTTCAAAAGAATCTTCTTTTGTTGCAGGATAAAAAACCGCACCGACGCTGATTTCTATTTTCCGCTCCTTAAGTTCCGGGATTTTTACCATATCTATATGTCTGAAAAGACGGTTAAAAATGCTGCGACCTATTTCTTCACTTGTAACACCTTCTGAAAAAACGGCAAATTCGTCACCGCCCAGGCGGAAAACAATATCTGATTCGCGGAAGGTCTTTTTAAGGCAGTCTGCAATGGCAATAATTACTTTGTCGCCCACTGAATGACCGTATGTGTCATTGATTGACTTGAATCTGTCGGCATCCATGAGACAGAACATACCTTTCCTGCCCTCTGCCATTGCCTTACGGACTTGAATTTCTCCGCTGCCCCGGTTTCTTATTCCTGTCATCATGTCAGTTTCGGAAAGCCGCCGCAGTTTTTCCTGACGTTTTCTGTCTTCATCAATTGATTCAAAGGCCATCATAATGTGATGAAGCAGACCATTTTCGTCCCTGTCTATGACAATAAAGCGGATCCGCATCCATTTTTCATTTTTTGCCATGAATTCCTGGGAAATCGAATTTACGCCGTTAAGCCTTTCTTCCAGACTTTCAGGATTCATAAAAATCTTCATCAAATCTTTTGACTGTTCTGCGCTGATTTTTTCTCCAATCTGCACTGCCCTGCCGGAAAAATCAGTAAAATCACCTTCGAGCATTCCGTCCTTTTCCGGATTGCCGCGTATGTATGTAAAGGTATCTTTTTTAAGGTTTATTCGGATGACTGATGTATAGATGTCGGCTACTGCCTGAACTTCCCGGGCCAAATCATCTGCTTCTTCGTATTTACGGCTTATGCGTAAAAAGAGCATGAAAATTATGTCCATGATTAAGAGCAGTACTATTCCAGAAAAAATATAGATTGATATAAGAGAGTGATAAAGCCTGCTGTTATCCAGAATAAATATGGAACACCAGTCCCTGCTTATTTTTTCTGCAAAAACCGTGAATTTCTTTCCCTCGTCTTTTAAGGTAAAGTGATAGTTTTTTTCTCCAAAAACCTTTTTCATAAGGGTTTTCTGAACTGGTGGCAGGTCATCAAAGACAATGCCTACAATTTCTTTATCGGAATGGGCAATTAAAAATCCCTTGGAGTCCATTACCAGGGCTGCCCGGACAGTCTTATCTTCTGCGGCTTTTTCCATCATTTTCTGAACGCTGTCCAGAAAAATATCCATGGAAACAACACTTTTGCCGTCATCCAGAAGGCGGCTTACTGACATCATCATAGTGTTAGTCTGAAGGTTTAAAAATGGCTGGACAAGGACAGTTTCACCCTTCCCTTCCAGAGCTTCTGTATACCAGGGGCGTTTTTCCGGCTGATAGTTTTCCGGCGGAATCCAGCCGCTTCCGTCAAGATATTCTCCCTGATAGTAGCTGTAAACGCCTGTGTTGTTTTCACTGATTATTGATGAATAGATTGCAGTTTCGTTAATTAAATATTCTGCGGCTTCGCTGACAGGTCTTTTTCTCTGCATCATGTCATTAAGTTTTACTGCGGAAAAGGTAACGGCATCCATAGGCATTTTCAGATAATAATTAACCTGCTGGGCTGCCTGGAAAGTTTCGTTTTTCCATTTTTCAAGAATATTCTGTTTTGAAGCTGAATAAAGCCAGTAAAAAATTCCGGCTAAAAAAACAGAAGTTCCTGCCATTATAAGGCAGGAATTAAGAAGTAACTTTTTGCTGATTTTGCATTTCTTCCCGGGCATCAGTTAATTTTAACACCCAAAAAGATATAAAACAAATTTATTTTTCTACACCGGAAACAACAACTCCCTGCATAAAGAACTTCTGGGCAATCACGAATATGATGAAAGGGACAACGCAGGCAATCATGCTGACAGCCTGTACAAGATGTGTTTCTGTTGAGTACATGTTGCTGAAGGCAGAAAGTCCGATGCTGATGGGATATTTTTCCGGATGTCCTGCAAGGTAGAGAAGAGGATTAAAATAATCGTTCCAGGCCCAGAAAAAGTGGAAGAGTCCAACAGAAATTACGGCCGGCACGCACTGAGGAAGGATGATTTTGTACAGGGTGGCAACAGGTCCGCAGCCGTCAATTCTGGCCGCTTCATCCATTTCTTTTGGAATTCCCAGCATGAACTGGCGGAGCAGGAAGACATTATAGGCATTGGCAAAAAAGTGGGGAACCACAAGAGGAAGCCATGTTCCAACCCAGCCAATCTTATAGAAAATTGTGTACACAGGAATCAGGGTTACTGCGCCCGGCAATACGATTGTTGCAATCAGAACCAGAAAGAATTTGTTTTTTCCCGGAAAAGAGAAGCGGGAAAAACCGTAGGCAACAAAAGTTGAAGAAAGAAGGGTTGCAAAAGTGGTTATTATTGCGTAAAGGATTGTGTTTTTAAAAAGCTTAAGGAAGTTGATTGCCTTCCAGCCTTTGGAATAGTTTGAAAACTGAAAATCGGTTTTCCACTGGTTTTCCAAAGTACGCCATTTTCCCTTCCAGGTAACTTCTCCGGCAGAAGGATTTTCCGGATCAACAAAAACAGATTCATCGCGGCCTTTTTTTACAATCAGCATAGGTTTTTTGCTGCCGTCCTCCTGTGGCAGAAGAAAAACCTCGCAGTCTTTGCCATTATAATTCATCTTTTTTGGACTCATCGGGATTGGAGAGTGATTCAAAGACGAAAGCTGTTCCTTACTTTTTAGTGAACCGGAAAGTCCGTAAAAAAGCGGCATTAAAAACAGGGCAAGCAGAAAAAGAGTCACCGTAGTAAGGATAATTGTATTTATATCGTTTGCTTTTTTTATTGTCATATTTATTCCCCCTTGAATGATGGCTATTTCTTTTCTCCGGCATAGAAAACCCATCTGTTTGATGTTCCGAAAAGAAGCAGAGTAAAAATCATCCCGATAAAGAAAATTGCCCAGGCAATAACGGCACCATAGCCCATATTAAAGTAAGAGAAAGCCTGTCTGTAGAAATAAACCATAGGGAAGTTTGTCATTCCGTTTGGAAAACCGCTTCCGTTGTTTATTACCATTGGAACCAGAAAAAACTGCATAAGGCCTATTACGCTTATAAGGATGTTGTAAAAAATAACCGGAGTAATCATGGGGATGGTAACAGTTTTCATTCTTTGCCAGGAATTTGCGCCGTCCATGGTTGCGGCTTCGTATAATTCCTTTGGAACACCCTGAAGTCCCGCAAGAAGAATTAAAATTGTATTTCCGCAGCCCCAGAGTCCGATTAAGGTGTAGGAAATGTAAATCCATTTTGTGCTGGAAAGCCAGCGGATTCCCTGTGAACCGACATTATTTAAAATCAGGTTGAACCAGCCTGTCTGTTCGTTCATTATTCCCTGCCAGATTAAAACTGTGGCAACAAATGGAACCATGCTGGGCAGGTAAAACAAAGCTCTGAAGAGTTTTTTTCCTATCAGATGCTGGTTATTGAGCAGCAGGGCAATAAAAAGTGAAAAACAGAATGAAACTGGCAGTGAAATAAGGCTGTATTCCAGAATGTGGGCAATTGATTTTATAACGATGGGATCATCCAAAAATGCCCGTTTCCAGTTTGAGCCGCCGACAAATTTTGTTGCCTCAGGCTGAATCAGGTTGTAATCAAGAAAAGAAAAAATAAATGAAACAATCATCGGACCCAGATAAAAAAGGCAGAATCCGATAAGCCAGGGAGCAATAAAAATCAAGCCCCATTTTTTTTCCCACCGTTGAATTCCGGCTGTAGAACTTTTTCTCATAAAATATAGAGGCGGTGCACCTTAGGAGGAAAATGCACCGCCTGCCTCCTTAATAAAATTTATTTGTTTGCTGCTGCAAAAATTGCATCCAAGCTGGCTTTTAACTTTTCAGCTTCTGCATCAACAGAAAGGCCATCGCTGTTTGTAAGATTTTCCCAGAATTCGGTATAGCAGGTAGAAGCTTCCTGGAAACTAGGCATCCACGATTCATGATTAGGGTTATCTGCGTATTTTACGCTTTCCTTTACGATGTCAGTATTAACATTTACATGAGGATATCTTTCTTTGAAGAATGAACCCAGGAAGGCATCCTGTTTTGATGTAATTGCAGGCATGCCGCCGTAAATTTTAAGCAGGTCGTCAGAAGCAGTTGTTACAAGGTAAGAAAGAACTTCGAAAGCCTCTTTAGGATGCTTTGAACCCTTTGTAATTTCGAATGTATCTGCATGCATTTTTGCGGTTGTCTTGCCTTTGTAAGACGGCATAGGGAAAATATCCCACTGATAGTCCATTTTTGCATATCCTGAATACCAGAGGTGACACTGGAACATGGCGATTTTTCCAGATTCACCCCAGCTTCCGCTGGAAAGAATGTCAGAAGAGCCGTAAGGTCCGTTTGGAATGAAGTGATCTTTCCACATTCCATTGTATGTCCACTTCCATGCATCAAGCCATGCAGGAGGAATCTGAGCCTTGTTACCCTTACCTACAAAAGTTCCAGGCTCAAAGAGTGTTCCATAACCGCGGGCATCGCCCCATACAATTCCGAAGCCCCACTGAACAATGTTGTTGGGGTCAAAATCTTTTTCTGTTGCGTCATGGCCGTTTGCATCTACTGTAAGCTTCATGCCAATGTGGCGGACACAGTCGTAATCCCAGGTCCATTCCTTGCCGTTTTCGTCTACATATTTTTCTCCATAGTGGCGTGGAGGAAGAGGAATTCCTGCTTCTTCAAAAATTTCCTTGTTTACATAAAGGTATGAAGGATAGATTCCGAATGGAAGTCCGATAAGGCCGTCATCCTTGTCACGGTAAAATTCAACCATTGAAGGGTCAAAGCGGCTTAAATCGAAGCCAGATTCCTTTACGAGAGGGTCAAGGTCGAGCCAGGCGCCTTTAAAACTGTCTCTTCCGCGAATTCCAACAGGGCCGCAGATGTCAGGAGCGTTTCCGCCGGAAATCTGAGTTGCCAGAGTCTGGAAAGCCTGACCGTTATCTACAATTTCCAGAACGAGTTCAATCTTATTCTGCGATTTATTGAATTTATCTACGACAGCTTTCTGTGGTGCAAAAGTCGGTTCATCAGAACCGGCTCCAAGACCTACAAACCATCGGATTTTTACTCTTTCTTCTTTTTTTGCACCGCAGCTTGTGAACATGGAAAGTGCGCCAAGAACCAAAGCTGAAGCAAAAAATGCCTTCACATACTTTTTCATAAAGAC
>ODAI010678792.1_pt1 | contig 12764 bp, 9 predicted proteins | sample 1539321 | NCBI WGS metagenome assembly ODAI01 (sample SAMN02144231, study PRJEB22623) | gut metagenome | biome: sheep rumen | host: Ovis aries | place: New Zealand | reverse complement strand
GGAGATTAAGAGAGGAAGAGCAGTGCGATATAAGACCGGTCTTTCAGAGAGACAGAGACAGGATATTGCACAGTAAAGCCTTTAGAAGGCTTAAGGATAAGACACAGGTGTTCCTATCGCCTGAGGGTGACCATTACAGGACCAGGCTTACACATACTTTAGAGGTAAGTCAGAATGCGCGAACCATAGCCAAGGCTCTGAAACTTAATGAGGATCTTGTAGAAGCTATAGCTCTCGGACATGACCTTGGACACACACCATTTGGACATGCTGGTGAAAGGGCCTTAAATGAGATATGCCCTCTTGGATTTGAGCATCATGTACAGAGTTTAAGAACAGTGGATGTTCTGGAAAAAGACGGACAGGGACTTAATCTGACCTGGGAGGTAAGGGACGGAATACTGAACCATCAGACAAGTGGTAAGCCATCCACTCTTGAGGGGAAGATAGTAAGGCTCTCCGATAAAATAGCTTATATACATCATGATATGGATGATGCGATAAGAGCAGGTATACTAACCGAGGCGGATGTTCCTAAGAGCATAAGGGAAGTCATAGGTTATACCACAGGTGAGCGGTTGGATCATTTTATTCATGATATAGTCACGACGAGTTTTGAAAAGGATGATATCTTACAATCCGAACCGGTTGCACAAGCTATGAAGGAACTTAGAGAGTTCATGTTTGAAAATGTCTACAAAAATCCGGAAGCCAAGTCTGAAGAAGGCAAGGCCGAAAGACTTATGGAGACGCTTTATACATACTATATGAATCACATTGATCTTCTTCCTTCTGAACTGCTTGCTCTTTTGAACAGAGGCGAGCCCAAGGAAAGGATTGTGTGCGATTTTGTTGGAGCGATGAGCGACAGATATGCCATAGCATTGTATGATGAGCTGTTTATTCCAAAATCGTGGCATTTATAGATGAAATGAGGAAAAGATCGGATGTATTATCCGGATGAGATCATAGAAGAAGTAAGAAGTAAAAATGATATAGTGGATATTGTTTCGGGTTATGTCAGACTCCAGAAAAAGGGTGCTAACTATGTCGGACTATGTCCTTTCCACAATGAGAAGACAGGTTCGTTCATGGTTTCTTCGACAAAGCAGATGTTTTATTGCTTTGGCTGTCATACCGGAGGAAATGTCATTACTTTCTTAATGAAGCATGAGAATGCGACATTTAAGGAAGCCATAGAAAAACTGGCAGACAGAGCTGGAGTAAAGTTGCCTGAGCTTAAGCTTAATGAAGAGCAGAAAAAGCAGATGAGTGAGAAATCAATCCTGCTAGAGATAAACAAGGAGGCTGCTAAGTATTTCTATTATCAGCTCAGGGGGAAACCTGGAGAGCTGGGAATGAAGTATTTTACTGACAGAAAGCTTTCTTCTGATACGATAAACAGTTTCGGACTTGGTTTTTCTCTGCCGTATTCAGATGATCTGGTCAAGTATCTGAAACAAAAAGGCTATGCTGATGAACTGATTGTAAAAGCGGGGTTGGCATCTCATGATGAAAAAAGAGGAACACATGACAAGTTCTGGAACAGAGTCATGTTCCCGATACAGGATATCAACCACAGGGTCATAGGCTTTGGCGGACGAGTTATGGGAGAAGGCGAACCAAAGTATTTAAACAGCCCGGAAACGCCGATCTTTGATAAGAGCAGGAACCTGTTTGGACTTAACTTCGCTAGATCATCAAGAAAGGATTACCTGATACTGTGCGAAGGCTATATGGATGTTATCTCAATGCATCAGGCAGGCTTCAAAGAGGCGGTTGCTTCATTGGGAACTGCGTTCACATCAGGACAGGCCAATCTGTTAAAAAGATTCTGCAACAGTGTAATACTTAGCTATGACAGCGATGGTGCAGGAACAAATGCAGCATTGAGAGCTATCGGGATACTCAGAGAAGTAGAACTTACGGCCAAGGTCCTTGATCTTAATCCTTATAAGGATCCTGATGAATTTATTAAGAATCTGGGAAGTGAAAAACTTCAAGAACGGATAGATAATGCTAAAAACAGTTTTTTCTTTGAGATAGAGGTTCTTGAAAGAGGTTATGATCTTAAAGATCCGGATTCGAAGACCGCATTTTATAGAGAGATAGCTAAAAGGATCTGCGGATTTTCAGATGAAGTCGAGAGAAATAATTACATAGATGCCATATGTGAACGATACAGTATTTCGACGGATGCAATGAAGAAAATGGTCATAGGATATGCCGCCGCAGGAATATCTAGACCTATAGAGCAGACGGCTGTCAGAACGGCTATAAAAAAGGCTGATCCTGAAGAGGGACGAAAACGATCGCAGCGTTTGCTCATTACCTGGATAAGCGAAGATAGCAGCATATTTGATAAGATCTCGCCATATATCAGTCCTCATGATTTTACTGACGAGATGTATAAAAAGATAGCTGAGAAGCTTTTTGAGAGTCTGAAAGAAGATAATAATATCGAACCCGCATCATTCATATCGGCCTTCGAAGATGAAGAGGACCAGAAAAAAGTTGCCGAACTGTTCAACACCAAGCTCCTTGACTCCGACGGTCTCCCAGCTGAGATAGATGACATCAGGGAGAGAGAAAAAACGCTGCACGATATACTCGTCAGTGTCAAGACTGGAAGTCTTGAGTATTATTCAAGAAATATCGGAAGCGATCCTAATGCGATAACAAGAGTAGTAGAAGGAAAGAAGCTTCTTGAAGAATTAAAAAAGACAAAAATAAAACTTGGATAGGAGATTTATAACATGGACGAATCATTACAACCAAAATTTGAGGAAAAACTGAAAGGATTCCTCGATTCTGCAAAGAAGAGAGAAAACGTTGTCGAGTACAATGAGGTTCTAGATACTTTTGCGGAATTCAATCTTGACGAGGAGCAGATGGATAAGCTGCTCGAGACATTGGATGCTGCAGGTGTCGATGTTATGAAGATCGATCCTGTAGAAGATGACATGTCGCTTGATGATATCGATATCATTGATGATGAAGAGATAATGTTGAGCGATGAAGAAGAGATTGATATGGAGAATATCGATCTATCTGTTCCGGACGGAGTGAGCATAGAAGACCCTGTCCGTATGTATCTTAAGGAGATAGGAAAAGTACCGCTCCTTTCTGCAGAAGAAGAGATTGAACTTGCTCTTCGAATGGAAGAAGGCGATGAAGAGGCAAAGAAAAAACTTGCGGAGGCTAACTTAAGACTCGTAGTTTCCATTGCAAAGAGATATGTCGGAAGAGGTATGCTTTTCCTTGATCTTATCCAGGAAGGAAATCTTGGACTTATAAAGGCTGTTGAAAAGTTTGATTACCGTAAAGGATTCAAGTTCTCAACATATGCAACATGGTGGATCAGACAGGCTATTACTAGAGCTATCGCCGATCAGGCCAGAACAATACGTATTCCTGTTCATATGGTTGAGACTATCAACAAGCTTATCCGTGTTTCAAGACAGTTGCTGCAGGAACTTGGGCGTGAACCTACCCCCGAAGAGATTGCAGAAGAGATGAACATGCCTGTTGAACGTGTAAGAGAGATATTAAAGATAAGTCAGGAGCCTGTTTCTCTTGAGACACCTATCGGCGAAGAGGAAGACAGTCATCTTGGTGATTTCATACCTGATGACAATATCCCTGTACCGGCTGATGCAGCTGCATTTACTCTCTTAAAGGAGCAGCTTCTTGAAGTTTTGAGCACACTCACAGACAGAGAACAGAAGGTACTAAGATTAAGATTTGGTCTTGATGACGGAAGAGCTCGTACTCTTGAAGAAGTAGGCAAAGAGTTCAATGTAACACGTGAGAGAATTCGACAGATTGAGGCTAAGGCATTGCGTAAACTTCGTCATCCTTCTAGATCACGCAAATTAAAGGATTATCTCGACTGATGGTTCCGGTAAGCAAGAGAATGAAAAAGATCGCAGAAATGGTAAGTGCTAAACGGGTTGCCGATATAGGATGCGATCATGGATTTGTCAGCATATATCTTATCAAGGAAAAAGATGTTGATCATGTATTTGCGATGGATATCAATGATGGACCGTTAAAGCGTGCTTACGAGCATGTTAATGAATATGGTCTGACAAATAGGATCGAAGTAATTAAGTCTGATGGTGCCAAAGCAATCAAACCAGGTGAGGCAGATGGTGCTGTGATTGCCGGTATGGGAGGCAGGCTGACAGAAAGGATTATCTTAGATTCCATAGACGTATTTCAAAAAATGGATGAGATGATACTATCCCCACAGTCGGAGATCGATCATGTCAGAAGGTTTCTGATTCAAAACGGATTTGATATCTTAGATGAAGATATGGTACTTGACGAATCAAAATTCTATGTGATCATAAAGTGTTCATATGATGCAAGTGTAAAAAGACAGATTGATGATGTTCAGGCTCTCTACGGACCTGTTCTGATAGAAAAGAAACATCCTGTACTGATCGATTACTTGAACGAAAGACTTATCAAACTTGAAGACATTGTTAAAAGAATCGATGAAGGGACAGAGCAAAAATCTGACAAAAAAAGAGCTCGGACAGATGAGGTTAATGGGGAAATAGAACTTATAAGAGGATTGCTTAAGAAAATACAAGATTAAATGGAGGTAGCCGATATGGCAAAGATTACGATTGAGGGGATTACAAAAGAGTATAACGAGGGAACTACGTTTGAACAGATCGCTAATGAATACCAGGATAAGTATAACGGTGAGATCGCACTCGTTATAGAAGACGGAAAGATCAGAGAGCTTTATAAGACTGTTAAGAAAGATGCGAACGTCGAGTTCATTACGCTTAGAGATGGGATTGGTCACAAGACTTATGAAAGAAGCGCAACGATGCTGTTCGTAAAGGCTCTCAGCGATGTAGTCGGATCAAAGATAAACGGTAAGGTCAAGGTTGAGTTTTCGATTGGAAAAGGTCTGTATTGTTCACCTAAGGGCGATTATAAGGTTACGGATGATCTTGTTGAACATGTAAATATAAGAATGACGGAATTGGTCGAAAAGAATATTCCGATTGTCAAAAAGACTTATCCGATCGCAGAGGCAATAGCTCTTTTTGAAGAGCAAGGAATGACCGACAAAGTCAATCTGTTCAAGTACCGTATGAGCTCATCGGTAAATGTATATTCGATAGAGGATTATCATGATTATTTCTACGGATATATGCTTCCGAGCACCGGATATATAAAATCGTTTATCGTTATGGCATATGAGGACGGATTCCTTCTTTTACTCCCTGATAAGAATGACCCGTTCAACCTTGAAACGTTCGAGCCCAGAGAAAAACTCTTTAAGAGCATGGATACCACTACGGAGTGGGGAAGTGCTATGGGTATTGGAACTGTCGGTGATCTAAACAACAAGATCTGTGACGGTGAACTAGAAGATATGATACTTGTTCAGGAAGCCCTTCAGGAAAGAAGGATAGCTGAGATAGCTGGAGAGATAGCTGCACGTGAAGGAGTCAAGTTTGTCATGATAGCTGGACCAAGCTCCTCAGGAAAAACGAGTTTTTCTCACAGGCTTTCTATTCAACTGCGCACTCACGGCCTCAAGCCGCATCCGATAGGAGTTGATGATTATTTCGTAAACAGAGAGGATACACCTCTTGATGAAAACGGAAACTATAATTTTGAATGTCTTGAAGCGATTGATGTTGAAGGATTTAACAATGATATGGTAGCCCTTCTTGAGGGTAAAAGAGTTGAGATGCCATCATTTAACTTCAAGACCGGTAAAAGAGAGTATAACGGACATTATATGCAGTTAGGTGAGGACGATATTCTTGTTATTGAGGGTATTCATGGACTTAATGACAAGATGAGTTATAAATTGCCGACAGAGAGTAAATTTAAGATATATATAAGTGCTCTTACATGTCTTAATATAGACGGGCATAACAGAATACCGACTACTGATGGAAGACTGTTGAGAAGAATCGTAAGAGATGCACGTACAAGGGGCAATCTAGCGAAGCGCACGATTGAGATGTGGCCGAGTGTAAGAAGAGGCGAAGAGGAGAATATCTTCCCCTTCCAGGAAAGCGCAGATGTAATGTTCAACTCTGCAATGATCTATGAACTTGCTGCTCTGAAACTTTATGCAGAGCCGCTGCTTCATGAGATAGAGAAGGATGAACCTGAATATTTAGAGGCTCAGCGCCTGTTGAAATTCCTCGGATATTTTGTTAGTATACCTTCCGACAAGATACCGATCAATTCGATCGCACGAGAATTTGTCGGCGGTTCGATATTCAAAGTTTAATATGTTTAAAACAAGCAGGACGGGTGATCGCGGCAGCAATAGCTGACGAGGAAAGTCCGGGCTTCATAGGGCAGGATGCCGGATAACGTCCGGTGGAGGCGACTCCCAGACCAGTGCAACAGAAATATACCGCCCTTCGGGGTAAGGGTGAAATGGCAGTGTAAGAGACTACCGCCTGTGTGGTAACAGACAGGGCACATGTAAACTCCATCTGAAGCAAGACCAAGCAGGAAGCGTTGACCTTGCCCGGCGAGCTTCCAGGTAGGTCGCTTGAGACGGTCGGTAACGGCCGTTCTAGATAGATGATCATCCAAGACATAACCCGGCTTACAGTTCTGCTTGTTTTATATATTCAGTTTATTTAGAAAGAAGGCGTTAATACAATGACAAAAATTGATGTTGTTTCAGGATTCTTAGGAGCAGGAAAGACTACTCTTATCAAAAAGCTTTTATCCGAAGCGTTAAATGGAAGCAGTACTGTTCTTATAGAGAATGAATTCGGTGAGATAGGTGTCGATGGCGGATTCCTGAAAGAAGCAGGTATCGAGATCAAAGAGATGAATTCTGGTTGTATATGCTGTTCACTTGTCGGTGATTTCGGGACGGCTCTTAAGGATGTAATAGATCAGTATCATCCTGAAAGGATCATTATCGAACCTTCAGGCGTCGGCAAGCTGAGCGATGTTATGAAAGCTATAAATGATGCCGGGTTAGGTACTGACGTAGTATTAAACAGTGCTGTTGCAGTAGTTGATGCCAGCAAAGCCAAAATGTATATCAAGAACTTCGGTGAATTCTTCAATAACCAGATCGAGCACGCAGGAACTATAGTACTTAGTCGTACTCAGGATATCTCTGATGAAAAGCTCAATAATGCAATTGATCTGATAAGAGAGCATAACGAAAAAGCAACTATTATAACTACACCATGGGATCAGCTTGAAGGAGAAGATATCCTTAAGACTTTTGAGGGCGCAACAGACCTTGAAAAAGAGCTGATGGAACAGGCTTTGAAAGAGCATCATGACCATGAGCATCATCATGACCATGGAGAGGATTGCGCATGCGGATGTCATGATCATGAACATCATCATAATGACGATGATGAGGAGCACGAGCATCATCACGATCATGATCATGAGGAACATGAGCATCACCACGATCATGAACATGAACATCATCATGAACATGACCACGAGGGACATGAACATCACCATGATCATGAGGGACATCATCATGCTGATGAGATATTTACAAGCTGGGGTGTCGAGACACCTAAGAAGTTTGAAAGGGATGATATCGATGCCGCACTTGATTCTCTTGAAGATGCTGGTAAATATGGAATGATTCTGAGAGCAAAGGGCATGGTTGCATCAAATGATGGAACATGGATCTATTTTGATTATGTACCCGGTGAAAAGAATATCCGTACTGGCAAGGCTGATGTTACAGGTAAGTTGTGTGTTATAGGTTCAGATCTTAATGAACACGAGATAGAAGAACTGTTTGGAGTATAAAAATGTTTGGCAAGACAAATACTAAGATTCCCGTATACATGATAAACGGATTTTTAGAGAGCGGGAAGACTGATTTCATATCATTTACTATAAGTCAGGATTATTTCAGGACAGGTGAAAGGACACTTCTTGTTTTATGTGAGGAAGGCGAGCAAGAATATGATCCTAAAACACTAAAGAGGACCAACACGATCCTTGAGGTTATTGAAGATGAAGAGGATTTCACTGTAGATGCTCTTAATTATCTGGTAAATAAGGATAAGGTATCCAGAGTTATAATCGAGTATAACGGAATGTGGAAGCATAAGGATATCAAACTTCCAGAAAACTGGGTCGTTGAACAGCAGATAACGTTGATAGATGCAAGCACTTTCCCGATGTATTATACAAATATGCGTTCTATGGTTGCGGATATGGTCAGAGGAAGCGAGATGATCATATTTAACAGATGTGACGGTGTAAATGATCTTGCTAACTTTAAAAGAAATGTCAAGGCGGTAAATCCGCAGGCTGATATTATTTTTGAAGGCAAGGATGGGGAGATAAACATGACACTGGATGAAGACCTTCCGTTTGATCTGAATGCAGATGTCATAGAACTTGATAATCTGGGATACGGCATCTGGTATATAGATATGATGGATAATCCGGCAAGATACGAGGGCAAGACCATATCATATGTTGGACAGGTGTTAAAGCCTAAGAACTTTCCAAAGGATTATTTCGTGCCTGGACGTATGGCTATGACGTGCTGTGCTGATGATATGGCATTTTTAGGCTTTGCAACTCATTTCGCTGGCTGTGAAAACCTAAACGAAAAAAGCTGGGTAAAAGTTACGGCAAAGATAAAGAACGAGTATTTTGCTGACTATGAAGGAGCAGGTCCTGTGCTTTATGCTACAGAAGTTGCTGTAACGAAAGAACCTGAAAAACCTGTAATAGATTTCAGTGCATGACTATGATTTACACAACTGATCAATGGATATTTTTCTTTTTCATATACTGCTTCTTTGGATGGATATGGGAGAGTTCGTTTGTAAGTATAAGAACTAAGAAGCTTACAAACAGAGGTTTTATGAGAGGACCTTTCATACCGATTTACGGATGCGGATGCGTTTTGATGATGGCTGTCGGTGCGCCTTTGATGGATCATCCGATCGCAATGTATTTTACAGGCATGATATGTGCAACCGTTATGGAATTTATTACCGGTGACATGATGCTTAGGATATTCAGGGTCAGATATTGGGATTACCCCGGGAGATTTCTTAACATAAAGGGACATGTATGCCTAGCAGCTTCTATCCTATGGGGATTTTTTACTCTTCTGATGAATTATGTGGGAAAGATCCCGATTGAGAGAAAAGTGATGATGATACCGCCTGAATGGCTTCATGTCATTGTCCTTATCCTTTTGGTCTATTTTGTCGCGGATTTCAGTTTATCATTTAAGACTGCTCTTGATCTGCGTGATGTCATCGTTGCGATGGAACATTTCAGGGATGAGATAGAACGCATGGAAAAACGCATCGATGTAATGATTGCATTTGCGGATGATGCGAAGAATCAGGCCGTTGAAGCCATAACTGAAAAAGTGGAAGAAAAGAAGGAACAGGCTAAGATCCGTCTTGAGGAAAGAATGGATGAGATGGAGAAAAAACTCGAATTTGCCAAAGAAAAACTTGCTGACATCTACATCAGAGATGAGCTGGAAACGAAAAGGCAGGAGTTTTTATCACAGATTTCTGAGTATAGAGTCAGAAACGAACTAATGAGGACAAGGATCAGGGAGAGTGCACAAAGACGCGGTGCTTTATACAGAAACATGATAAGGAACAATATTCTGTATTCAGACAGGTTCAAGGATTCGCTTGATGAGATTAGACAGAAAGTTGAAGACTTTAGCAGAGACAAAAAAGGAGGCAGCAAGACTTGAAAAGGGTTTTGTTTATATATAATCCTGTTTCGGGAACAGGCGTTGTAAGAAAGAAGATGTTCGAGATCGTCCAGTACTACAACAACAATGAGTGTTTAGTCACCATGTGTCCTGTTCTTAAGATGAACGAACTTAAGCCTGATGACTTTGACGGTTATGACAGAGTCGTTGTAAGCGGCGGTGACGGTACGCTCAATAACTTTATAGGTTATACAGATGAACTTAATCTTGATTTTCCAATAGCATATATTCCTGCGGGTTCCACAAATGACTATGCCAATACGCTTGGACTGCCGGGGAATCTGATGGAAGCGCTTGATACATCGATAAAAGGAAAAGAACAGGCTGTTGATATGGGAAGATTCAATGACAGCAATTTCCTTTATGTTGCTGCCTTTGGCATTTTCACAAAAGTTGTTTATACAACTCCCCAGGAGATAAAGAATGTCATGGGATATTCTGCATACATCCTTGAAGGTATCAAGGTAGTATCCGAGCTTACTACTTATAAGCTTGAGCTGACTATAGATGACAAGTTTTATGAAGGTGATTTTTTGCTGGGGCTTGTTACAAATTCATTGTCTGTTGGGGGCATGAAGAACAGAGCATCTCATGATATGTCACTCGATGACGGATTATATGAAGTGATGTTTGTGAGAGCACCTAAAAACATCATTGAGCTTAACCGGATAGTAAAGGCTCTTGCTTCTGGAAAACCTGATGAAGCAGGTGAACTTATCATTCTTGACAAGGGTGCACATATCACTGTCGAACATGATACAACAACGGCATGGACGCTTGACGGAGAGTATGGTGGAGAGCAAAGACATGTAGATATTTCCATACTCAAGAAGAAGTTCAGAATAATAGTATAATATTTGCATTTTTACACTAAATATAGTATAATAATCTTACCCGAGAGGGACCCATTCCTGATATTTTGAACCTACATTTACTTTAAACGGGATTCCTACATTGCTTAAGAAGATGTCAGGCCTCCGAATGCGCAGTGGAAGACAGACGCTTAAGTTGCGGTTGCCCACCTGGCCTTGGCTAGGAGTCAAAATTCAGGAACACTCTTGGGACCAGTATAAGGGAGTATTTTAAGTGGCTTTTAAAGCCACTTTTTTATTGCTTAGTATGGCTCAAAATAATATAATTATTAGCATGATTAAGAGACTGTATCTCATCTTTTATACTTTCGGAAAACAACTTCAAAGGGATAATGTTGCAGCATATGCATCATCAATGGCGTTTTTCTTTTTACTGTCAATCATTCCTATACTCCTTATAGGTTGTGTCATCCTGTCATATCTGCCTTTTACGGAAGATATGGTCGTGGCGGTTTTGGAAGAGTATACACCAGGATTTATAGATAATGTCATAGAGAGCCTTGTCGCTCAGGTATATATGCAGTATCAGGGTATTTTGCCTATAGCAATAGTTGTAATGATATGGTCCAGCGGAAAAGGAATGTGGGGAATGATGATGGGGCTCAATACGGCAAATGAAGTCACTGAGAACAGAAACATCATCTTTGTAAGAATCAGGGCTTCTTTCTATGCTATTATCATGATGGTGCTTTTGATAGGCTGTTTTGGAATGATAATAACAGGTGAGAATTTTGTTGGATATATACAAAGAATAGCTCCCGGTATCGCTGATTACCTGAAGCTTATCGGAAATCTTCGCTTTTTAATGGTTTGGGGATTGCTCACGTTTTTCTTTGCTTTTATGTATACATTCCTTCCCAACAAGAAGCTTAGGATGAGATTCCAGATTCCAGGCGCGGCATTCTCCGCAATCGGCTGGTCGGTCATTTCATGGGGCTTCTCCATGTATGTAGACTATTATCATGGATTCAACGTTTATGGAAGCTTAAGTTCCATTGTTCTTATCATGATCTGGATGTATGTGTGTATGTATATCCTTCTGATAGGAGCAAACCTAAACAGATATTTCGGGAGCGTCATCAGACAGATACTGGGTAAAAAGAATGACGCTAAGTCTTGATATATTGAATATGAGAGTATAAAATAAATAAGTTAGACATGTTTTTAGTCAATAATGTGAGGTTTTAAGATGAACGAAAAACTTGAACAGATCAGAAAAGAGGCCATTAAGCAGATCGAGAACAGTGATGCTTTGGAAAAGCTTAATGAGATAAGAGTTAACTTTCTTGGAAAGAAGGGTGAACTTACTGCTGTCTTAAAGAGCATGAAGGATGTTGCTCCCGAGGACAGACCAAAAGTTGGACAGCTTGTCAATGAGACAAGAGCCGAGATTGAAAAAGTTCTTGAGGAAGCTATCAAGAAGATGGAAAATCTCAAGCGCGAGGCACAGATGAAGGCTGAGGTCATTGATGTTACTCTTCCTGCAAAGAAAAATGCGGTAGGTCACAGCCATCCCAATGTAATAGCCATGGAAGAAGTTCAGAGAATATTTATCGGCATGGGCTATGAGGTTGTTGAAGGACCTGAGATAGAGACAGACTATTATAACTTTGAAGCATTGAATATCCCTGCTGATCACCCTGCAAAGGACGAGCAGGATACATTCTACATAAACGGAGATTTCCTTCTTCGTACACAGACCAGCGGAACTCAGGTTCATGTTATGGAAAAAGGCAAACTTCCAATCAGAATGATAGCACCAGGTCGTGTATTCAGATCGGACGAAGTTGATGCTACTCATTCTCCTTCGTTCCACCAGATTGAAGGCCTTGTAATAGATAAGCACATTACATTCGCGGATCTTAAGGGAACACTTGCAGAGTTTTCAAAAGAGCTTTTCGGTGCAGATACAAAGGTAAGATTCAGACCTCATCATTTTAACTTTACAGAGCCTTCTGCAGAAATGGATATCAGCTGCTTTAAGTGCGGCGGTGATGGCTGCAGATTTTGCAAAGGAACTGGCTGGATAGAGATCCTTGGCTGCGGAATGGTTCATCCGAATGTTCTTAAGATGAGCAAGATTGATCCTGAGGAGTACACTGGATTTGCATTCGGTATCGGCCTTGAGCGTATTGCACTTC
>ODAI011845904.1_pt1 | contig 12765 bp, 5 predicted proteins | sample 1539321 | NCBI WGS metagenome assembly ODAI01 (sample SAMN02144231, study PRJEB22623) | gut metagenome | biome: sheep rumen | host: Ovis aries | place: New Zealand | reverse complement strand
GTGTTTGGATCTTCGTTAGATCCCCACCAGTTATAGTCAGCATCCACATTAGCACCATTTACAGCACTGATATACACGACATCTCCACTAAGAGCATTATTATCATAAAATTCTGAGTTGGATACTGTTAAGTTAGCTCCATCCCTTTGAATATCGAAATAATAACCAATAGTGTTATTATTAAATACTGAATTATTTAATGAAACTTTTGCTAATGTAGATAAAACGATTAAGCTAGATGAAGGTACGGAAGAATTACTATTAACTACAACAAGTTTTTCAATATTTAAAACATTATATATTACCATGATTAAATTTTCTTCAAAAGTACTGGAAGAGATTTTTAGATTAGAAATATTAGAATTTCCTTCATTATTGGCTCTTAATCTTAAAAATCTAGATACAGAAGATTCGGAAATATTTGAATCTATAATATTAATGTTTGATGTATCGATTAAATAGTAAACCTCTTTAATTTTGTTAAATGTACAATTTGTAACATTTGCAGAGATGCCCCTTAAGTCAAATAAAGAGTCATCTAATGTTTTTAAAGAATCAAAAATACAATTATCCGCAACAAATGATGATGATGAAGAAAAGCTAATTCTTCCTAATACAGAACTAGTCATATTTATATTTTTCAAACTTAGTATATTTTCATTAATATTAATTATAATCTCATTTTCTTCAGGATCTACAAAATTAAGCACAACCTTACCCTTTGTTTGACCAACAATAGAAATATTATTAGTTAAAGTGTCAATAGTTGAGAAATCATAGGTTCCATCAGCTACATGAATAGTTACATTTGCAGTTCCACGGGTGTTTGCCAAGTTGATAGCTTTATCAATGGTAGCTATAGGAGTGAATTCAGTCATTCCATCAGCATCATCAGATCCTATTGTGCTAACATAAATATTACTGTATTTAGCACCTTCACCAATGATGAGAGTTGCTATAGGATTTCCTGAGATGAATAGAATTGTATCATCTGCAGAAGCTGCAGTATATTCAAATTTAGCTGAACCGTTTACAGTCTGCAATTTGCTTGGACTAATAGCACCGTTAACTGGAGTTGAGCTTATTTCCATTTCAGGAATATGATTTTCCATAAGATAAATAGTGGATTCAGACCCTGGTGTGAGATAATGATTGAAATCTATTTCAATATCAAATGTATCACCAGATTTCAAATCAGCAGGTACAGTTGCATTAAGGTTAGCTATTACCCAATTTGAAACAGTCACATTAGGCAATAATGAACTTGGATTATCATTTAGTCCATAATAATTGTAATTAGCATTGATGTTTACATTAGCATCCCTTGCTTCAATTGCATTTGTACCAACATTAGGTAAAATGAGAGAATATTCAACACTAAGAGGTTCTGCACCGGAATATATATTGGTGTTTGCATCATTGTTGACGAAAGTTGAACCGTTAATGGTTCCAGAACCTGATGAAGCAGTGGTAGATGATAATGAGACTATCCGGCCAGTGATAACATTGTTTTCGAATTTAGAATCCTTAATGTTCAATGATCCGCCAGTAGCTTCTACAATACCATACATTGCACCAGATATATTTAAAAATTCTGTGTTATCAATATTCAAGGTGGCTGTTGTAGATGCCATTTGAATGATAGCTCTTAATGTGCCTAAACTCATATTTGAAAACTTGGAATTGTTAATGCTCACAACAGAAGTTCCCAAAATGTTTAATATTTTATATCTTGCGTTATTACTAGATTGTGAAAATCCAGTGAAATTCACATTATTCATATTTATAACAGAATTTGACATAAAACGCATAAATCCGTTATTTTGTCGCAATACAGAATTTGAAAAATTGCAGTCTTCAAAGTTAACTGTGGCAGGACCATTCACATCCATAAATGGATTAGTGTATTCACCCTCAGAGTAAAAAGTAAAATTTTTAAAGGTTATAGTATTTTCTGTAGTAATCCCAAAGAGGTTGAAATTGCCGTTCCGGGATAATTGAGGAACTTTACCTGATGTATCTTCTTGGCCGATGAAGGTTAAGTTTTTATCAAGGGTTATTTTACTGGAAGATTCATAAGTTCCTTGTATAATTATGGTATCTCCATCTGTAGCACCATTAATTGTTGTTGCCAAGTCACCACCAGAAAGCTGAGAAACGGTATAGGTATTGCCATCTTTTAAAATTGATTCTCCGACAGCCTTACCTTTATTGTTTTTGAATTCGTCTGCACCAATATATTGACTTTCAAATGTGTCATTTGAAACTGATTCAGAAGCATAGTTCAAAGAGTCAGAACCATAATCAGAAGCATCCGCTGAAGTGTCCTCCAAGGAAACATCAGCACTTGAAACAGCAGAGTCTGATTCAAAAGCCAAGCTATTAGCTGAATAATCATTAGAAATTAATTTTTCAGCACCATCATTTAAGGATATGCCCTCATCTGCATCAGAGACAGCACTATCCGCTGCGCTTACACTGGATATTCCAATGGAAACAGCACATAATAATACTAAAAAAATCAATAGCATTCTTTTCATTTTCAAAATTACACGTCCATAAACAAATGCATTAAAAAACATTTGTCATAATCATTTAATTTAAATAAGAAAGATCAATCTTAAATAAAGTCTGAAATCTCACAAAAATGCATTTAAAAATATCTATTATTTAATTGCTAATTTAGAACTTTTTAAAAGAATTTTGTGGTTTATAAAATATCCCTTATTTAAAAGATTGACTCATTAAATATAATTGTAAAAAAATTAAAATAAAATTAAATATTTAAAAATAAAATAAAATTAAATTTAATAATATTTGATATTTTTTAAATTATATTTAAGTATATTAATATATATTTCTCATAATATATAAAAATAATTACCTAAACTTTTTAAACAATTTATTTGTTTTTTTTGCTTATTAAGATATATTCAGTATTAAAATCTTATTTAAATAATTATGTAGCTTAATTAATAAAAAATGAGTAAATACAATCAAAAAATTATTTAAATGAAATTAAAATTTAATAAGAATTATAGTAGTTTACAATACTTTTATTATAGTTCTTTAATAAATAATTTATAAAATTAGTTTAGTTAATGACTATAAAAAAATAAAAAAAGAGAATAAATGAAAATTTAATAAGTGAAAAATTTTTTAATTTCACAATATAAACAGTCGTCCGTTGAATAAAACTTCCAAAGTTTGTTATTCATGCGTCTTTTGCTTTGGTATGTTAATATGTGTCCTAAAGGACATATAAATGTGTCAGAAATTCTGTCGTGGGTAAATCTTTTTGGGCATCAGTTTTTTTGATGGTTTGTCATTGTTTCGCTGTGCTTCTGTCTAATCTGGAGTTATAATATTTATTTTATTCGTTAAGCAGTAATAAATTGCTTGATCGGTATAATATCCATTGTCTGCCGTGAAATATTTTGGTTTCGAACCTAAACTCATTATGCTCGATTCAATCATATTGATTAGCTCTTTTCTATCGTTTTCATCAGTATTTAGTTTCATATTGATGATAAAATGGTATTTATCGTCTGTTGCTACTTGCAAATTGTAATTATAGCAGCTTATGCCTTTTTTGTTTTTCATAAATCGAGATTCCAGATCATTCAAATTGATGTCGTAATCAGTTTCAAGGTTATGTAATTTTTTTATTTCTTTTAAAAAACTTAACGTTTCTTTTATTTTTTGTTTTGATTTTATTGACTTGCTTAATAGATTATTGATGGTTTTTTAAGTTTTCTTAATAATTTTTTGATGAATTCTGTTTTGTTTTCTGTTTTTGGTTCTTTAAAATAGTTTTTCAGTTCAGTCAGTTGTTTTTCATCTGATTTTTCTAATGTTTTTTCCAATAATTCAAGTTCTTTTCTGCTTGCTCGATTGTTTATTCCGGCATTTGCCTGAATAAATGTTCCATCAATCCCAATCACTTCTTTGCCAATCAAATCAAGTTCCAATCCCATATTCACGATGAAATAGAAGAATTCCACAATCATCAATTCGTAATCGTTTTTGAATTTTGAAATTGTTGATTTGCTTGGTTTTTTATCTTTCAATATATAATTTAAGGATTCATCATTGTTTTTTAGGCAGTCTGCCATTTTTCTGCAGCTTGTTATTGACCTTAAGCTGCAAAGAAGATGATATCCAAGCAATTCGCTTGGTTTGTATTATTTAGGTCTTCCAATTGTTTCTGGCTTATGAAACAGATATTCGAATCTATTCCAAAATTCGTTTACAAGTCTTTCTACAGTAAAAACTATATGATTCGGGTCTAAATTAGCACCAGTTTGATTTAAAATAAAATAAGACTGTTCTACTACTTTTGTTGTCAAAATTATCCTCTCTTTACCTTTTTTTATATTTTTTTAAAGAAAGAAAAAATCACGATCAAATCAAAAAATTTAAGTGCTATAAACACCAAAATCATAATTGGAGAGTGAATTTTTCTTTGTTTACTTAAATATAAATTTATCTCTCCACTTATATAAATATTGTTATTTATTTTTCTTATTTTTTAATTTAAAAAAACATATCTTTCCTATTTTTATTTTAAATAAATTTTTGTGATCAAAAATAGAAATTAACACATTTAAAAAGAGAAAACCAAATCATTTAATTCGTATAAAAACGAAGAAAATTTTAATTTAAAAAAATATAATTTTAGGACAGTACCCAAAATAAGAAAAAAATAATATGAATAAATAAGTAGTTTTGGACTTAGTTCTATTTGAATTAAAAAGCATCAATCTAATATGCTAATCAAGAAAAAATAAACATATTTTATCCAAAACCAAAAAAATAAAAAAAATCTGAATTAAATTGCTACAAAAGTATTCAATTTTCTTTTCTCATTTCATTTAAAAAAGAAAGCACAAAAATAAGTGCCAATAAAATAATGAAAACATATGAATAATCTTCTACAGTCTTTGAAGATGTGCTTTCAATATATGATGCCTTTAATCCACTATCTGCAGATGAACTGCCTGTACTGCCAATACTACCTGAATCCATAGCGCCATCTTGTAAAATCCCCTTTTGATAATATGCATTGTTGATGCCATTATTTTGATTATCAGGATTATTAAAATCTTCAGCATTTATATTCGAATTGCCATTTGAATTCCTATTAATGGAATTTTCATTATTGCTTGAAGCATTAGATTTCCATTTAGAATAACTGCCATAATCCTTCGCTGAAAGATAATCATTGCCACCAAAATAATTTCTGTTTGAATTGGAACTGCGCATAATAGGATTAGGATTATCGCTTACAAAGGTATTATTATAAAATCTGTTTTCATTGGATCCTGGACCTAGCCAAACAGGAGTATTCCAAAGTGCAACGGCATCTGGCTGAACAGTATTCTGCACATGAGGGCTTGGCTTAACAACAAGCTCTGTAAGATTAGGATTTTTTACCCAATTGAGAAGAGCATCCTTATTTGTACTGTTAAGAGATTTAATCCATTTGGAAAGATTTAGCAAAGAAACATTCTTAACTGAATCCTTATTACCTCCAGAACTCTTGGATTTATTATAGTTTTTTATGTAATCATTATAATTCTCATTTAAAATCCAGTTTTTTATCCAATTATGTTCATTTTGTCCAAGTGAATTAAACCACTTGGCAAATGTTCCATAAAAAGTAAAAACTGAACTGTTGCTTAAGGATACAATGCTATATGAAGAATGCGAATAGGAACCATTTGATATGAGAGTATTTCCAGAGACATTATTCTCCAAAGAATTAATAAATCCTATGCTTTCAGCAAACTCTCCAGTGCCTGTTATATAATTGGAAATAAGAGTGTTATTGCTTGATGAGAAAAATTCCACCCCATAATTAGACATCCCATATTCCTTAATCGTATTATTGATCAAGGTAGAACCTTGAGACTGCTCCAAGGTAATTCCATATGTATAGTTATTTGAATAAAGATTTATTGTGTTATTATTCAAAACAGTTCCAATAGCTTGATTAGCAACCATGATTCCAGATGAGAAATAGGTTCCATTCAAAAGAATGTCATTATTAATGAAACGGTTCCCAATGGATAATGGGGTTTGTTTATCATAAGTTGTTCCAACAACCCCCATACCATAAATAAATGGATCATAAGCTTCTATCACCACTTTATTGGACTCAAGAGTATTGTCATTGGAACCATGAAATATGCTAATTCCAAATAATGTATTTGTGCCGTTATAGATAGTATAATTATACGGAGCTATATTAGAACTCAAATAAGCAGAATTCCCATAAAGAATATTGTTTGATGAATGAATCATCACAATGGCATATGCCCTAAACATTTCACTTAAGGAAAGGCCATCATCTATGGATGCAATACCTTCATAGCCATAAATCTCGCTTGTAGCAATAACCGTTACATTGTTAAACCGGATAGAACTACCATAAGTTTCATAGGAAATGATTCCATAGCTTAGGCCTTCCCCTTCAACACCAATTGTATTGTTTTCAATGGTATTGTTGTAGGAATCGAAAATATAAATCCCATAAGCACGCTTAGGCCATTTTACACTTATATTATTGCCTATAATCCTAAGATTATCCGATTCAAAAGCATATATTGCCCAGGAATCATCCTTATTTCCTGACTTATCCAAATAATCATATTCGTTTAAAATGCTTAAATTTTCAATGCTTACATCCGAATGTAGAATATGAAACGAAGTATTTTTAAATTCGGCATTTTGCCCTATGACATTTACAGATTTATCCAAGAAAATAATGCCCTTATTTGAAAACACACCTTGAAATATTAAGGTATCTCCATTTTGGACATTTGAATTTAAGGTATTGTTCAAATTGAAAAAATTATAGAAATTTTCTTCCATGACATTATGATAACTTGAAGATGCCAAATTGGATTTATCTGCCTTATGTAAACCAATACCGATTAAATCCAATGAATCTAAAGCATCATTCTCATTAGAACTAATGGAAACATTATTTTCATAGTATGAAAATCCATCCTTATGATATAATTGACTATCATTTTTCATTGATTCCTCATTAAAATCATAATTATTGACTTCAGCAGACTTATTGCCATAATGATTAATCTCCTTTGCAATATCCGAAGATCCAATATTATTAAAATCAATATAATCGGAATCAATATCCGAAGAACTAATATTATTAAAATCAATATTATTGGAATCAATATCAGAAGGATACTTTTCTTCAAAAGATTTATTTAAATCATCAGAAGCACTTACTACAGAAACTAATGAAAATATAAAAAATAATAAAATGATAAAAATTAAATACTTTTTCCCTTTAACTTCCATAATACCTCCTTTAATTTAATTAAATAATAAAAATTATATAAATGTTAAATAAATGTAAATAAATTGTAAATAAATCTAAATAAATTATAAATAAATGTAAATAAATTATAAATAAATGTAAATAAATGTAATAAATTGTAAATAAATTGTAAATAAATTATAAATAAATGTAATAAATTGTAAATAAATCTAAATAAATCTAAATAAATAGTAACAATGACTAAAATTTAAATAATTAATAATAACTTAAAAATTAAAATAAATATAAATAATGAATTAAAAATTAAAATAAAGATAAAAAATACTTAAAAATTAAAAATAAAACCAATAATAAATTAAAAAATACATAAAAGATCAATAATTGATTAATCAATTATTTGACCTTAAATGAAATAGTTCTTGTGTATTTACCATAAGTTTTAGTATTCTTTATACCAGCGATTATCTTATAAGAGCCCTTAGACATGCTGCAAGTCAAACTTGCGATTCCTTTATCAGTTGTAATCAAGTTATAAGTCTTTCCTTTAAACTTAAAGTATACTCTTTCTTTTTTAAGCACCTTATTATTATAAGTCTTAAATACTATATTAAGTTTTTTGCCTTTTTTAACAGAAGTGCTGCTTGCTTTTATAACTGGATACACCACTTTATAAGTTATTTTTTTACTTGCAGATGCATAATATTTTGCACTGAATTTAATAGTAGCTTTATAAGATTTCTTCTTAAGATTTAACAAAATACTTATCTTACCATTCTTGTCTGTGGTTCTCTTATATGTCTTGCCATTTATAGTCAAACTAACAGATTTTGATGCAATTGGCTTATTATTGGAATCCTTCAAGTAATAGACAAATCTTTTGCTGTCCTTATAATATTTAACAAAATTGCTTGCCACTATCTTGCTGGTTCGAGTCTTGACTGTGACATTAATGGATTTTAAAGATGCCTTATAATTTTCATCCCCTGCAAACTTAATAGTTGCCACATATTTTTTTGGAATAAGAGAAATTGTCAAACTGACTTTGCCTTGAGAATTTGTAGTTTTCTTATATGTCTTTCCATTAATTGCGATTGAAAGAAGCTTATTTGGAACGGCCTTACCCTGATTATCGTAAAGATATGCGACTATGCTTGAGCCGTTTTGATAAAACATTGCAAAATTCTTTGAATCTACCTTTGTAGCCATCATATTGACCTGAAGACTGGAGCTTGCATCAGACCCAATGTAAGCATTATCTTCCTCAAATGAATACTCAAGACTATACAATCCAATATCCAAAGTTCCTATATTAAATTGAGCAAGACCATTTACTGTATAATTGCTAAGTTCTTTAATAATCTTAGAATCATTTGACTTTATTTTTAAATTAATAATTTTAGCGCCTAAACTAGAACCATCCTCTCCTAAAAGATTTGCCTCAATAAGAATAGGTACACCATAATCAATTATTTTATCTGATGCAATAAGATTAGTGGACATTCTTTTAATTTCTAATTTTTGATTAGTCAAATTTGAATCCTTATATGGATCATTTGCAAGGTAAAATACATCAAAGGTATAATTGCCCTCCTTAAATGAAGAAGAAACATAATTCAGAATTGCCATTCCATTATCATCAGTTGTTAAGTTATATTCTTCCACTGAATCAGAGGAATCCTTGATTTTAAGTATAATCTGTTCATTTATCAAAGGATTGTTATTCAAGTCAATCAACTGCAATATTAGAACAGGGTTTTTATTGATATAGGCAACATCATTTTCTGCAATTAATTTTGTTCGGATGCCGAAATTATCATAGATTATATTATTGTAATCGCAATCATCATCATAGTAGACCAATGCTTGAGAATTATTTCTCATGAGATGATTATTAGATACATTGTTTCTTGAACTTAAAGAGCCAGTGTCTGTTAAATTAATAGCAAATATTCCATTTACAGAAACAACATTATATGAAAAGTTGATTAAAGAATTGTTTAATGACAATAATGCAAAATAATTGGAACTGATATTTATATTGTTTCCAATGATATCCGCATTGGAATTATTTAATAAAATACCATTTACAGAAAATATATTGTTTGAATATATTTCCGCATTTTTTACATTAGATAAATAAATCAATGGTAGATAATTTAAATTGGAAAGGCCTTGAGAGTTTAAATTCGAAGTGAGACTCTTATTATCAAAATTGGAATAGACAGTATTGTTTACGAATTTGAAGTTATTGAAACCACCATTATAAATCAATGGAGTATTGATTTTATTAAAGTCAAAGCCAATATTTTCAATGCTGACATTATCGGACTTGATATTTAATTGAATATCCTCCAGCATTGCTTCTTTACCCAATACTTTGACTGGAATATCAATTGAAATGGAAGCATTAACATCAATCAAATCTTTAAATATAATATAATCAATAGAACCGTTTAAAGCCTTTAAGTTTCCATTCTCTTCAAAGTAATTGAAGAAAGTGCTATTATTTACAATTATGCTTGCATAGATTAGGTTATCTTTTAGAGTAACATAATCCTCCAAATCCTTAAATAAAATAGCAGAGCTATTTGAAGAGTAAATGACATTGCCCAAAATGTTCAAATTTTCAGGATTTGAAGACTTTGTTCTTTTTAAAATATTTATGGCAGTTCCATTATCTATAAATATAGTGTTATTACGGATTAATAGATTACTCATTTGAGCAGGGGAGCAAATTCCATAAGCGGAACTTACATCAATGACATTACTGAATACATTGCTGTCATTGGAATCATAATCTAAATATATACCTCCACCGTTGGCTTTAATATTATTCCCATAAACAGTATTTCCAGAACCTACATAAATAGCATAATCTTTAAAATGACTGTCATAAATGGTATTGTTTGCTATAATTGCATCATATGAACCGAAAATGCAATAGTCAGAACCCTCTGTACCATCATTTCCTTCAATATATCCCCCAGTGATGTTAAAATAGATATTGCCAATGAATCTGTTATAATGTCCTTCAGCAGAACTTCCCCTATAACTGTTATAAACCGTATTGTTTAATATAAGATTATAATCTCCCATACATTGGATACCATAAGACCAGGATGACGGATTAGGCAAGCCTGTTGTTTCGCTTTTTGTAGAAGACCTTACTGTATTATTATAGATAGTGTTATAATTGGAAGAAGGCACTCCATATGAAGAGAGATAAATCCCATTTGAATCCTTTACAGTAACATCATTGCTTGATAAATTATTATAATGTGAATCCCCTAATATTATAGCGGCATGAAGCCAAGATCCGTTCATTAATCCATAATAATATGTTTCAAGCTTGTTATTGAATACATAGGAATAATTAGAATATAAAAGACGAACAGGGTTGCCGCTTGCACCGGTAGTGTAAATGTCATTATCGAAAATGTCAACATATCTGGAATTTGTCAATAAAACTCCGTTTATACCATTGAGACTATTGTTTATCTTCAAATTAGACACCTTAGCATGGTTTTCAAATGAAGCGTTTACTGAATAGAATTGAATGGTTGATTCCTTTAGAAGGGCATCGTGGTTTGAGCTTGTAACAAGAACAGGCAAGGTGAAAATGAAATCCCTTTCATAGAACTCACCAGACAAATCAAAAATATCATAAGATTGGACATCTGTGGTAATCAAATATCCTTGTTCATCAAAATATGTGCTATAATCAGCGTCAGTTAATTTATGAATCCTTGTGGAATCAGATAATCTTTCGTCATATTTAGTCTTATTTAATAAATCATTATCTTTAGCATCACTAGCATTATTGTCCATATTGATAGAGATATTATAATCAGAATTATCAGAATCTGAAGCACCAGAACCAACATCATCCAAACTAAAGTCAGAATCTCCAGAACTAAAATCACTTAAATCTGAATCTACAGACTGAAAATCATCAGTAGCATTAATTCCAGAGATACATATCATGATTAAAAAAACTAATAAAAATGATTTTAAAACTTTACTACTTATATTTTCCATAAAATTCACCACATTAATACGATAATTAATTAAACTACAATAAATTAAACTAAATAAATCAACCTACTACAAAAAAATTAACTATAAATTAAATTAAACTAAATAAATCAACCTACTACAAAAAAATTAACTATAAATTAAATTAAAGAATAGAATTATCTATTCCTTAAAAAGTAACTATTTAATCACCACAGTGCTTTTTACAGTACTGGAAGCATAAGTTGAATCCCCTGCAAATTTGGCAGTAAAACTATAAGTCTTCTTTTTAGATAAACTTACCTTTACAGTAGCTACACCCTTTGAATTGGTCTTTGCACTATATGTTTTTCCATTCACTGTGAATTTAATAGTCTTTCCTCTTAATGGATTTCCTCTAGATGTCTTAAAGCTTGCAGTTAATGTTTTTGTTTTGGCAGCTGCCTTATAGGTTTTCTTAGTAGCTGAAAGCTTTGCTTTTTGTGCAATTACATTGATTTTAGCAACAACAAAGCTTGCATTGTACTCATCATCACCTAAAAATCCAACAGCAAAAGTGTATAAGTCAACTTTCTTAAGATTGATTTGCAATTGAGCCATGCCATCCTTGTCTGTAGTCTTATCATATATTTTTCCATTAAACCCAATTTTTACATCCTTATATGCAAGAGGATTGCCATTGCCATCAGTTAAAGTTATATTAAAATAATTTCCGTACCTGCCATCCAAGAGATAATCAATTGATGGAGTGACCATATCTTCATAAACAATGACAGAGAGCTTTTTAGTTGGAATATTGCCACCAATATCAACTTTAGCATTTGAGCCGTTATAAATGTCAAGCACTTTAAATTTGAATGGATCAATTCCACTATCTAATGTATTGTTAACTATAGAAATCTTATTATTAGGCGCTAAAACTCCTCTTTCACTATCAAGTTCTAAAACAGTGACTGATTCTGCTATAAAATCATTATCCACACCAGAAATATTATTATTTATAATTTCTATACTTGGAGTTTCGATAGATAAAGGCATAGTTCCATTTTTTGCAGTTGATTTGACAATAACGTCTCCATTATGAACCTTGAAATCTATTCCATTAATTTTAACACTAGACAAACCATCACCAATATTAAAAACGGCTTTTCCATCACCAGCAGTAGATACAGTTGTATTATTACCTACAAGACTAATATCTTTGTCAATTTTAATATCAGAAATATTCACATACTCATAATTGTCTAAATTTACCACAGCACCTGAACTTGCATTATCAATTAATTCTTGTAAATCTTTAGATGTTTTAATAAGTTTAACAGGTTCAGAACTATTTGTATCATTGGTACCATTAGCAACATCAGTACCATTAGCAACATCAGTACCATTAGCAACATCAGTACCATTAGCAACATCAGTACCATTAGCAACATCAGTAC
>ODAI011685917.1_pt1 | contig 12765 bp, 6 predicted proteins | sample 1539321 | NCBI WGS metagenome assembly ODAI01 (sample SAMN02144231, study PRJEB22623) | gut metagenome | biome: sheep rumen | host: Ovis aries | place: New Zealand | reverse complement strand
CCCCTGTTCAGCGACGCTGCTGACGAATTTTCCGTGCCGGATCAAGTCGTCCCGGCGGAGACCCTCACAATAGAACTCGCGGCCACGCTCGTCCAGCAGGAAATCATTCAGGCTCTCTTTCGTGAAATCGCCCAGCTTGATCTCAGTGGCACCGGCACGGCGACGGATCTGGTTGATCAGTTCGATGCATTCCGCAGTAGGGCCGTTTTTCTGATTCAATGCCTCCGCCTTTGAGAGCAGGACATCCGCATACCGCAGGATGACGGCATCATTGCCTTGATAGCCACCCACCTGGTCGGGATCCTCGCTGTACTTCATCGGGCTGGCGCCCGTCTGCTTGGCGTGGACGACCTCACGGAAATCCACATAGTTGCCAGCCGTGTCGTAATAATAACGAATCAGGTTGCAGAGACGGCCGTCGAACGGCTCGAATTTGTCATAGAAGGACCAGGGAACCTTGAGGCCGCCGGAAATACCTGTGATATCCGAGACCTGCCCCTTGTACATCGGATAGTTGGGCAGCACGACGGTGAACCAGGACCAGGCAAAGGAAGTGTTGGAAACCACACGGCCTACGACGAAAATCTCTTCCGTATTCTGGGGTCCCTCGTTGGCGATGTCGAACAGGGCCTTATAAGTCGGCATCAGGGAATACTGGCCCAAGGCGATGATCCGGTTGGCAATGTCGATCACGTCGTCCCAGCGCTTCTCGTTCAGGTAGATCTTCATAAGCAGGGCAAGGGAAGCACCCTGTGTCATACGACCCCAGTTCTGGTTATCCACGGACACCGCCAGATCCTTATAGGAAGAGAGGATGTCGTCCTCCATCCAGGACACATATTCTGCGCGCGTGGGTCGTGAAGGCTTCCACTCCGTGTACACATCCGTCGCCACCGACGGATCACGGACAACCGGCATCGGACCCACCAGGGAATAGATCTGCTGCATGAAGAAGACCCGCAGGGCCTTGAGTTCGGCGATGTACTGCGACTTCGTCTTCTCCGTCAGGTTGTTGGAGTTCTCCACGGCGACGATGATCTTCGTCGCTTTCGTGATACCTTTCTGGTAAGAGTTGTACAATCCCTTGATCGGATCGTTGTTGGCTGTCCAGAGGTAGGTATCGTAGATGATCCAGGGGTTGCTGGTCCATCCGGTGTTCAGTTCGTCCGTGGGCAGCTCCTGCGCTGTCAGGCCGGCATTGTTGAGCCATACCTGGATGAAAGTGCTGCCCAACACATTGTATACGCCGATCAAGGATGCATACAGGTCTTCAGCCGATTTCGGGAAGGACTCAGAATCGATATAGGTATAATTCTCATATGTCAGGTCCGTACATCCCGCGAGGAGAGTGACCGACAATGCGATTGCGCCAAATGCTTTCTTTATGCTTTTTTTCATATTCGGGACGGATTAAAAGGTAATGTCGACACCAAGGGAGAAGGTCCGCTGGTTCGGGTATGCCGCGAAGCTGTCGGCCTCAGGATCGATACCGGAATAACCAGTGATGACGAAAAGGTTCTGCGCATCCAGGTAGAAGCGGCAATGGCTCAGACCACGAAGCACCGTCCGCGGAAGCGTGTAGCCGAAGGTGAGATGCTTCAGGCGGAGGAAGCTGGCGTTCTCCACCCAGAAGTCCGAGGCGCTCTCCCACTTGGTATAGAAGCCGTTCGGATATTTTCCGGACATGTTCTTGGACGTCCAGATATCGCGCGTGGCGGTCGTGATGTTGTCCAGATAGTTCAGACGGCTGGGCTTCAGACAATCCTGCAGCGTATTGTTGTAGCGCTGCTGTCCGATGGCGCCGTAGAAGAAGAAGGACAGGTCGAAATTATTCCAGTTGAACGTGTTGTTCAAACCGATCGTGAGGGCCGGTGCGGAATCGCAGATGATGGTCTTGTCGTTGTCGTCAATCTTGTCGTCGCCATTGAGGTCGACGACCTTGATGGAGCCCGGGGCGGCGTTGGCATCCCAAGGGACTTTCTCTCCTTCCTTGATCAGGCCATCCGTAACATATCCCCAGGTGATGTGGAGCGGATCGGTCGCGCCCTGGTACACGGACAGGATCGTGAACGGGTTCCGCTCGCGCCACCGGTCCTTGTAGTGCGCCAGGGTGAGGTCCGTGGTCCACTGGAATTTACTCGTCGCAATGTTGCGGGTGGTAAGCTGGAACTCGACGCCCTGGCTCTGGGTGGAACCCAGGTTGTCGGCCACGGAAGACACAGGATAATAGGAACCGACGTTGCGGGAATCCAGCAGGTCATTGATGACCTTCCGGTAGTATTCGAAGGTACCGGTGATCCGGTTGTTGAAGAAACCGAAGTCCAGACCGAGGTTGAGTTCCGTGGTGGTCTCCCACTTCAGGTGCATATTGGAAAGCTGGGACTCGGACACGCCGCTGATCAAAGCGTTGCCGATGACGGCGTTGGCGCCGGTGCGGTAGTAACCATAGGCATTGCCACCGATTTCGGCGTTACCGGTCTGGCCCAGGCTGGCCCGCAGCTTGAGGTTCGACAGCCAGGCGACGTCCTTCATCCAAGGCTCTTCACTGATACGCCAGCCAAAGGCCCCGGAAGGGAAGACACCGTAACGGTTGTTGGAACCGAAGCGGTCGGAGCCGTCCGCGCGGACGGTGAAAGTGAAGAGGTACCGGTCCTTGAGGTCGTAATTGACACGGCCGAACCAGGACACGTATTTATTGGAAGACCAGGAGCTTCCGACCGACTTGGTCAGGTCGCCGCCACCGCCGAGGTTGTAGACGTTGAAACTGTCGGAGATGAAGTCGGAATTGCTCGCGCTCAAACCGGAAGTCGTGTACTTCTGATAGGCATATCCGGCCATAAGTTTCAGCGAATGGATGTCTGCAAACACCTTGCTGTAGGTCAGCGTGGCATCAAGCAGGTAGTCGTTGCGGGTGGTGTGGGACACATTGGCCTTGGAGTTGGTCTGCCGGCCCGTATAAGTACTCTTGGGATAATAGGCGCTGTTCCGGTTCTCGGAGTAGTTCAGGCCCCAGCTGACCCGTGCGACCAGTTCGGGGAGGATCTGCGCCGTCCAGTAATTGTTGATCAGGAAGCGGTTGCTGCTCTGCTTGTTCGTCATCTCGAGCAGGGAGAGCGGGTTGTCCATCGGGTGCTGGCTGTTGAGCCGGTAATTCCCGTCGGCATCGTAAGGCTCGATGTAATTGGGGAACATCAAGATGGAATTGATGACGCTGAGGTTGTCACTGTTGCCCGAAGTCTGCAGTTTGTTGTAGAGCGAGCGGGATGCCGTCGTCGTCACACCCGTGGAAAGCCACTTGTTGAAGTTATAGTCCATATTAACCCGGAAGTTGAACTTCTCGTGGTCGCTGTTCTTCAGCACGCCATCCTGGCGGAAGTGCCCCAGGGAGAGAAGATAATGCGTCTTCTGGGTGCCCCCGCTGATGGAAAGGTTCTCTTCGTTGATGATGCCGACCCGGGTCATCAGGTTCCAGTAGTCCGTATTCGTCACGCCGGCGATGTCCGCCTGGGAGAACGGATAGGTGGGCACGTTGGTAACCGTGGAGGGATCAGTACTCCCGTACGGAGCTATCTTGTTGTTATAGAGCCATTTCTCGTAATAGTAATCATTGACCGTCGTCATGTACTCGGAGGCTCCCATGATGTTGTAAGGATTCTCGATGAACTGGGCGGAAGCGTATGCGCGGAAGTTGACCTGCGCAGTGCCTTCCCGGCCCTTGCGGGTCGTGACCAGGATGACGCCGTTAGCCGCACGTGCACCGTAAATGGAGGTCGAGGAAGCGTCCTTCAGGACCTCGATCGATTCGATGTCATTGGGATTGACCGAGTTGATGTCGCCGCCCGGGAAACCGTCGATGACATACAACGGCGAGTTGCCGGCGCCGGTGGAAGCCTGGCCGCGGATGATGACAGAATAATTGGCGTCCGGAGAGACCGCCGTCTGCATGATATCCAATCCGGCGACACGGCCCATCAGGGCGTTCGCTACGTCGACGGAGCCCGTCTTCTCGACTTTCTCCATTTTGACGCTTGCCACGGCTCCGGTCAAGCTGGATTTCTTGATCGTACCATAACCGATGACAACCGCTTCGTCCAGAGCGCTGACCTCCTCACGCATCCGGATGACTACCGGAGCGGCAGCATCCGCTTTCGCCAGAACCGTTTCGAAACCCAGGCAGGAACTTTCCAGGTCAGCACCGGGAGAAACGGAAATCGTAAAATTTCCACCCGCATCCGTAAGGACACCGTTGCGGGTCCCCGATTCGATGATCGTAACACCGGGCAGCGGATTCCCCTGCTCATCCAGGACCTTGCCCCGGATGACATTCTTGTTCGGATTACCGGCCGGAGCCGCATTGCCCTTCCCTTTGTGAATGATGATGGATTTGCCCTGGATCGTGTAGCTGACATCCTGCCCGGCAAGGATCTGCTTCACGGCCTGGTCCAAAGTCTCAGCTTTGACATTGACCCTCGTGCGGAGGTTCAGGTCCGAAGCTTCGAAGACAAATGAGTAATCCGTTTGCTGCTTGACTTCCGAGATGGCTCTCCGGACCGTCACGTTCTGTAAATCAATGTGTACGTTTTGGGCAAATGCGCACACACAGCACAAGAACAGGAAAAAAACTGTAAATACTTTTTTCATTCAATTAGTGATTGGTTAAAGCTATTTAGTTATTTTTTTTAAATTAGACGAAAAATAACATGTAGTGGGTAGCCGCTTTTGTTCAGTATTAACGCCTTGATTACAAAAATAAAGATGCCTGGCATTTCTTGATCGATCCGCCTACCCGTTATCTGTAATTTCTCGTCTTATATAAATTAAGCTTTGCTTTATTCTGACCTGTCAACCTTTGGAAATGGACCCGAACGAGGAAATATTGCTAGCCCGGCTGAAAGAAGGGGACAACGCGGCATACAAATACCTGTTTGACCGCCACTATGCCGTTCTTTGCCACGTAGCTTTCCAATATGTAAGGGATTGTTATCTTGCAGAGTGTCTGGTTGGGGACGTCATCTTCCGGCTTTGGGAACGGCGGCGCACCGTCTCCATCAATTCTTCCATCCGGTCGTACCTTATGGCCAGCGTGCGGAACCGTTGTCTGGACTATCTGAAGTCCCGGCCAGTCAGGACGGAGACAGACCTCGGCCTGCTGGACGATAACGCCCCAGCCTCGTCATCTCCGCTGGGAATCCTGTTGGAACGCGAGATGGAATATGCCATCAACGACAGCATAGAAGCGCTTCCGGAAAAGACGCGCGAAGTGTTCAAGATGAGCCGCTTCGCCAATTTGAAATATGAGGAGATCGCCGCAAGGATGGGTATTTCCTCGAACACGGTCAAATACCATATGAAAGCAGCGCTCGCAGCTCTGCGGGAGAGCCTGGACAAATACCTGGTCCTCGCCTTCCTGTTGTTCCTGATACACTGATGACTACCCGAGCAGAACAAGAATTCGTCACATTAATATAATATGGATAATTCGAACAGAATACATATTTCCGATGAAGAGATTCTCTTTTCTTCCGTTTCCCGGGAAGAACTGGCTTCTTATGGCTCCACGACGGCGTTCACCCATTTCCTGGACCGGGTCGATCGGTCCAAGAGAAGGAAACGGCGTTTCGTATACGGCCTTTCATCCTTTGCCGCCCTGTCGCTCTTAGCCATCGTTTCCGTCCTTTCATTCCGGGCCGGACGCTCCGACATCGAGTCAAAGATGGCGGACATAAAGATCGAGGCCCCCTCCGGCTCCCGGAGCAAGATGACCTTGCCCGACGGGACCGTCGTTTGGTTGAACGCCGGCTCGTCGCTCACTTATTCCCAGGAATTTGGCGTTAACGACCGGCAGGTCACCCTTAACGGCGAAGGATACTTCGAGGTGACCCATAAGGAGACCCTGCCTTTCCAGGTCTGTACGAACAACGTCCGTGTCCGCGTGCTGGGCACCAAGTTCAACCTCCGTGACTATCCGACCGACCCGGAGGCTGTCGTCAGTCTCGAAGAAGGCCTGGTAGCGATGAGCAGCCTGGTGAACCCCTCTGAGGAGAAACACCTGAAACCCAACCAGAAGGGGGCCGTGGACAAGGAAAACGGCACCATCACCATCGAGTCCTGCGAGAGTTCCAACTACATGCAGTGGATCAACGGCCGGCTGATCTTCGACGGGGAAGCGCTGCCCGTCATCATCGAGGACATCGAGAGATGCTACAACGTCAACATTACGCTGAGTAATGAGAAACTCGCCGGACTGCGGTTCTACGGAGACTTCCTCAGGCAGGAACAGACCCTGGGCGAAGTGATGAACGCCCTGTCGACCACCGGCAAATTCAAATACCAGATAAACGGACGCGACATCATCATCTACTAATCAGACATAGTACTACCATGACCGTTAAGCATTCCCTCCTTTTGGCAGCGGCATTTCTGCTGCTGGCCTCCTGCTCCCGGACACAGACGCTCGAGCAGGCATTCCTCTCACCGTCCGAAGACGCCAAGCCCATCATGATCTGGCAGTGGATGGACGGGCTCGTGACCAAGGAAGGCATCACCCAGGACCTGGAGGCCTATCAGAAAGCCGGTATCGGCGGCGTACAGCAGTTCCTGGTCGGCAGCGAGACCCAGATCCTGGTCAAGGACACCACCAACGCCATCGGTACGGACAACTGGCGGGAGCTGATGCGGCACGCCATCAGCGAGTGCAAGCGGCTCGGGCTGACTTTCGGGACGCATAACTGCCCGGGCTGGTCCTCGAGCGCTTTTCCGACCGTCAAGCCGGAACTCTCGATGCAGAAACTCGTCTGGACCGAGACGCCCGTCCGGGGGACGGGCAGGAGCGTCAAGACGGTCCTTCCACGCCCGGAAGTGGATCCGCAATGGAACTACTATGAGGATATCGCCGTGCTGGCCGCCCGGCCGGGCAAGGACGATGTGCTGGAAGAGGTTGTCGTGGTCCCGGCCGCGCCCGGTCCGGACGGCGCGGTCGAGTGGGCTGTCCCCCAAGGGAAATGGGTCCTCTACCGCTTCGGCCAGACGACCAATGCCAAGACCAACTACGCCACGGCCCCGGAGGGCGGCGTGGGGCTGGAGTGCGACAAGATGAACCCCGAAGCCGTCCGCGCCTTCTGGGACCTGTATCCCCGGCAGATCATCGAGATTGCCGGCGAGGAGACGGGCCGGACCTTCACGCGCTTCGAGGTGGACAGCTACGAAGCCGGCGGTCAGGAATGGACGCGGAACTTCCCGAAAGAGTTTGCCGACAGGAAGGGGTATGACATCCTCCCTTGGCTCCCTGCGCTGGTCGGGCAGACGGTCCGCAGCAAGGAAGAGAGCGACAAGGTGATCGGGGACTGGACGGCGACCGTCAAGGACCTGTTCGCGGAATATTACTACGGGACCCTGAGCAAACTCGCGCACGAGAACGGCCTGGTGCTTCTGGTCGAGCCTTACGGCACGGGCCGGGCCCAGCCCTTCAACCCGATCGATACGGACCTGCTGATCAGCAAACTGGATCCTTCAGACCCCGTTGCCGCGGAGTTCTGGACCCAGCCCCTCTCCTGGGGATGGCCTGAGGTGCCGATGGTCGTCGCCGCCGCCCGGCGCGGCGGTCGCGAGACCGTCTATGCCGAGGGTTTCACCTGCATCCCCGGCTATGCCTGGAAGGATGACCCGAGCGGCCTCAAGATCGTCGGAGACAAGGCTTTCTGTCTGGGCATCAACGGATTCATGTTCCACGCCGGGGCCCAGAACCCCTGGACCCAGGTCAAGCCGGGCATGACATTCGGCCAGTGGGGCACGCAGTGGACCCCCGGACAGACCTGGTGGAAGGACGGCGCTGACAAGCTCTTCACCTATTTCACGCGCTGCCAGGAGCTGCTGCGCCGGGGCCGGTTCGTCGACGACTACACTTCCAAGGAGCCGACCCTGCTGGCGGACGACAGCCGCGTGCAGTGGATCCACCGCGTCGATGACGACGGGACGCAGTACTGGTTCGTCGTCAACACGGCTGACGACCCCGTCTCCGCCACGCTCACCTTCTCCCTCCAGGGGAAGGTCCCCGAGATCTGGGACCCCAAGACGGTGGAGGTCCGGGATGCCGCATCCTGGACCGTCCGCGAGGGAAAAACCCTCATTCTGGAGCCGCTGGAACCCCGCGGGTCACGCTTCATCGTGTTCCGGAAGGCCGCCCGGGATGCCGGTCCCGGCCTGGAGGACCGCTCTCCGAAGTTCGACGCGGTCGCCTCTGTCGGCGGCCCCTGGACGGTCGCTTTCCCCGAGGGCTGGGGCGCCCCCGCCTCCATCACGATGGACAAGCTGATGTCCTGGAGCGACTCCGAAGACAAGGGCGTGAAGTATTTCTCCGGCACGGCGACCTACACCACCACGTTCACGGTCGACCAGCTTGACAGGAAGTCCGCCTACTGCCTCGACCTCGGCAAGGTGATGAACCTGGCCGTAGTCCGGGTCAACGGCCGCGACGCCGGCACGCTCTGGACCCCTCCCTTCCGCACGGACATCACCCGCTTGCTGCACAAAGGACGGAACACTCTGGAGATTGAAGTCTCGAACCTCTGGGTCAACCGGCTGATCGGCGACGAGTTCGAGCCCGACGACATCGAATGGTCCGCCAGCGGACGCGGCGGACGGGGACAGCGGATGCTCAAGGTCCCCGAGTGGCTGGAGAAGGGTCTCCCCCGGCCTTCCGCCGGCCGCAAGACGGTGGTCATCTACAAGGCCTTCGCCAAGGACGATCCGCTGGTGGAGTCCGGCCTGATCGGCCCCGTCGAAATCCTCCGCACCGAACGCTAGTATTGATTATCAGGCATTTACAAAACGACCTTCGGAGTTTTTTCCGAAGGTCGTTTTATAAGTTATTGAGAATCAGCGTCAGTCAATCAGGCCGTTCTTCTCGACGGTCCAGCCTTCGCGTTGCGAGAGGCCGCAGGGGTCTCCCTGGAAGAGCTTGGCGGCCTGCTTGTCGCCCTTGAGCTGCCACTGCAGCCAGGCCAGGGCGGGCACCGTGAACTCGCCGCCGTGCGGCTTGGCGTAGGTGCCGCCATGGCCGACCGGATAGTTGGCCGCGAAGGCGGGGACCTTCGTCAGCCGGTGGAAGTCGTCCATGCCGTTCTGGTAGGCGATGTCCTGCTCGCCGCCGAGGATGTAGATCACGGGGACGGTGATCTTCTGGAGTTTCTCCTTCTCGGGCATCGGCATGCCGGGCACGGCGCCGGCCGGGTTGATGAACAGGCCGCTGTTGCAGATCATCAGGGTCTTGAAGCGCGGGTCCGCCGAGTTGTCCAGCGTCTGCAGTCCGCCGCAGGACATGCCGGCGGCGGCGATGGCATCCACGTCGATGCGGCCGTAATACGGGCTGTCCTTGTCGGCATTCTGCGCGATGGCCCAGTCGACGGCCTCAAGCTGCTGCTTCGAGGTGGACTGCGGGCCCTGGTAGCGGTCGTCGGTCATCGGGATGTAGCCCGTGGCGATCACCAGGAACCCGTGCGAGGCAATCTCGTTGAGGAACTTGTAGTGCTCCCAGGGGGAGTTGATGCAGGCGCCGTTGCCCCACACGAGGACGGGAAGCTTGTTCCCGCGCCCGAACGGAGCGAGGTCCTGCGGCGCGAAGATGGTGTGGGCTTCGAGCGAGGGGTCCTCCAGCATCAGGACCTTGTAGGGGCCTGTGCCGCCGTCTTCGACGATCCGGTTCAGTCCGGCCGGCGGAGCGACCGGTTTGGGCGTGCATGCGCCGAGAATCAGGGCGCAGGCCGCAAGGAGGGAAAGGGTCCGTCTCATCGTCCGAAGTTGATTAAATCATCATCCAGGTGGGAAACCCCGCGGCAGACATCGTCCAGGACCATCGTGAAGCCGTTCTCCTCGCTGTAGGGCTCCCAGGTCGGAATCCCCTTGACGTTGGGATTGCCGGTCTTGATGAAGGAGAGCCAGATGTCGCTGACGGTCTGCTGGAACTTGTAGGCGCGGTCGCTGCCGCCGGTCATCTCGCGCATGTTCTGCACGTTGTTGAACATGAAAGGAAGCTCCATGCCATGGCTGGCGCCGAGGACGTTCTCGGTCGGCATCCAGGTGAAGAGGTAGAGGTAGGCCGGCGCGCCGCCCTGGCGGGCCTTGGCCGCCGCCTGGTTGATGGCGCCGGAGCGGAACCGCAGGTCCATGTAGACGGCGTCCTTGAGCGGAGCGTCCGGATAGGCGGCCCGGAAGAGTTCGATGAACGCGTCGGTGCGCTCGCCATAGCGGCGCGACAGCTGCTCGCGCACGGCCGCTTCGGAGCCGTCGATCCCGACGTTGAAGGTGAATTCGTTGAAGTTGGTACCGACCAGCAGCGGGACGTCGCGGCCCAGCTCGGGCGCTTCGGTGTCGCCGGGTTTCAGGGTGATCACGGTGCCGTCACCGACCGGGCCGGCGCCGGCGCGCGCCTGGCGCGAGGCCGCCAGCAGCTCCTCGTAGCTGAACTTGGAGAGGTCGGCGTCCGGGCCGGGCTTGACGCCCAGGGCCTTGACGAAGGCGAGGCCCTGCTCCCGGCTCACCGCGGGATCCGCCACGCTGAGGAAGGAGCCGCTCTGGACCACGGCCTTCTTGAAGAGGCCCTTGGCCGAAGGCATGGCCAGCAGCGCGGACACCTTGCCGCCACCGCCGGACTGGCCGCCGATGGTCACGTCGTCGGGGTTGCCCCCGAAACGGGCGATGTTGTCACGCACCCACTCGAGCGCCTTGACGATGTCCTGCTGGCCCAGGTTGACGGACTGGGCATATTTGCCGCCCAGGCCCGTGAGGTCGAGGTAGCCCAGGACGTTGAGCCGGTGGTTGATGTTCACGACCACGATGTCGCCCTTCTGCGCGAGGGCCCGGCCCTCATAGCAGGGCAGGTCGTGGCCCGAGCCGCTGGAGTAGCCGCCGCCGTGGATCCACAGGAAGACGGGACGCTTCCTGCCGTCGGTGATGGAGGGCGTCCAGACATTCAGCACCTGGCAGGCTTCGTCCATCGGCTCCAGGAAGAACTGGTTGCCGAAGCCGTAGTCGGTCTGGGTGTTGCCGTCGTTGTAATTGAGGGTCTCGGTCTGCGGGGTCTGCGGCCCGTAGAGCTTGCATTGCCGCACGCCCTCCCAGCGGTCGGGCGCCTGCGGGGGCATGAAGCGCTCCGCCTTGGCGTAGCGGATGCCCTTGAAGGTGTAGATGCTGCCGTCGAGGTAGCCCTCGATGGTGCCGTAAGTCGTTTCCACGCGGGTGTTCTCACCCGCCGTGATGGCGCCGTCCGGAAGGTACTTCTCCGGCGCCTGGGGGCCGCAGGCGGCGCAGAGCAGGGCGGCCGCAGCGGTGAGGATCAGGGATTTTCTCATACTATTCGGCATTGAAGGTAATCGTGGAAGGGGTCAGGCCGTCGGAAGTGACGGTCACGGTGACGGCGCCCTTGCGGTCCGCGGCCACGATGCCCAGGCACAGGCCGGAATAGGCCTTGCGCTCGGCGGCCTTGACGGAGCCGAGGTCGCGCATGTCGCCGTTCTCGACACCGATCAGCCGTCCGCCCCGGACGTCGAATTTCACCACGTTGTCCGTGATCGGGCAGATGTTCCCGTCGGCATCGAGCACCTCGACGGTGACGTGCGCGACGTCGCCCGGTTCGGCCTTGAAGGACGGACGGTCCACGCTGGCGCGCAGCTGCGCGGGCGCGCCGGCGGTGCGGATGACCTCTTCATAGGTCTGTCCGTTCTTCTGCGCCACGACCTTGATCTCGCCGGGCTGGTACTCCACGTCCCAGGTCAGGTGGAGGTCCGCCGTGGTGGCGTAGCGCTTGCCGGGAGCGTACTGCGCCCAGCTCACGTCCACGCCGCGGCGCGGGAACTCCGTCTCCTTCTTGCCGTAGGACTTGCCGTTCACGAAGAGTTCGACCTCCTCGCAGTTGGTGTAGCAGGCCACCTGGATGATGCGGCCTTCGTTGCCGGCCCAGTTCCAGTGCGGCAGCAGGTGCAGCACCGGCTCATCGGTCCAGATGCTCTTGAAGAACCAGTAGCCGTCCTTCTTGAAGCCGCAGTTGTCGAGGTAGCCCGAGGTGCTGCCGCGGGACGGCCAGCCGGACTCGCCGTAGTAGTCGATGCCGGTCCACATGAAGTCGCCGATCACGTAGTCGTAGTTCATCGCGAAGCGCCAGCGCTGCTCCACGTCGATCAGCCCGCTGCTGATGATGCCGCGGTTGGCGCGGCGCATGTTGCGCATCATCTGCTGCATCTGGGCGTTGTTCGTCTGCTGCGGGGAGAAGCCGCCCTGCCCGGCGCCGAGCGGGCGCTGGGGCTGGGCGTCCGGCAGCGTGTACTGCCGGCGGGGACCGCCGAGGCCGGAGGACTCGGTGGCCACGACGCGGCGGTTCGGGAACTCCGCCTTGTCGATGGCATAGTTCAGCTCGCGGCGCGTGCGCCAGCGGTCGGGATAATTGTAGCCCACGATATCGTTCTCGAAGGCCGCGAGGAACTCCGGCGAGGTCGGGCTGTTGGAAGCGATCTCGTCGTTGCCGGAGGTCACCAGGCGGGTCGGGTCCAGGCGGTGGCAGTAGTCGATCATCTCGCGGGCGAGGCCCGGGCCGACCTCGCTGCGCTGGTCGCGGATCTCGTTGCCGATGCTCCACATCACCACGGAGGGGTGGTTGCGGTCGCGGGCCACCATCGCATAGAGGTCACGGATGTGCCACTGGTCGAAGACCAGGTGGTAGTCGAACTTGTTCTTGCCGGCGACCCACTGGTCGAAGGCTTCGTCCATCACCAGCAT
>ODAI010772517.1_pt1 | contig 12765 bp, 9 predicted proteins | sample 1539321 | NCBI WGS metagenome assembly ODAI01 (sample SAMN02144231, study PRJEB22623) | gut metagenome | biome: sheep rumen | host: Ovis aries | place: New Zealand | reverse complement strand
GACCCGGTCCGTCAGCTGGCCAAAGCCTTCGGAATCCATGATTCTGTCTTTCAGTTCCTGCCGCTTCTCTTCCGGAATCTTTCTGGAGATCCCGATCCCGCCACCGCCGGCGGCAAGAATGACCATTGTGCCGGAAAATTCCAGTTTTGTGGTCAGGGATACGCCCTTGTCTCCAAATGCCTCCCGGCAGATCTGAACAACCAGTTCGTCACCCTGCTGAATGAGGCTGCTGGGCCCTTTTCTTGTAAAGATCGGACAGACAAGGCTTTCCATCGGAAGATAGCCGGTCATCCCGGGCCCGATTTCCACAAAAACCGCCTGTATGTCCTTCGCCACCTTCTGTACCCTGCCGATGCAGACGTCGCCCAGTACAGGGCCGTCCACCGGCCTGTCCGCGTGGATCTCGACGGCATGCCCCGTGTCATCGAGCAGAAAGGACAGGATTCTGTCTTCATTTTTCCGGACAATATACTTCATTCTGACGCTCCAATGATACTCTTCTGAATTAAGCTTGAAATCTTATCCCTGTTCAAAACAACGTCCGTGTTCCTTCAGAGTGTCTTCCCCAGCTCAATCAGCGGGATAAAACGATCCCCGTTTTTTGTGTATACCTCGTCGCGGTTGATCTGGAAACTGTAGGGGGAATACTCCCTCCCTGCCGAAGCGGCGTAGGCTTCCATCACCAGTTCCGGCCGGATATTATTCTCTGAACCGGCGGAAAGTCCGAGAAAAAGATCGGGCGGTGCATCATAGTCGGAGGCTGTCAGGTCAATGCCCTCTTCTCTCTCTTCATCACAGATTCCTCTTACACACCGCATCCCCGGTTCCGGATCAAATGCGAAAATCAGGGGACGGATATTGACTTCCTTCTCCGTTTTCTTGCTCTTTTTCAGGACCATGATGCTGTCCTGCTTCAGCCAGTCGGCAAAATCAGCCTTCCAGCCCTTCTCCCATTCGTGGCCTTCCCGGAAATAGAGGGTATAGTCCGCCCGCTGAACAAGGTTCATCCCCTTGTTCGCTTTCCCTGGCTCTATCACCCGGGCGTCCAGAAAATGGACTCCTTCTGCCGCGGCCAGATTGAGCCTTCGGATCAGCTCCCTGCTGGCAAGTGGGATGTCGAGATCCACATCCACATATTCCGAATCGCTTGTCATGCCCACCCCGAGAGGGAAGGCATAGGACATGGACATATGAGGACTCATACCTTCCGTGAAGGTCACCTCGATTCCTGCCTGCCGGAGGGTCTTCTGGAAATAACGCATCATATCCAGATGCCCGATGAATTTCATCAGGCCCTGCTTGGAATATCTGATTCGAAATCTCATAGCGCTTCTCCTCCCATTCCGTCCTCCGGTACCATACAGGCAGTCTCTGTTTCTGCTTCTCCCGGCACCATGCAGGCGGCCTTCTCTATCGGGACCGCGCAATCGTTTCTCCCGCTTCCATGCTCCGACACAGGGAACGCATCATCAGCCTCCTGCTTCCTCGGCATCACGCACACGCCCCCGCCGTAGCGGGCCGCGCCGCAGCCGCTGCATTTCTGCTGGCAGTTGGGCGTAACTGTCTCTTCATGCGCCCTCCGCCACTCCTTCAGAAGAAAAGCCTTGCTTACGCCCGCGTCGATGAAATCCCAGGGGAAGAGCTCGTCTTCTTCTCTTGTGCGCCTGGTGTAGAAGAAAAGGTCCGTCCCTGTCTCCTCCATCGCTTTCACCCAGCGGTCCCAGTCCCAGAACTCCGTCCAGGCGTCAAAGAGAGCGCCCGCGCGGTAGGCGGCGGCGATGCAGGAGGATACGCGGCGGTCTCCTCTGGCGAAAAGTCCTTCCAGGACCGTCACGTAAGCCTCATGCCAGTTATAGCGGATGGACTTGTGATTCAGCATCTCCTTCACTTCCCGGTTGACCGTAGATGCAAATCCGAGATAATCCCCCGGCGTGAACATCGACGCCCACTGGAAGGGCGTAAAGGGCTTCGGGACAAAGAAGGAGGTCGATATGGTGATGGTACATTTCCCAATCCGCTGATCCTTCGGAATCTCATAATAGGTCTCAGCGATCTTTTCCGCCAGATGCGCGATGGCTTTGCGGTCCTCCTCCGTCTCCGTGGGCTGTCCCAGCATAAAATAGAGTTTTACCTTGTTCCATCCGCCCCGGAAAGCGTCCCCGGCCCCGCGGAGGATCACCTCCTCCGTCAGTCCTTTGTTGATGACGTCCCTCAGCCTCTGGGATCCTGCTTCCGGTGCAAAGGTTAAGGAGCTTTTCTTCACATCCTGGACCTTGCTCATCACGTCCAGGGAGAAGGCGTCGATCCGCAGGGAAGGCAGGGAAATATTGATATGATTCGGCCTGCATCTGTCGATCAGGTAATCCATAAGCTCGGGCAGATAAGGATAGTCGCTGGTCGACAGGGAGCTTAACGAGATCTCATCCTGTCCGGTGGACGAGAGCATGAGATCTGCCTGTTTTTTGAGCTTCTCAAGGCTTCTGATCCGGGTCGGCCGGTAGATCATGCCGGCCTGGCAGAAACGGCAGCCTCTGATGCAGCCTCTCTGGACCTCCAGACAGACCCTGTCCTGGGTCACCCGGAGGAAGGGAACCAGCGGACGGTCCATGTAGGGCGCCTCGTCCATGTTCATCATGACCTGCTTTTTGACCCTGACGGGAACCCCTTCCATGAGCGGGCTGAAGCTTTTCAGCCTGCCGTCCTCATGATAATCCGGCCGGTAAAGGAGAGGGACGTAGATTCCCTCGATCCCCGCCGCCCTGCGAAGGAATTCAATCCTGGTCACGCCCTCCTGCCTGCAGCTTTTGTAAAGATCAAACAGTTCGTCGTATACCGTCTCTCCTTCCCCGATATAGAAAATATCGAAAAAGTCCGCGATGGGTTCCGGATTATAAGCGCAGGGACCGCCGCCGATCACGATCGGGGTGCCTTCTCCAAGCAGAAGACAATCAGAGAAGCCACTCTTCCCGCCGTTCCGTTCTGACGTCTCCCGGGAAGATCCCTGCTTGTCGGAATTCTCTTCTCTCTTCGTCTGATCCGTGCGCAGGGAGCCCGGTCTGCATGACTTTTTATAAAGCCTTTCTGAAGCATACAGGGGGATTCCGCTCAGATCCAGGATCTGCAGGATGTTCGTATAACAGAGCTCATACTGGAGGGTGATTCCGAGAAAATCAAAGTCCCTGACCGGCCGCTGGGATTCCAGCGCGAAGAGGGGAATCTCCTTCTCCCTCATGATCCTGTCCAGGTCGACCCAGGGGGAATATACCCGCTCACAGGCCAGATCCGGCCGCCGGTTGAACATCTCATAGAGGATCTGTATCCCCAGATGAGACATCCCGATCTCGTAGACGTCCGGAAAGCAGATCGCAAAGCTGATGTCCACGGAAGACGGGTCCTTCTTTATTACATTTCCTTCGTTTCCGAGATACCGCTCGGGCTTATCCACCGAGAGCAGGATCTCATCTGAGAGTGCAAGTCTTTTTTTCATATGCTGTGTGCAGCCTTTCCATATACGTTTCGCCGCTTTTCTGCCCGTTTTACAGGCAGATATTCTGATCATATCTCATCGTCAGGCTTCGCCGCTTCTCTCTGCCCTGTTTTGCGGACAGATATTCTGATCATATCTCATCGTCAGGCCTCACTTTTTCTCTCCGCCTCATTCTGAGGAGAGTCAACCGGGAATGCGATATTCCTCAGAAAGTCTCTGACGATAGCCCCGTAGGCTTCTTCACCGATCTTTTCGCGGCTCTGGGCATGCCGGGCGCCTTCCACCATGTGAAGTTCACAGTACCCTTTCGCCTTCCGGGACAGAATCCTGCTGTGCTCCGGATTGATAAACCCGTCCGCGCTTCCGTGAATCAGGCAGACCGGGACGGAAGACTGCGCCAGGGCGCCCGCGGGGTCTGTCTTTCTCATATCATAACCGCAGTAAAGCTTCATCGCACGGTTTACAGCCGGAAGCAGGAATCGGATCCGGCGCGCAGCGAACAGTTCCTTCATCAGCTCGTAGAAATTGGAAAATCCGCAGTCGGCGACGACAAATCTGAGCCTGCTGACAGACCGGAGCACGCTCAGGGAGATGGAAGATCCCATGGATTCCCCGTGAAGGCCAAGTTCGATCCCCTCTCCCCAGCGCACATAGCTGTCCTCGATCAGACAGCGCAGGTCCTCCGCTTCAAACTGGCCGAGGCTTACCGCCGTCCTTTCATTCTCCCCGTGTCCCCTGACATCATAGATGATGCAGTTGAAACCGAGACTGCGGTAGACGCTGAGATATTTCACGCTGCCGAGGCGGTTGGATGTATAGCCGTGGGTCAGGATCACATAACGGCAGGAGGGTTCCTCAGCCGGAATCATCTCGCAGTGAAGCAGATAAGCGTTGAGTCCCTTAACTGTATAAGCGATCTGCTCCAGACTACTGAAATCTCCCCAAAGACCGTGCTCCTTCTCATAAGCTTCTTCCTCTTCCAGGCTCAGGGTGCGGGGAAATGCTGTCTGCCGTGCAAGCGCGACTGCCCCCGCTCCCCCTGCCAGTCCCAGAAAGCCGGTCAGGCAGCAGAAGGCTTTCAGTAGATTTTTTTCAATACTGCTCATATCCATTCCTCTGAATTATACTTCCGGCACGGACTTCTTTCCGGCCGGACTTGCGTATCTTTCGCATTATACCACAAGATCCGCTCTTGCTTCCCGGATTCTCATAAAAAAGCTCCCCAGAATCTTTTTTTATTTTTCTCTTGTCATCCGGCCGGATCAGGCGCATAATAAGAAACTGTTGAAAGACAATTCAATTTCATATGATGATCTGCTGGGGGAGCCCTGTGGCTGAGATTTATCCGTTCATTGCGAACCGGATATAGACCCTTTTACTTGATCCAGATAATACTGGCGTAAGGAAGCATTCATTTCATTTCGTTCCTCCTGAGATCATTGTGCTGATTCAGGGAGGTTTTTTTATGTTTATTACCTTATCAGAAGACGGCGGCTACAGTCTGACCTCAGCAGGAAAAACCCTGACGGTCATTATCCTTGTGGCTCTTGTTCTGCTCGCAGGCCTTGCGGCAAGTTACTATGGAAAAAACAGGGAGAAGAAACGGGGTCTCACGGCCAGACAGATCAGCTTCTGCGGGATTTCGGTCGCGCTTGCCACTGTCCTGTCCATGTTCAAGCTCTATGAGTTCCCGTTTGGCGGATCCATTACAGCCTTCAGCATGCTTTTTATCTGTCTTCCGGGATATTTCTACGGCGTGGGAGCCGGTGTCCTGGCTGGAGCCGCTTATGGCGTCCTGCAGTTCCTGCTGGGGCCCTATATCCTGTTTCCGTCCCAGGTAATCGTGGATTATCTGCTGGCTTTTGCGGCGCTGGGTCTCTCCGGAGTCTTCTGCGATGCGAAGAACGGACTGATTAAAGGATATCTCCTGGGTATCTTCGGCAGATATGTGTTCGCTGTCATTTCCGGCTGGCTCTTCTTCGGCGAGTATGCCTGGGAGGGATGGAACCCGCTCCCCTACTCCCTCGCCTACAACGGAGCCTATATTTTCGCAGAAGGAATCATTACTGTCCTGATCCTGATGATCCCTGCCGTGAGAAGCGGCCTTGCTTCAGTGAAACAGACAGCTGTCGGTTCCCGCTGACTGTCATGAAATGCAGAAAGCCGGCTCAGCGCCGGCTTTCTTTTTTCTTCTTTCTCGTCTTTTCATTTCCTGACACAGATACTGATTGGGTCAGAAAAGAATCGCTTATCCCGCTGCGCAGGATCTGCGCTTTCTCAATATTCTCTGTTCTGGATCAGTTCTTCTGTCAGTAATACAACCGGGTAGGCGGAGCCGTTCACTGTCGTCTCCGTGACGGTGCCGAGGGAACTGAACTGTTTTTCCTCGAAATAATTCCGCTTCGGCAGTTCATCCCCCTGCTCCAGGGCCATGATGATCCGGCTCAGGATCGGGCCGTACAGGGGGTTGCACTCCGTGTCGACCGCGATCTCTCCCTGCAGGGTCTTTTCCAGTCCCTGCCTTGCCGCGTCGAAGGATATGACAAGCACTTCTCCGGAAGCAAGATCTCCTCCCGCCTTCATGCCCGCATTCTCCAGCGCCTCCAGGACGCCGTAGGCCATATTGTCATTTTCGCAGTAGACCACATTGATCCGGCTGCCGTAATCGCGCAGCATCTGCTCCATGACTTCCCGGCCTTTTGCCTGTACGAAATCGCCGCACTCGACATCCAGAAGTTCCCAGTTCTCATGCTTCTTCACAGCTTCCCGGACAGCCTCGCTGCGCCCGATCTGGGCGGAGGCATCCAGAGTGCCCTGCACATCGACAATCCCGATCTTCTGATCCTTCATGGCGGGCAGCGTCTCAAGATACGCCTCGAGCCATGCGCAGGCCCGGTCTCCCTCCAGACGGAAATCCGAACCGGCCCAGACTGCATACAGATCCTCATCCTCAACCTTCACTTCCCGGTCGACGATGATCACCGGGATGCCTGCATCCCTGGCCTCCTGGAGGGAAGAATCCCAGCCGTATTCCGTCATCGGATCCAGGATAATATAATCAACGTCCTGGCCGATGAATTCCCGGATGGCCTTGATCTGGTTCTCCTGCTTCTGCTGGGCATCGCTGAAAATGAGATTATAGCCGTTGTCGGAAGTAAAAACCTGCTCCATGGAAGCGCTGCTTGCAAGGCGCCAGTCAGATTCCGCACCGATCTGGGAAAAACCGATCGTCAGCTGTTCCCCCCTGTTGACCGCGATGGGTTCTTCATTCATGTGAAAATCCGTGCGGGGTTTCTCCTTCCCGCCGGTTTCCTCTTCCTTTCCGCTGCCGGACAGGGAGGAAGAAAGTTCTGTTGTCTCTTCCCCTCTGTCTTGCAGCGTGTCCGGCGGGCCGTCCGCGCCGCCGCTTCCTTTCCCGCATCCTGAGAGCAGAAGCACGGCCGCAAGGAAGGCAGGAAGAATCAGCCTTTTCCTGCCGCAGCTTCCGGCAGATAACATGGTAATCCTATTCATTGCGCAGTCCCATACCACTTTCCCGCAGCCGCTCTTATTTCTTCCTTGCTCTGAGTGCCGCGAAAATACTCTGGATGACGATGAATACAAAGAGCAGAATGGCCGTAAGGATATTCGGCCAGGAGCTGGCCAGCTTGCCGTTCGTCTTGACGATGGAGGAAATGGTTCCGTTGATCAGCACGCCGAAGAAGGAACCGAACACATTGCCGACGCCGCCCGTCAGAAGGGTACCGCCTATGACCGCGGACGAGATCGCGTCCATCTCCAGGCCCAGAGCCTGGGATACGGATCCTGCCATCGTGTTCAGGCAGTAGCAGATCCCGCCGATGGAAGCCAGCACCGAACAGAGCATGTGGGCCCGCATCCGGATGGACTTGACGTTCAGGCCCATCATGGCCGCCGACTGGGCATTTCCGCCTACGGCGTAGAGGGAGCGCCCGAACCTGGTATAGCGCAGGAGCAGGAACACCAGCACCAGCACCAGCAGTGCGACAACAACCGTAATACGGATGTAGGGCGTCATATACATCCCCTTCTTGTTTGTATAGCCGCCGAAGGGGATATTGATCTTCATGTTCGCAAGCTTATAGAAGGTAGCGTTGATCTCCTGGGTGATGGACACCTGATCCGTGCAGATGACGGCCGTCATGCCTCTGCAGAAGAACATGCCCGCCATGGTAACGATGAAGGGCTGGATCTCCAGATAGCCGATCAGAAAGCCCTGGAAGGTTCCGAAAGCGATACCGACCAGAAGAACGATCAGCATCATGGGGACGGCGCCGATACCGCTGCGCATTCCCACCGCGAGCATCATGCAGTCCATGGCGATCAGGGCGCCGACGGAAATGTCGATGCCGGCTGTCAGCATGACAACGGTCAGGCCGCAGGCCACGCAGATCAGTCCCGCGTTCGTGATCAGGATGTTCAGGAAGGTCTGAAGATGGGTGAAGCCCTTGCTGCCGTAGGCTATGCAGCCGCCCGCGTAAAGGACGATGAAGAGGGCGATCGTTATCAGCAGAAGGATGGTATGTCCGTTCAGACTGCTTTTCTTTTTCATGCTGCTCCTCCTTCCCTGGCTGCTCTGGCAAGACTTCTCTTCTTCATGTAAGCTTTGACGGGTTCAGACTGAACCGCGACGATCAGAATAACGATGATGGCCTTGAACACGGGAGCCTGTGTGGTGGATACACCCAGCGCATACAGCGTCGTGGTGATCGCCTGGATGGTATAGGCACCGATGATGGAGCCTGCCAGATTGAAGCGGCCGCCGCCGAGGCTGTTTCCGCCCAGGGCGACTGCCAGGATCGCGTCCATCTCAAGATAGAGGCCGATATTGTTGGAATCGGCGGAGGTGATTCTGGAGGAAGCCACGATGCCCGCGATCCCCGCGAAAGTGCCGCAGAGGACGTAGGTGAGGAACATGATCCGTCTGGAATTCAGGCCGGAGATCCGGCTTGCCTTCGCATTGATTCCGACCGACTGGATATACATGCCCAGGGCGGATTTTTTCAGAAGAACCGTAATCACGGCCACGCAGACCGCGGTAATCACGATCGGAGTAGGAACCGGCCCGAGGAAGCTTCCGAAGAAAGCGTAGGAACTGTTGCGGACATAGACGATCAGGTCGTTGCAGAGCAGCAGGCCCACAGCCCTGGCCGCGGAGTACAGGATCAGGGTCGCCACCATGGGCTGAATCCTGAAGTAGGCGACGAGAGTCCCGTTGAAAGCTCCGCAGACGGCTCCCATCAGGATGCCGCCCAGAACACCGACAAGCAGCGGAACGGCCAGATCATTCGTCGATGAGACGCCGTATCCGGCCAGAAGCATACAGCAGAAGCTGGCGCAGAGGCTCATGACGGATCCGACGGAGATATCTGTTCCCGCCGATGAAGAGACGACCAGGGTCATGCCGATCGCCAGGATCGCGGCCTCGCTGCCGCGGTTCAGGACGTCGATGATGCGCCCGTAAAGAACGTTGCCGTTCGAGGTTGTCCGCTGCAGGGTGATCATGAAGAAGTTGAAGGGATTGTTGCCCGAAACGATATCGAACACAATATTAACAGCCATGACCAGCAGAAGTGACATGACGGGCAGAAGCAGGCTGCTGCTCGTCACCCGTTTCCAGAATGATTTCTTAGCCATTTTTCTGCTCCCCTCCCGCGATCGCCTTCATGACATTTTCCTGGGTCAGGTCATGATCCAGTTCGCCTACTTTTTCACCGTCACGCATGACCGCCATGCGGCTGCAGGTGCGGAGCATCTCCGAAATTTCTGAGGAAATAAACAGGATGCTCTTGCCCTCGTCGGCAAGCTTCAGGATCAGTTTCTGGATCTCCGCCTTGGTTCCGACATCGATTCCTCTGGTCGGCTCATCGAGGATCAGGAAATCCGGCTGCGTGATCAGCCATCTTCCGAGAATTACCTTCTGCTGGTTTCCGCCGGACAGCTGCTTTACCAGGGTCTCCCTGTCCGCCGTCTTGATCTGGAGAAGATCGATGTACTGATCCACGATCTCCTCCTGTTTTGCTCTGGACAGAGGCTTGAACATTCCTTTCCTCGCCTGCAGGGCCAGGATCATGTTCTCTCTCACGGACAGGTCTCCGATGATTCCTTCCGCCTTTCTGTCATCCGGCAGCATCCCCATGCCGAGATTCATGGCATCGATCGGCTGGCTGATCTTTACTTCTTTTCCGTCCACCTTAAGTGTGCCTGTGCTGGCCTTGTCGGCGCCGTAGATAGCCCGGGCAAGCTCCGAGCGCCCGGATCCCAGAAGCCCGGTGACGCCGATGACCTCGCCCTTGCGGATATCCAGGTCAAAAGGCTTGACCGTTCCGGTATGGCTCAGGCCCCTGGCACTGATCTCAAGCGGATTCTTTGAGATATCATGGACATTCTCCTTCCCGATCTCTTCCAGATCGTCCAGGTTTTTGCCCATCATGGCAGCGACAAGCTTCACCCTCGGCAGGTCCTCAATCAGATATTCTCCGACGAAATGGCCGTCCCGAAGAACCGTGATCCGGTCGCAGACGGCATAGACCTGTTCGAGGAAATGGGTGACAAAGATAATGCCTACGCCCTGATCTCTGAGCCTTCTCATAAGGACAAAAAGCTTCTCGACCTCTTCGTCGTCGAGGGAAGAAGTCGGCTCATCCAGAATCAGGACCTTGCAGTCCATATCGACAGCTCTTGCGATCGCTACCATCTGCTGGATCGCGAGAGAATAATTTTCTAGATTCTGTGTCACATCCACCGCGATCCCGAGATCATCCATGATCTTCTGTGACCGCACATTGTAGCTTCTGCGGTCGATCGTGTGCAGGGCTGTCAGCGGCTCTCTGCCGATAAACAGATTCTCCGCCACCGAGAGGTTGGGGCAGAGATTGACTTCCTGATAAACTGTGGAAATACCGACGCTCTGGGCGTCTTTTGTGGAATGATTCTTAACAGGGCCGTTGATCCCGGCGATGCGGATTTCCCCTGCCTCGAAGTCGTTGATGCCGGTCAGGCATTTGATCAGTGTCGACTTGCCCGCTCCGTTTTCTCCCATAAGGGCGTGGATCTCTCCCCGGCGAAGGGTAAAATCAACGTTCTCCAGGGCTTTCACACCGGGAAATGTCATGGTGATGCCTCTGGCCATCAATACAACATTTTCCTCCATACATCCGCTCCTCTCCAAAATATTCTGTCAGCCGTGATATAAACGAAAGAACCCCGCCGGGCCCGGAAGGCTCCGGCGGGGAAACTGTTCATCCGGTAAAAATCCCGTATTCAGCTGGATTAATACTGAGCCTCGATGACTTCATCCGTAACTACGGTCATTTCCTGCGCCTCGCCGTCGATTTCGAAATCGACAACAGCGTCTTCCAGACCATACCAGTGCTCAACCATGTAGACTTCCTTCTCCGGCTCTTCACCAGCCTCAAGCTGCTGGATAACTTCCTCTACGAACGGAGCTGCAAGCGGGTTGCACTCGAAGTCAGCAGTGATCTTCTCAGCCTTGACATCTTCCAGGCCGGCTGTGCATGCGTCGAAGGAGATGAGGATGACATCGCCGTTCGGGCCATAGGAAACACCTGCGTTGTCCATAGCGGTCATGGCGCCGAATGCCTCGTTATCGTTCTGGCATACAACAACATTGAACTTTCCTTCATAGGACTTGCAGTAGGATTCCATAACTTCCTGGCCGCCTGCCTCGGTGAAGTCACCGGTCTGCTCGTCAAGGATGTTCCAGCCGTTTGCCTCGGCAACTTCCCTGAAACCGTCGGAACGGCCGATCTGAGCGGATGCGCCGGTAGAACCGGAGATAACCAGAGCGTTGATCTCCTCGATGCCCTTCTTCTCAGCGTAAGCCTTCAGCCATTCGCCGGCAGCAAGGCCTTCTGTCTTGAAGTTGGAACCTACCCATGATACATACTTGTCGGAATCGTCGATGGTACGGTCGATTACGATAACCGGGATGCCGGCGTCTTCGCACTCGGTAAGGACGGTGTCCCATCCGGTGGCGATGATCGGGTCGATGATGATGTAGTCAACTTCCTGCTCGATGAAGGAGCGGACTGCTTCCTTCTGTGCAGCTTCATCATTGTCGCAGTCGACAAAGCTCAGGTTGTATCCGTTTTCCTCACTGAAAACGTCCTGGCAGGACTTGGTGGAAGCGGTACGCCAGTCGGACTCATGTCCTACCTGCGCGAAACCTACATTGATCAGCTCATCTGCGGAAGCGGTCATGCAGCCGACTGCCAGACCTGCGATCATGGAAACTGTTACACAAGCTCCGAATACACTTTTTCTCATAACGTCCTCCTTTTACCGGCGTCAGGCCTTCCTGCCGCCATATCTTGTAGTTGTACTCATTTTAGTGTGCAAAAAGAAGGAATTCCATAGATTTATTTCCCGGAAAAGTTTTATTTTTTCCCTCGTTTCCGAAATCCCGGCCGGAAAAAGTCGATTTTTTTCTGAAATGGTTTAATCTTTTATGACAGGACTGCTTTCCGGGGGCAGACTGCCCGGGGTATGGACCGTGATCGTGGTGCCTTCGCCGTAGACGCTCTCTATGGTCAGGCCGTACTCCTCCCCGAAATTCAGCTTCAGTCTCTGGGCAACATTGACAATCCCGAATCCGCTGTTGTCAGGGGCGGGCTTTTCCGTACCTGCCACGAGATTTCTCAGATGGACAAGATCCTCCTCCTTCATTCCGATCCCGTTGTCCGTGACGCAGATGCAGGCATTCTCCCCCTCCTTCCGGGCCGTAATGCTGATCTCTCCCATTTCTCTCTTATATTTGATGCCGTGGTAGAGGGCATTCTCCACCAGAGGCTGCAGGGTCATCTTGATGACCGGGACCTCCATGAGCTCCTCCGGCAGGTCGATGCGGTAGGAAAGGATATCGCGGTAGCGGAACTGCTGGATCTGCAGATATGCCTCCACATGGGAGATCTCCTCTTTCAGGGGTATGATATCCCGCCCTCCTGACAGGGTGGTGCGGAAAAAGCGGGACAGGGACATGACCAGGGAAGCCACGTCCTCCTTCCGGTCCGCCTGGGAGAGCCAGATGATATTATCCAGGGTGTTATAGAGAAAATGAGGATTGATCTGGGACTGCAGCAGCTTCAGTTCCATATTCCGGTTGTAGATCTGCTCCGTGCGGATGTCCTCGATCAGCACCGTAATCTGCTCGGACATGTGGTTGAAGCTGCTGCCCAGCAGAGAGAGCTCATTTCTCGCGGCGATATTGATCCGGGTATCAAAATGTCCTTTTCCGATCT
>ODAI014696088.1_pt1 | contig 12767 bp, 21 predicted proteins | sample 1539321 | NCBI WGS metagenome assembly ODAI01 (sample SAMN02144231, study PRJEB22623) | gut metagenome | biome: sheep rumen | host: Ovis aries | place: New Zealand | reverse complement strand
TTTTATACTTCATCTTCTCACCAGTTGATGTTTTAGTAATATAAAGCTTATCTGTAATACCGTAACAAACACCGACAGTATATCCTTTAGTGAAAAGTACCTCAACTAGCTTCGTCTTTGCCTGCTGTGGAGTAAATGGCTTGCCTAGTCCTTTAGAGTTAGCGATAATATCTTTTATGATTTCATCATCAGTAAAATTTGCCCATCTGTAATAAGTAGATACACCACTTCCATAGTTTACAACTAAGCCTTTTCCAGACTCCTTAATGTTTGAAATACCTTTCATATCTTTGTTTTTTAATTGCTCTTTAATAACATCAATTCTTTTTATTGACATAACTATTCTCCTAATATAATATTCTTTGCTAATTTCATTGTGGTTGAACCACAAAACTTACCAAAGTTTGGTATCATAGCTACAATTTCTGGCTCTTCCTTTAGACAGTCATTGTAAAGTCTACGCGGAAGGTCCCTAGCCACGATTGACATATCCTCAGGCGTCAATTCCGCAGGATAAACGCCTTCGTCAATAGCCTTGCGGATATTCTTTTCTACTCTTACTCTTGTTACAATAGTCTCTGTGAGCTTCTGTAGTCTTTCCTTTTCCGCTAATGCCTCAAGGTCAACCACCTTAGTCTTCATAGTCTCCTTGAAGTCATCATTGACAATCTTTAGGTACTTAGGCATGCGAATATTACCATCGTTAAGCTTTGTCTGGTTCTTAACAACGATACCCTCCTGTCTATCACCATACATTGGTGAGTTCATGAAAGTCATACAATGCTCCCAAGAGATGAACTGACCTTCATAAAGTACATGGATATACTCAAGTCCTGCCTTGTGTGCAAAAATCTTGACTGACTTCTGCGGAAGCCACTCTTCCTTCATTGTATCATAAATGTCATAGACATACCATCTCTTATAGAACTCCTTGTTGTAAACAATCTTGTTCTTGTTACCCCATTCACCAAATACAATAAAGTTAGGATGCTTCTTAAACATTCCTACCGCTGGCTCTGGTAATGTCATGATAAAGTCATAGAATCCGCCTAAGGTGTTAGAAGGGTTAAGGTCCTGCTTTCTACTGCAAGCATGCATAGCCCCCGTTTCCGCATCCCAATAAGCTGATGCGTTAGAACCATCCCACTTCTCTGTAATCTGGATTTCATCGCCTACTTCAAAAGCACCGGTATTAGTCTTAACTAAACCGTTATCTCCTGACATTCTAATATGCTCTATATCAATAAAATGCTTCATTATTCTTCCCTTTCTTTTATATGGAATTCTACTAATATCTTATCTCTTTGCAAATCAGATATAAAATATGCCATTTCTGTTATTGCTGATTTTAAATTTAAGAAGAAGTGGATACCATGGGTACACTCAGCAAATCTGTTATAATCCCACTCGTCTGCCTTCATTTCTTTGCCTACTACATAATTAATATCATAACCATTATCATTAAAACAACTATTATAGAATTCAGTAATAGGTACTAAATCCATTTCATTAGAAGCTAATATTGGACACATTGATATTGCGTCTTTTTCCCATAATACGTGATTAGTATGAATACCTTTTATTTCATAAATTGCTTCAACGTAAGCGGAACTTGCTCTACACTTACGTTTATTTTGCACTCCCGCACAAGAACGATAAGCATCTTCAGAAATATGCAGCTTTGCTATTGCCCATCTACTATTATCAGCACTATGTAGTATTTTATATCCTGTAAATGCTTTTCCTTCTGGAGGTACTGGTGTACCAACAGTCTTGTTGAAAATATCATATGTGTTATTATTTGGATTCAAAATAGTTTCAATTTCAGTAATTCCAAAATGTACATCTGCTGTATATGATAAATCTACATCAAAAGTACAGTTATAATAATTATTGCTCAACAAAACAAGTTCATAAGGGTTTTTTATAATAAAATGACAGTCCTCAAAAGTACAACGTTCATATATCACCAATCCACATTTTTCAATACGGATAGTGTCATTTTTATAAATTTTATCTACATAATACATATTACTTTTCCTTTCTTTTCTTTATATAAATATTATATCAAAATTTTTATAAAAAATCAAAGAAGGGTATATGTCAATACCATAACGATTATTTGGATAAGATGAATAATCTGGTCTACCTTTAATGAAAATAAATGCTCATTCGCCTTTCCATCATCAATAATATAATGACACCATGCCTGGGTTACAATGATGATTAGGTATTTCCAAGCCGCCAAATCCGCCATTAAATATAAAGGTAAGAAAGTAACAATAGACCAACAGATAGAATGAGTCCATAGAATGACCTTATAATCATTCTTATAGAGTTTGTCTGGATATTCTTTATCCCACGATTCCTTGCACTTAAACTTGGCAATAAACGGGGTCTGTAATATATAATCTGCGATATAATGCGCTAACACGCAATAAATAAAAATTTCGATAATTGAATTAATCATAATTAATGCACTCCATAAAATATTTCATCATCACCAATGGTGTAGTATATAGTATTTCCTTCTTTGTCTATAATTTTAAGGCGGTCTTCGCCTTCATAATGGATGTTCCCGCTATATGAATGTATAAGATTACCTTTCTTATCTGATATAGTTACAGATGTGTATTCGTCTTGGCGGGCTACCTTATTAGCTGCTTGTATTACAAGATATGTGAAAAGAATAACAAAAATAAGCACGAAAACTCCAGTTATTTTTTGAAGTTTTATGTTAGCACCTTTTCCGCGTATATCATCGCCACTAGCAGCTGTTAGAATGATAGAGCTTATAACTAAACCTATGAATGATATTACTATTAACATTATTTTGTCTCCTTGATTATGTCTATGTAATAAGTTTTATTAGTTTCCGTATCTGTAAATTTGACGCGGTTTCCGCTACTTGTTATAACTACGGCGGTATAGGCATCTTCTTTATTTCTCTCTTTGAGGTCCGTAATACCTATAAAAACTATCATACCTATTAAGGATATGCAACAAGCTATTCCAGTGGCTTTCGCCATTTTACTTGAAGTTGAACATAGAAATAGGGATAAGAATATAAGAAAAAATATAAAACATATAAATGTAATACATTCTATAACCATAGTTACTTTACTCCTTTAATTACATTTTCGCCCTTATCAAAATAATAATATACATCATTATCATTGGCATCTGTATAATGGATTCTGCTATTTTCTGAATCTAAATATAAATCTTCACCTGAAAGTGAGTCTTTTAAAACACCTTCTTTATCATATACTTCTATTACTTTATAGGTGTGGTTGTACTCGTTTACAGCAACAAAAGGTGCTAAAAATGTAACTGTTACACCTATTACGATAATTCCGCCTGCGATTACAGTTACGATACGGCTGAGGAAATTAAGAAGTGTTGACATTGCTCCGTCCATGCACTCTGCTATTTCAAGTAAACCGAATCCCGCACATAAAATAATAATACCTACTACAACTACTGAAATAAAAATTAATGCTGACATTTTACTTTTTCACCTTTCTTTAATACATAATATTCGACGTTCCCGCCCTCAAAAACTAACTTTACAGTATCGCCATCAATAGAATAAGAAGTTACATGATAGTTCTCTGTTACATCTTCTTTTTCTATTGTTACGTTATAAGAGTCTGCCTTTTTACTACTATCAACCATGTGATGAATTCCTTGGTTAACGAAAAATGAAGTTATAGCGGTACCAAGGATTATTAAAAATTTTCCTATTGCATCATCTGTTTCAGAACCTAATATAAAACATAAGCTTACCGCTATTGTAATAAGTGCTGGCATAAGTATATAAAGTATTACTTCTATTCCATTCATTATTTCTCATCCTCCCAGTTCTTTACGTCAATACAATTTGCGGCGGCGACGGCTAATGCAGCCCTATGGTTGTCTGGGGTAGACCCAGCCGTGGCGTCCGCATAAATAGTAATAGGTAAATGAGGGTATTGCGCACGAAGAATAAGGGCATTACTGATGACGCAGATGTCTGTACACACGCCTACTATAACGATACCATCACTCGGTTGAACAATATCAATATTAAAACTTCCAAAAGTTGCCTTTGGAATGAGTCTATGGCTTTTCGCAACTTCGGCGAGTTCGTCTATTATTTGCCATCCCCATTCATGCATTACGCAATGAGTTGGGATTCTCTTGCCTTCTTCCATGTTTTTATAGAATTGCGGAACATGAGTATCCGCCGTGAATATAATATTCTGCCCTCTATTATGGAAATATTTAACTACATCTTTTACTACCGGAACGACCTTTCTGGTTTCATCTGTTGCAAGGAGAGCGTTAGGCTCCGGTCCCGCAAAATCATTCTGCATATCTATTACTATTAGTGTTTTACTCATGACTCACTCCTTTGGTAAAAATCTGGTTCTATTTCATTTATTGTAGAAATAATCTCTTTAGCTAGTGCTTTTTCGCAACCCCATTGATTACATAATGCAATTATAGGGTCTAAATAAAAATGAATCCCGCTAGTACAGACATTAAATCTGTTAGAGTCCCATTTATCTGCATATACAATATGTCCTACTGTATATTCTGTATTCTGTCCTTCATGATGGAAACATTTATGAAAAACATATTCATAATCCCCTGGACCTTTTTCTTTAAAGTTTGTTATATTATGAATGGATATTACTCTAACCTTTTCCGCCCTACATTTATCAACAACACCATTATTTGCTGTTAGTGTTTCTGCATCAATTTGTAATTTGGCTAAAAAATATCTATATTGAAATGGGTCAAAAAGTATTTTGTATCCATAGAAATCTTTATTCTTAGGACATTTTGATGGAATAATTTTATCTAAATACTCTTTTACTTCGGGGTAATTTGTTATTTCATCATGGTCAATTTCAATACTTTTCTTACAACTTGTTAAGTCAAGATTAAAAGTGCAATTAAAATATTTATTTTCTTTTAAATAAACAAATGAAGGTTTATTTATGTCAAAATGACAGTTATCAAAAACACAATCTCTTATACTTACTTCTTCATTAGGTTTTGTAAGAGTTATTGTTTCATCTTTAAATTCACAACCAAAATAATTCATGATTTACTCCTTCATTAATCGCCCGACCGAAGGGAGGAAAGAAAACCAATACGTACTGCAACCTTAATAAGCATAATCATAAGGTAGCTTTCACCATCATTATAGATGAGTGATACTCCTAAACCTGCGTTCCCGCGGTTGAGATTATTTACTTTTACTCTAAACTTTAACATTCTTTCACCTCTCGCAAATTTCTTTCTTTTTTATATATTTATTATAACAAAAAATTTTTTGATTTTCAATATACTCAGTCGGGGAAGAGGGTTGGTGAATTTATACAAAATTTTGTTTATTTTTTTGTTTATTTTTAGTTATTTTTACATAACTTTTTGTTGGAGGGTTTATACAAAATTTTATTAATTTTTTGTCTATTTTTTATTAAAGTTTTCATAACTTTTTATAGGAGGGGAGTGCGCCTTCCTTAAGACCCCCTATATCAACCTACCCTAGCCCAGAAATACGTCACGGTTCGGCTCGGATTCCCTAATGTCGCCAGTCTCTTCCTACGAGCGTAGCGAGTGGTAGAGACGGAGACACAAAGCGGAAACGCTTGCGTTTTCGCGCTAACCAAGCATAGCAATTCCTTGAAATTTATTAAAAATTATGTTATAATTAAATGGGAGGCCTTTCTCAGTACGTAGAAATGTTAAATTTTATTAACTGGGAGAGGAAAAATTTTTCCCGTGTTACATAAAATTACACACTTTTTAAACCGGGGGTATGTAATTTTCTTAACACTTTCATACCTGGGTATGAATACCCCTAGGAAGATTCGTTAATTTCAGACCTAGGTTAACAGAAATCCGGGGTCCGCAAGAAAATTCAAGAGGGCAAATGGAAAACCCAAAGTAAAAAGTTGTAATTTTATTAAACGGGTATCAAGAAAAAAGTTGTAATTTTATTAAACAGGTATAATATAAGCAGTTAATAAATTTACAACTTTTTACATGATTTCTCATGATAAGAAAAATGCAATCTTTTTTTGTAACAAGAGGGAAAAAATTGCATAAAAAGTTGGACAATTTGCCTTTATCCCCTATTACAAAAAATCATATTAAGTACAAGGTTCTATAAGGAGGAAAAATATGAAAGAACTAAAATTAGGTAAAGTAAGTTTAAAAGAACTTGCAGAATGGTTTGGTAAAGGTTATAGCGCAATTGTCCACAACAAAGAAGAATATTATAAAAAGTTAGAAGCATATTGTGATTTTGAAATTTTACCAACCGGAAAAATTAATATTACAGCAATTCGTACCCCTACATTTTCAGGTAGTGGTAACAAACAGATTATAAAAAATAATTTTTGTAAAGAATGGAATGATAATGGTCTAGACACTGCTAAAAATGTAGCTGAAAAAATTATGGATAATAATGAATTAGATATTAGCGACGGTACCGCATACGTGTATACCTTGCAAGCCCGCAATGAACTTTATAATAAGCCATTCTGCGGAAGAGGGGAGAAAGGTTGTTGTGAGTACGTATGGTGTGTTGAACTGGGAGGCGGCCAGTATAGAGAATTAACGCCACAAGAGCAAGAAGTTAAAACAGAACTATTAAAGAAATATTTTGGTGATGCATCAGAAAAACAACTTATGGTAGAAGCTATGGTAAAAGCGGGAGAAATTACTGAGGCAGAAGCATTTAGTGTTTTAAAACAAATGACAGGAATGAATAATGCAGGATTCTATGGATTCTTAAAAGAACTTAACAAGAGACTAAACTGTAAAGTAATAAAAGCTACTAAACTTATTAATTCAGCTTGGTGAGCGGGACAGATCCGACACCAAGCTTATAGTATACCCTAGCGTCGCTTCCGCTCCTTCTTTCTTTTCCTCTTGTTGAAACTCCGGACTGAGACAAACATCGACGGAGACATGCCATTTTATCCTTTCTGAATATAGTTTTTCTTTATAGACTGACAATTCTTCTCTTAATTCTTATTTCATTTCTCTCTTGTTTAGAACCTAGTAGATTTAAGAGGAGATTGAAAAATGCCTCCCATTCTATTATATCATATTATTTTTTGTTTGTCAAGTAAGAATCTCATACCTACCCCTGGTCAAACAACTGGGCGGGATTGGCGTATATAGGGGTCCTTAGGAACCCGGTAGACTGCTAACGTAGGTTAATTCCGGGAAAATATAGGTAAAAGGGCGGCAAACAACTAGGTGAAAAATGCGTATATAGGCTAGGTTGGGGAGGGAATGGGGGCTGAACCGATGGTTTACGCCCCGCCCAGCACATTTTGGGAGCATAAAACCATAATTTTTGTGCAATTTTCACAAAAAAATAATCCTAAAGTGCTAAAAATAACGAAAATACTGGCAGTTTTGCACAAAAACTGCCAGCCAGACGCAAAAAAGAGGTCTATTCAACCTCTTTTCCACCAAATTTCTCTATAAAATCATCAAAACTATCAAAATCATAGTCATTTTCATAGATTTCTTCTAACTGGTTAGCAGTATATTCTGTTTCAAAGTAATAACCCCAATATTGACCATTCTCATAGGCAGACTCCTCATCTTCATCTTCATCTTCACAAGTGTCATAACTATAAATAAGATTCCATATTAGGTCGTTGCCAACATCTGATACTTCGTTAGTAAGCTCTTCAAGTTTGTCGTCTGAGCCAAGTTCTATAAATGTATAATCATTGACACCATGTAGCCCCTGGTAGTTTCCTTCACAGGCTACCACAAATAAAATTTTATTCATATTTTTCTCCTAATCTAATTTCCTTATATTATCATATACCTTGTAATACTGGCGGAAATCCTCAGTATAGAGTTCCAGCTCTTCCTCGGTGGGCTTATCTGTTTGCGATACCCACACAAACCAGCCAGTATCTCTGGCAAGTTTGCGTTCCTTTTCTGACCTCGTGTATTCCTTGACAAGGTCAGCCACTGTCATTATGCGCATGTCTGCATATCCGTACGTATCATAGATAAAGCGCCATTCGCGCCAGTCTCTGTGTGCGCGCTTGAATCTATATGCTATTTTCTTCCACACCTTTCTTTTAGGTGTCTTGCAACCGAACATATATTCTCCTTTTTATGGGGGGCGCTTTACTTTGCGCCCTTAGCCTTTGGTGGTCGATGCTTTGTCAGCTTGAGTGTGTACTCTGTTGCACCCTGCTTGAATGATACCTCAACCTCGTTCTTAACAGATATATCCGTGATGTCAGAGAACTGACCGAGGGTTTCCGCCATCTTCTCAATGAGGATTTTCTTTTCCATATCTATCTTGCGTACAACATTTCTTTTCTTCTTTTCTGTTGTTGCCTGAACATAGGTCTTAATCTCTGTCGCGCCCTGTTCCATCTTTGCCATTTCTAAGGCTTCTTCTCTGGTAACTGGCTCTCCATCCTCTTCACATTCTTTCATAATCTGTGCAACAAGAACTTCAATGTCAACTTCTTTCTTCTTTGCCATATCCTATTTCCTTTCTTTTTTTATTTTCTAAAAATATTTTATCATATTTTTAAAAATTTTTCAATAGTAAAATTGCACAAAAATTTTTTTATTTTTTTGGTTGGGGAAGATTTAATCTTCCCACAACAACTTACGCATTTTCTTATGCTGACGATAGCAATATGCCATAATTTCCTTTTCTATCATTACATCTTCAAGACCTGTATGGGACTCTGTGAACTCATTATCTCCACTGATGAAACGATATAAGACCTCAGCTGTAAACCTAGGCTTACCAGTCTTAGTAGCATAACCGTTATCCTGACAGAATCTGATATATGTAGGCATTGTACCCATAACATCTTTAGCCATCTTGAGCGTATCGCAAATCTTGATATTAGAGTTGAAGAAGTAGCGATACTTTGACTTTGTAAGCCATCTCTGTGTGTTCTGAAGTGTACCATAGTCAAATCGTGCATTATGAGCATATATCTCGGTTACACCATACTTGGCAATTACTTCATTGAAAATCTTCCAAATATTGTAGAATGATGTTAAGGTTCTACGACCTGCCTTAATATCTTCCCAATACATAGGCACTTTGCTTGCATAATAGGCGGACTTCATTAGTTCCTTTTCATTACAGAATATATCAGCATTAACAAATGAAAATGCTTCATATACATTACCACGCTTATCAACTACTGCAAATCCAAAGTCATATGTAAACATATTCCACGGACTTACCTCTGTTAGACCTCTATCGAGTGGACAAGTTTCTGTATCAAATACAATCTTGTATGAGATACGATGGTCTATCCAGCCATTGTGATGCTTGTTTTCAATTTTCTTCATTTTCTTTTTTCTTATTCCTTTCTTTCTTTATATACTTATTATAGCATATCTTGGAACTCTTGTCAACAACTTTTTTATTTTTATTTTTTCTTTGTTGTCTGTTCCTTTGTTTTTCTATATTAGTATTGTACCATACTAAGTGAGGTTTGTATAGTTGGCAATTTGCACAAAATTTAGGGAAAATGGTTGTAAATTTTTGTACATAATTGCCAGTTGACAAAATCCCTAGACTATGTTATAATGGAAAATACTCGCCTTTTTGTGTGCAAAACGGCGAGGGCAGTATAACCCTCGCCCGCCATTTTACTTAACCACTTTCCATTTTGCAGTACAATCTTCAAATTCTACATCAAAGACTGCATCAAATTGTCCATACCCAATATCCAATATATCCAATGCTAATAAATCAGTCCTGTCTATATCATCACGCGTTGTATAAGTATCATGGGTTGCTATTTCATAGTAACAAGTTTCTGTAATTTTTAAGAATAGACATTCAGTATTATCAGCCCAAACGAAGAAAGTACCAACTTCTAAATTATCAAAACTTTTTTCTTTTTTTATCTCAGGCTCTTTTTTCTGTTCAAAATTTAACATATGTTATCTCCTTTACTTCTGCTCAATTATATCCATAGGGTCTCTTTCATCTAAGGATAGATGGATATTACCATCACAATCTCTTTTAAGATGAAAGTAACCTACTTCATCACACCCATTAGTCATCATAAGTGACTGGAGGTCGTTCTCAATTATCATTAGTCTGACAGTCTTACCAATACCATAGGCATATCCACATTCCCAGGCAGTACCCGTATCTCCATATAGACCATGACTAATAACCCAGACCTCGTCAGCTCGCTGTATATCTTCCACATCGTACTGAAAGACCTTTAACCCCCATTCCGCATTTGGCATATCCATTCCGCAGTCAACCTCAAAGTCCATAGGGAATATAGGTGTAATATCTTCGCGGGCGTCGAGTTCTGTTCTAAGCACCTTTAGAATATCTCTTTCCGTGTCATTAAAGAACGGACTAGCAATATATACTATCATTAGAATAAGCCCCCTTTCGTAAGCATTAGTGCGAGTGTTAGACCTGTAAATAGTACATCTTTAATCTTATCACTCATAGGTCTGTTAAGTGAGAATGTTCTATATGATGCGATAATATTCGCTACCAAATAGCAACCCTGACCTAACATATAGTTCTTGCCAACGAGAACCTGCCCACATACTAAACCTATCATAATAATATAGTTAAGGTTCTCAAATGCGCGTCTTAAACGCTTTGCTTCACTTTCTTTTCTCTTATTCATATCTTTCTTTCCTTTCCTTTCTATGTACTTATTGTATCATAGGTTGAGGGGTTTGTCTATTGTGCAAATTGTAGGAAAATGCGGACTTGTTTTTGTGCAAAATTTCCTGTTGACAAAATCCCTAGGGTGTGCTATAATGGTAAATACTGGCTGTTTCACAGGAAAACAGCCAGCCCATCAAGACTGGCGGTCTCCTTTACTTAAAAATCTGTCTCTATTGTTACTTCATTTCTGTGAAGTAGGGCTTGTACTAGATATTCCATACTACATATATCTCCTGAATCTATTAGTGTAGCTCCATTATTTTCATCACAAATAACACCATCGCTCTCTTCTACAATATCTGCTATTTCTCTTAATAGAGGAAGAGCAATATCAAGTGCTTTTACCTCTTCCTCTGTGAACTCTAATATGACTCCTTTATTTATTTTCTTCATTTCTTGCCCATTCTCCTAACTTTTCTAATATTTCCACAACACGTGGATGCTCATTGGCAAACCATACAGCCCAAAGAGTTGCCGCAACCTCGTCAGCCAACTTAAAATATCTTGTCTTTAAAATATTGATATAACCATCTATATCATCATCCTCTAAAGCTTCAATATCTTTATCAATTTTTTCCTTTTCTGCTATTATCTCTTCCTTTTGTTCATCAGATATTCTTGGGAGTGTTAATGAATGACCTATCTCATGTAATATAGATAAGGCAAAAGGACAGTTAACCTTATATCCAAAGGTTGTTTCAATATCTTCATTGAAAGCTTTATCTTGGATTTCATCGCAATTTACACGATATGTTAAGGTATCATCATTTTCATCATATTGAAAGTCATCTCCTTTAACTATATTCTTAATATTAAAATTACGCTGAATGTATAACTCCAATGTATTCATTTACTTATCTCCTTTCCTTATGTATTTATAATATCATAAAATTAAGGAAAATGCAACCTAACAAATTGCACAAAATCACATTTAAAATTTTGTTGAAACTGCCTATTGACACAAAATACTGAGCCATTGGGTTGTAATGGCTCAGCCCAATAAAAAAATAGCCACTATCCACCTATTGCAAATCAGTGAATAATGACTATTGGTGCGTGGGCAATCACTCCACATAGTATATGCTCTTCAGCACTATTTGACCATAGCTGGTCTAAGATTGTTCTTCTCGTCAACATACTTAGTAAATACGGCAACAATTTTAGCGAATGTTGTGTCCGCTGCCCCTCTATCTCATTGCTGATTAGGCGGTGAGACCGCTTGTTATAGAAGTGTGAGGGTTTGAACCTCTAATCCCATATATGACACCCCTAGTTTGTGAGGGGTAGGTAGTCATTCCTACCCCTAGCACCTATGAAGATTACTCTGCGAGAGAGTAAGCTGACTTCTTAGCATCCTTTACGACCTTACCAGCCTTAACAAGTCTACCAAGAGAAGCAGTTACCTTTGGAACTGAACCAAATGCTTCAACATCCTTTGCAAAGATATTAGTTGGTGACATAGGCTCTGTGCCAAGTACAGCAAGTACCTTTTCATCAATATTAGCCTGTGCCTCAGCAACTTTTTCAGACTTACCTGAATACTTCTTTACGATAGACTCCTTGAGTGCTTCAAGACGCTCCTTAACCTCTGCATCATCAACAACCTCGATTGCTCTTTCAAGTGCTACTTTGTACGAAATCTTCTTTTCCATAGTTTTTTCTTCCTTTCTTTTTTGAAAAATGTTTTTGTTTCTTTACATCTTTATTATATCAGATGTTTTTTACTTTGTCAAGAGGTTTTTTGAAATTGTTTTCAAATCTCACTTTGGATTTGTTATCTTTTCTTTACCTCTTTACATTTACTATTATAGCAAATGTTTTGAAGTTTGTCAAGAACTTTTTTTATTTTTTTAATTTTTATTTTTAAGTTCTTTCCTTCACTTCTTGATTAAATTATAGCAAAAAATTTTTAAAATTACAATTAGTAATGTTGTACAAATTTTAGGAAAATCTGTTAAAAATTTTTGTGCAATTTTTCTCTTGACAAAAAGCCTGGGAGTGTGGTATAATGGAAATATTGCGCGTTTCTTGAGAAAACGCGCAA
>ODAI011809475.1_pt1 | contig 12767 bp, 7 predicted proteins | sample 1539321 | NCBI WGS metagenome assembly ODAI01 (sample SAMN02144231, study PRJEB22623) | gut metagenome | biome: sheep rumen | host: Ovis aries | place: New Zealand | reverse complement strand
TTCAAGCCGGTATCAAATCCTGCTCTCTCCGGCACCTCGCCAATCAACTCACTCTTGTTAAACTCCCTATCTTCAAACACCTGCCTGGCGGTCGCAGCCGTTCTCGATAGCCCGCTGACATAGATCCTCTCAAATTCCACCTTCGGAAGCTTGACTGTCACTGGCAGCACTGCGGCTGAATCATAATCGGCACACGCTTTATCATACTCGGCGGAAGTCATCATAGGCTTCCATTTCATATCTACTTTCGCATGTCTGATCACAACTACGATCATCGTTTGTCACCCCTCAATATCCTTCTTCCCGGCGGTATCGATCTGCTCCTGTGCTTCGAAGCCCGGCAGATAATTGTCTACCATTTTCACGGCATTGATATAGTCCGGCATCTCCCTGGCATAGACCGGGCTGATGATCCCCACAACGTCATCAGAATTCCAGAACAACTTCATACATGACATTCTGCCTTACCGCTGGTGTTGATCAGGCTGCCGCTGATCACTTTACCGCAGAAGGACCCCTTTGCAAATCTGATCAATACAATTATACTGAATCATTTTCTCGTATCCAACTCATATTCTTTGCTTTACTTCGCGGTCGAGAAATCGCCCCGCTCGAAGGCTTCGTCGTCCGCAATAAGGCGCGCGTCGCGGCAAGAAATATGGCCATGTCCAGGCAGCAAAAACGATATTCCGTCAGTTCTCTTGAGGTTGAAATTAAAGTTTTTTGAACCCTTCTTGTCATTTCGGGGCTCAAAAAGCAATTTTTAAACGCAATTCCGTCAACATTTGGAACAAAAGCGAGCGCATGGCCGTCGCAGTAGAAGCCCGGCGCTCCGGCGCTTCGTAAAGTCGCGGGAGCACCACTTATGTGACAGTATCCCGGCATAGCGCCCATCCAGATCCTTGGAGGAGGCCGGGGTGCGGGGCAGAGCCCCGCATAGCGCGCAGGTGACGGATCACAGTGAAACGGTCATCCCGCATACAATGTCATTGCGATAACGGCTGCCCTCGGCTCTTCCAGATCCCCGTTATCGGCAAAGCCTGAACATGCGGGATGACAAGCCTGTCAAGGGAACCGTGGAATAAACCGCAGCGCCGACGATAGCGGCGCGAGGATTTATGCCGCGAAAGTCCCTTGACTGGCGCAGAGTGGAACGTTACGATCACCCAATAAAACACCGGCCATTCACCTGTGCTAAAGTCTTAATTATTTGCCGTTTTTTCGCTCGTTTGTAGCTCTTGTGACATCTTTTATTCGATCAAAATATTGTTCCCGCCACTGTAAAAGATTTTGAGTGCGGCGATTTGATCATTATTGTCTTTTTGCCAGTTGATTTTTAGCGTTCTTTTCTTCCTAATTCTATACGCAATTACGTTTAAAAATCGCTTTTTGAGCCCCGAAATGACAAGAAGGGTTCAAATAGTATTAATTTCAACTTTCAAATAGCGAACGGAATATCGTATTTCCAATCAAAACACATGCATCTTTCTCTGTTTTGCAATCTGATCTCAAATATCCTGTGGTATAGTATTCTTACAGCAAAATAGAGACGAAAGTCTGATTACACAGAAGGCACTATGAACGGGGCATACAGCATGGAATTACAGACAGTTTCCAAATCTGCGGCCGGGCGGCTGCGGTTTATCGATATTGCAAAGGGGATCTCCATAATTTGTATTATATTGGGGCACCTTGGGATTCATAATATCACCCGCGTGGTATTCACGTTTCATGTGCCGATCTTCTTTCTGATCACGGGCTATTTTGTCAATACGAAGGACAGCGTTCCGGATTTTGCCCAAAAGAAGGCGCGCTCGCTGCTCGTCCCGTATTATGTCACGTCGCTGATCATGATCGCAATCGCGGCGGTGCTCGGCCTGCGCGACGGCAGTGCTCGGCACAACATCAAGCTGTGGACGTACGCGGCACTCTACGCGTCCGGCGGGCGGTACGATCAGCCGTTTTATATCAAAGAAATCGGCGCGATCTGGTTTTTGTGGGCCAGCTTCTGGGGCTGCCTCTTCCTTCGCATCTCGCTGGGGCTTAGACCGCGCCGCCGGATCGCAATGATCGCGGCGTTGTTCGCGCTCGGCTATTTTTCGCCCAGATTGTTCTGGTTCCCGCTGAGCATCCAGGCGGGGGCGTGCGCCGCCGCGTTCATGTATCTGGGCCACCTGTTCCGCACAGAAGAGCGGGTCCTGCTCGGGCTCTCGTCGGAAGCCAAGACCTTCGCGGCACTTGCCGCGCTGTGCACGTGGGCCATGTTCATAAAGGATTTTCAGTCCTTTTGGCTGGTCAGCTGTGATTTCGGGAGGGGGATCGTGGACATTTTCGGATGCATCTGCGCCTGCTCTATCGTGCTGCTCGGATCGTATTTCCTGGATCAGATGGCGCCGGCGTCCTCTGTGGACGGAAATGCCGCGTCAAAATATTCACCTTCCGCATGGGCTTCCCATCTGGCCGGTGGACTGGCTTATATAGGAAAATATAGTCTGCTGGTCCTGTGCATCCATATTGTGGAGCTCAATTTTTTGCCGTGGATCAGTTTATTTCAAAAAGCAGGAATGCCGGCCGCGCTTCAGCAGCCCGCCAGAATCGCCGGAAAACTGTGTCTGGACCTGATCGGAGCCTGCCTGCTGTCAAAGAACGGAGCGGTGAGAAAGCTGTTCGGCTATAAATGAAAACGCGCGCAAACTAAAAAAGGCCCACTGCCAAAACTATGGCAATGAGCCAGATTGATCCCTTCTGTCAGAAGTCAAATATCCCTTATCAGAATGTAACCGTTTCCGGCGCTTCCGTGAAGGAACTGAACGTTGCCTTCGCGTTTTTGAAATACAGCATCTGCATATTGTCATCGTCAGCGCTGTACATGCCCTTAAGGCTCGGCATCTTTTCCAGCATGGCGACCTTGACATCGTGGCTGTCATCGTTCACCAGCTCGCATGCGATACGAAGCCATTTTCCGTCCTTATAAGCGCAAATCTCCGCTTTCGGATTTGCGGCAATCTGCTTGGACACATCCTTCACCTTGCCGGTCTGGATATAAAGCTTTCCATCGCTCAGAAGAATCGTCCCGAAAGGTCTGACTCTCGGCTGATCTCCTTCTACAGTGGCGAGATAATAAGTGCCGGCTTCCTCTAAAAACTGATATACCTTTTCAATTCCTTTCATGTCACATTCCTTTCTGAAACTGTCAAGACTCTGTTTCCATATTTTGCGGAATTATTCCACTCATATTCTACCTCAGAACGAGCCCGTTCAAAAGCGCAAATGACTCTTAATAAACTGAACTGCCTGCTTCTGCTGCTCGTCCTTCGTTATGGATGCCTCGCCATCGCCTTCCTGAATCCCGTAGTTTCCAAACCAGGCATGGTTTCCGCCCTCGATCACGAATTCCCAATAGGATGCCGGGGCAAGCGCCCTGCCCGCTTCAACCTTTTCCATGTTGAGGACTCCGTCCTCGGAACCGTAGATGCTGATCTCTGTCAGGCTTTCATCCAGTTTTTTCGTGGGATAGGCCGCGCACAAGATCAACCCTTCCAGCTGATCCGCGTTGTCCGCCGCATAAACCGCTGCCATCGCGCCGCCGAGCGAATGCCCTCCGATGTACCACTGTGCGTAATCGTGCTCTTCCATGACGGAGGCCGCTTTTTTGGCGCCAAAAAATGCAAGCCGGAAAGGCATCTCCACCAGGCACACGTCCATCTCCTCCCCCGCGACGAGGCGCAGAAAAGGGGCGTACGCCGCCGCCTCGACTTTGGCGCCCGGATAGAATATGAGCGCCGCGTCCTCGCCCGGGCCGTCCATGAACCAGCCATAGTCCGTGGTCTCGACGCGCACATTTTCATCGGATTCCAGCGCCGCAAGCGCGGTCGGCTCCGCGTGATAATACTTCCCCGTATAAGCCAAAAAAGCGCCCGCCGCCACCGCGATCACCAAAACACAAATAATCCATCTCCGTCTGTTCTTCATCTTCCAATTCCAAAGCTCTCTACCAGCTCCTGCAGCTCGAGAAACCGCTCGATCTTTCCGTCCAGTTCCTCGTCCGTCTTTTGTTTTTCCTCCGCGAGTTTCTGCAGCTGCACATAATCCGTCGAGATCTGCTGCATTTCCTCCGCCAGCTTCTCCGACTTCTCCGTCAGCTCATCGATTATGCCCTCGAGCGTGTCATACTCCCGCTGCTCTGAATATGTCAGCTTTTTGCGGGGCGCGGGGGCTCTGTATTTGGAAGTCCTGCCAGCTCCGGCAGCGCCGCCGGCCCCCGAAGTCCTGCCAGCCCCGGCAGCGCCGCCCGCGCCAGACTCCGCATCGCTTCCCGGGCCATCTTCCCCGCTCGATTCCTCCTTATGGGCCAGGTACTCCTCGTATCCGCCCTCACTCTGATGGAGCAGTCCGTCGCCCTCGAAGCTGAAGATCCGGTTCACGACGCGGTCCAGAAAATACCGGTCATGCGACACCACGATCACGATCCCCGCGAAATGGTCCAGATAATCCTCCAGGATCTGCAGCGTCTGAATGTCCAGATCGTTCGTCGGCTCGTCCAGCACCAGCACATTCGGCGCGCCCATCAGCACCCGCAGCAGGTGCAGGCGCCGCTTCTCGCCGCCCGACAGCTTGGCCACCGGCGTGTACTGCTTGCTTTTTACGAACAGGAACCGCTCGCACATGGCCGACGCCGTGATCAGCCCGTCTCCCGTCCGCACATACTCGCCGATGCCCCGGACCACGTCGATCACCGTGTCCGTGCCCGGCAGCTCCTCGTACTCCTGGCCAAAATATCCCGTCACGATCGTCTGTCCCCGCTCCACAGTCCCTTCGTCCGGTTCAAGCGTCCCTGTCAAAATCTTGAGCAGCGTCGACTTTCCGCACCCGTTGGGCCCTATGATCCCGATCCGGTCATTCTTCAGAAAAGTGTACGTAAAATCGCGGAACAGGCGCCTGCCCCCATAGCTTTTGCCCAGGTTTCTCGCCTCAATCGTCTTGTTCCCCATCCTCGACGGAATCGACTCGATGATCACATTCCGCTCCTCGATGATCTTTTCCCGGTCCCGCAGCGCTTCGAACCGCTGAATATGCGCCTTCTGCTTGGTCGACCTCGCCCGCGCGCCCCGCATCATCCACGCCAGATCCTGCTTGTAGAGCGCCGCCATCTTGCGCTCCGCCGCCAGGGCGTAGTCCAGCCGCGCCTGTTTGGTCTGCAGATACTTCTCATAATTTCCCGGGTAACTGTAGACATTGGCCCGGTCGATCTCCCAGATCGTGGTCGTCACCTCGTCCAGAAAATACCGGTCATGCGTGACCATAAGCAGCGCCCCGCGATAGCTTGCCAGCTGATTCTGCAGCCACTCGATCATCTCGTGGTCCAGATGGTTGGTCGGCTCATCCAGGATCAAAAGATCGCTCGGCGTAAGCAGTGCAGCCGCCAGCGCCGCTCTCTTGCGCTGCCCGCCCGACAGCGTTTCCGGCATCACGCCGGGGTCCTCGATGCCCAGCTTTTGCAGCATCGCGGCCGCTTCTCCCTGCACGTTCCAGAACTCCTGGTCCTGCTCGATATTTTGCACCACGTTCTCCAGCACGCTTCGCTCCGCGTCAAAAACCGGATTCTGCGGCAGATAAGATATCTTGAGCCCGGTCCTCCGTATGATCCGTCCCGCGTCCGGCTCCAGGGCGCCGGCCGCGATCGCCAGAAGCGTCGACTTTCCCGTCCCGTTGATGCCGATCACGCCGATCCTGTCATATTCATCGATCCCCTGCGTCACGTCCTGCAGGATTGCGGCATCCCCGAACGAAATCCCGATGCCCTCCAACGTCATTACAACCATGACTGCTCCATTTCCGTATCATTTGTGTCATTTGAGCTGAGGCCGATTTCACCTCAACAGCTTCTTCTGATATAGTGTCTTGATGCTCAGGACCCTGTCTTTGTCCTCAAAACGGATCCGCACACGTTTCCCGTCCTGGCTGACGACCAGCCCGGACCCGTATGCCGCATGAATGACTCTTTCTCCCGGCTGGAGCCTGCTTGCATAAGCGGCCAGTTTGCCGGCCGGGACCTGGTCCCGGCCTTTCCCGGCACTCTGCGAGCCGCTGCCCGAACTGCCGCGCCCGGCTTCCGCTGAGGTTCCCGCGTACGCGCGCTTCGCTTTTTTGACATTGCTTCTCCTGGGCGCGCTGCCGCTGAAGCCCGAGCCGCCACCATAACCCGACGCGCCGCGCCCCGCCGCATTTCTTCGGTCCGCGCCGAACAGTTCGTCCGACAGCACCGATTTTGCGTCCGACGTGAACACGAACAGCTGATTTCTGGCCCGCGTCATCCCGACGTAGAACAGGCGCCGCTCCTCCTCAAAGCTGCTGCGCTCCTCATCGGACATGTACTTCGTGCTGGCCGGCACCTCCTCGGGAAACAATCCGTCGATCACATCCATCAAATAAACCGTATCATACTCCAGCCCCTTGCTGGAATGGATCGTCGACAGGACAAACGGACAGGCCGGATCCTGCTTCTTGCTCCTGAAGATCTCCCCCAGGACCTCCAGCCGCTCCAAAAGCTCCGCGGGCGACTCCGTGCGCGCCCCCACCGCCGTCAAAATATAGATCTTATTATCCTTCACTCCCGCCCTGTTTAGATATTCACCATATCCCATGTTGCGGACGATCCTGTAAACCGCCTGATTGCCCTGCTCCGCCTTCATGTGCTCGAGGTGCGTGCGGATCGACTTCACGTTTCTGACGACGATCGGCTCCAGTCTGGCATACCGCAGCGCGGCGTCCCAGACCGGGATCGACTTCCTCTTGCTCAGGTCGCAGATCAGCGCCGCCTTCTCCTTGTTCAGATACAGGGACATCTTGTAGTACACCGCCCAGAATGCGTCCGCATCCAGCGGGTTGTAGGCAAGCTTGATTATATTGGTTATGTCCATCACCGTGCGGTGCGTGAAGAATCCCACCTCCGCGTTCCGGATCCGGTAGGGAATCCCCTCCCTCTCCAGAAGATCGACCAGCGGGATCGCGCTCTCATTATTCCTGTACAGGACCGCTGTCTCTGCGGTACATCCGTCCGCGACCTTCTGCAGATACTTATACTGCGCCATGCGGCCTCTGAGGTTGATCTCCCGCGGTCCCTGCGCCGGCATTGGACCTCTGAGGTCATTTGCACCCGGGTCAAGCGCACCGCACACCATATGCTTGGCATGCCGCAGCGTGTTTTTCTGGATGAAGCGGTCCGCCGCGCTCACGATCCCGCTGCCGGAGCGATAGTTCTGCTCCATGAGGAGGATTTTGGCGCCGGGATGCTCCTTCTCGAAGTGAAGAAGCGCCTCCGGATACGCCGCCCGGAACCCGTAAATGCTCTGGTCCTCGTCGCCGACCATGAACAGATTGTCGTGCTGCGACGCCAGCAGCGCAATGATGGCGTGCTGGATCCTGGACGTGTCCTGCGCCTCGTCCACGCAGATATACCGGTAGATATCCTGGAAATGCGCCAGCACCTGCGGCACCTTCCTGAGGATCGTCAGCGCGTAGACCATCTGGTCGTCGTAATCCATCAAATGCTGCTCGCGCAGCCACCGGTTGTAACGCTCGTAGATCGCGCCGATGTTAATACTGCTGTCCGGCGCCCGCAGAATTCCGTCCTTTCCGCCTTTTCCCAGCGAGCGGATCTCCTCCGCGGACAGCATCTGGTTCTTGATATATGTGATCTGCGTGCGAACAGTTTTCAGGTCCGCCTCCGTCGGCCAGGTGTCCTCGACCTCTTGATAGATCTGCGTCAAAATACCGGCCGTCCTCTTTTCATCCGTCACCAGCTCAAACGCTTTCCGCCCCAGCACCCGGCTGTAATAGCCTATGATCCTGGCGCAGACCCCGTTGATGGTCCTGAACTCCAGCCTCGAGGCCAGCTCCGGTCCGAAAAATTCCGCAAACCTGTGCTCCATATCGCGCGTGGCGGCGACCGTATATGTCACCGTCAGAATATTCCCGGGATCGATCCCGCACTCCCTGATCATGTATCCGAGGCGCAGGACCAGCACTGTGGTCTTGCCGCTTCCCGGCACAGCCAGCAGAAGGACCGGGCCGTTCACCGTCCGGACGGCTTCCTGCTGCTGCGGGTTCAGGACGATCCCGCTCAAGCCATTGCTCATTGATTCACTCCATATTTTGCCATGTTCGCCTCTGACATGGTCTGCTCTCCCGCGAAGGCCTTGCCTTTCTCCACCAGATCGCTGACCGAGTAGTAGCGGCAGTAGCCCAGCACTTTGCCGGTCCCGTCGGTGCTGCTGATGATCCACTTGAGCGCCGGGCAGTAGGCGATAGTCTCGCGGGCCACGCCGGTCAGCGCCCAGTTCTCGTAATTCACCATATATACCGTGCCTCTGCCGTCGATGACCAGATCGCCGCTGCCGCCGTCATAGATCCTGACGCTCTTGTGGTCGAGCTTGCTGCCCAGATCGATCACGCCGGTCTGCTCTCCCTTGCGGGCATCGTAGGCGTACAGCCTTTTGCCCTCCGTCGACACGACCAGCTTGTCCCCGAAGAACCGCATCGCTGAGATTTTCTCCGCCAGATTGTCGATCTTCCACAGCTCGCTGCCGGCCGCGTCGAAGACATGCAGCTCCTTGCGGTTGTCGCCCTCCTGCGATCCCTGATAGCAGTACGCGAACATGCCGTCCGACTCGCGGCGGGTGCCGTACGTCACGCCCGGAATCTCCGCGTCGACCGCCGTGACCGTCCCGCTCCGGAAATCCGCCAGATAGATGGCATTGTCAAAATAGAGCACGCCCCTGGATCCGTCCTCCGCAAACAGGAATCTGGAATCCACCTTGTCGTTGCTGCTTAAATCCTCATAATAAGGAAGCTCCAGCATGACACAGCTGCCGTCCTTCATCGAGTAGCGGAACCAGTAGCTGACCATCGAATTATAATTGGCTGCCCTGTAGAAGATATAATCTCCGGCCACGACATTGTTGAAGCAGTCAAACTCCCACTTGCCCGCCCCGGTCAGAACGTCGTTCCGGGTGATATCGACGTTTTCGCAGGTCCCGTCCTCCATGTCCACGCGCAGCATAGTTTTGTGAGTGTAGTCCTCGCTCGTCGTCATATAGAAGCAGGAGTTATCCGCGGGACTGCCGAGATAGGAATAATAATACTCGCCGTCCAGCTCGATCTCGTGCAGTTTCTCCTTTGTTTCCAGGTCGTAGATATAGATCTTGTACTTGTCGTTGATCCGGACCAGCCTGCTGCCCAGGATATAATCGAACCAAAACGTCCCCTCAGGCTCCTCCAGTCCCATCAGAGTGAACTCGTCGTCTCCCTGCTCGGCCTTGAACACGCGGATCGTGCTGCCCTGCAGCACGATGAACTGGGATACTTCGTCATAAGCCTTTCTGGCATGGTAGAAGAAGTTGTTGTCCACCTCTCCTTCCATATATGTGAGACCAGTGTACTGCTTGGAATAATAGTCAAAATAGTACTGCGTCCCGCTCGCTCCGTTCACGCGGACATAGGGCTCCCAGTCATTCTGCTGATCCACCGATACCACCCGGTCCGAGAGAGTGATCTCCTTGATCTTCGCCCCGTCGCTGTCGTCGAAAAGAGCGGCTTTATTGAAAATGGCCGCCAGGACCACCTTTCTGGCCGGATGATCGTCCTTGCCGGGAATCGTTCTGATCTCGAAGCAGCTGTAGGCGGACTCCCAGCCGTTTGTGTATTCTATGCTGTTTTGCCAGAGAGCTTCTCCCGTTCCCTCCTGCACCATGAGCAGGCTGACCTTTCCGTTTTCATAGATCGACGAGCTGCTGGCATAAGAGAGCTGATAGTAATTGTTGATGCCGTGCTCCGACTGTTCTTCAATGTATGCGAGCAGAAGGCGTCCGTCCGTATCCCGGCTTATGCCCTCAAACTTATAGGACTCCGGTTCCAAAGGCGTCCACACTGTTTTGCCCGTCTCGTAATAATAGCTGAGGATTCCCGTGGCCCTGTCATACAGCTTATCCGAATCCTCCGCGCAGAGAATGCTGCAGCAGGCGTCCTCCGTGCTGACGACGGCGCAGCGTCTGGCGCTCTCAAGGCCGGCGTTATAGACCTTCGAAGCCGCGCCTCCCGACTCTTCTTCGATCATAAGACGGTTCAGAATGTCTCCGTTCGCCGAATCGAGGATCAGCGCCTCTTCCCTGTCTAGGATCATGATCCTGGAAGTGTTGTCCTCCCCGAGGATCAGGATCCTTCTGCCGGTTCCTTCGAACTTCTGGTGCCAGAGCAGCCCGCCGTCGCTGCAGCTGATCATCGCCACGTCATTCTCATATTGGCTGTAGATCAGGAAGCGGTCATTGCCGCAGGAGATCGCTCTGTCTGACGCTTTGCCCAAAAGGCTGTAGGTCGAAAGCGCGAAGAGCTTCCTGTTTTCCGCCAGATCATAGACCTCCACATCTCCTCCTGAGGAGACCATCGCCAAATAATGGGCGTCCGGCGTAATGGCAAAATAGCTCAGCGTGCCGTTTTCCATCGAATAAGAGGCAACGCCTCTGAAATTCAGCGTCTGTTTGGACTGATAGGCCCCGATCGCCTGGGACAGAGTATAGACCGCCTCGGGCACGACCGGCCGGTTCCTGCCCTGATCGGGCAGCGCCGCCAGAGAGAGCTGCGCCGCCAGTATATTGTCGTTGTCATCCAGAGCATCCTGCGCTGAAGAAGCCAGATACTGGCTCTGGTTGATCAAAGACTGACGGTAATTGATCTGAATATTGATGTAGCTCCAGACGAAATACGCCGCGAGCGCCGACGCGAACGCAGCCGCTGCTGCCGTCAGACGCATCCGGCGCTTGCGCATCTTCTGGCGCAGGTCCGCGTAGCGGCATCCGATCAGGACCGCAGCCAGCCTGGGAAACTCCTCGGTCCTGGCCCGGTGGCGGTCGCCCCTGTAATCGCAGCTGAGGGGTTCCAGCTTGGTCTCGATCGTGACGTCGTTTCCGTTCTCATCCTTTACTGTCACCGTCTCCGAGCACAGAATGTCCGGCACGACCTCATAGGGATCGCCCTCCGCGAGCACCGTCAGCACATGGTGCTTGTCGTGGCTCTCCAGAAAGAACTCGATCTCCTTCCGGCACCAGATCGACTCGATATAGCGGGGCGAACAGATGCAGATCAGATACTCGCTGTTCCGGATCGCGTTCTTGATATTGTCATTGAGGTCGCTGGTCGAGGGCAGCTCGTCCTTGTCGCGGAAAACCCGCCCGATCGACTTGATGCCCAGCTCCCTGCGGATACTGCCCGGTATGATGTATCGCTCGATCCGGTTCTGGATCTCCACGGCCACTTTGGTGTCCAGTTCGGCGTGGCGATAGGAAATAAACGCTTTGTAGTGGTATTCCATCAAGTCACCCCCGTCATTGTTGTACCGTCACTAAGTCCGCAATTCTCTCATCCTCTGTGAGGAGCTTGAGGACTTCCTTTTGATCCTCTTGCGTGATCGGCGGATACGCAAACATCATCGTATTGATCTTCGAAATATCTCCGTTCCTGGTTCTGCCGTTCGTAAACCGAATGACCGACATTCCGCTTTCATCGACAAAATCGATCCTCATCCAATAGATATAGAATTCCTCTTGGAGTGCCTTATATGTCCGGCTCATGATCTCCGCGATCTGCGCGTTTCTCGACTTTTCTTCCGATCCTTCCGGCATCACATACTGAATGCACGGCGTTCCATCTGTCAAAATACCGATCTGCGCAATATTCAGGTCCCCGACCTTAGTTCTGAGCACATCGTAGAGCTTTTCTCTCGGAATGCGCTTCATATTGGGGATCCAGAGCTGCCCCTCCCTAGTCAAATAAGCCTGTTCCGAGTTCTCGAGCGTCACCGCCGCGCTGTAGGAAGAGACCATGGGGATCGGCGTCCCGCCGACCACCGCAGCCAGATAATCCGGCAGCCACTCCATCGGCTCCGTGAAACCCTCCTCTGCGGTAAACGCATTATGCGTCATGACAAATTTGCCGTTTCTGATGATCTCATTGCAGTCGCCGTAGGCAGCCGTCTTATCATTGATGCTCAGGACGATCCTTCCGCCGCCTGCCTTCACGCAGTCCTGCGACAGCTTATAGAAAGTCTCCTTCCTGAGGGCGGACATGTCCAGGGCCAAGTGCGATTTCTGTGAATCCACGCTCACAGCCTCCGCTTTCATACTGCCGGGAGTCTCCGTGATGCTTTCTCCCAGCGCACTGAAACTGATCTCGCTGTTCTTTACAGCATCATCCATGAAGTTTTCAGAAAACACGTTGTGCTCCATGCGGATCGCAATTGTGAGCACATCCTCCGGCCGGTGCCCCAGCGCGTACGGAATACCTGTAGCATCCAGCCTCTCGCGGATCGCCTGCAGCGTCTGCTCCCAGTTCTTGTCGCTCACATAGGTCTCTTTGGGCGCATATTCGTTTATAACAGTGTCCGTCTCGAATTCATCGGCCTCAATCTGCCCGGCTCCCTTCATCTCATCGCCGCTCTCCCATTCAATGGCAGGCAGCGACAGCAAGTAGAAACCATCGGAAAGCGGTTCATGCGTATAACTGTAGTAGAGCGACTTGCAGGTTCCCTTGCGCTCCTTACTCTCTACACAGATCATGCAGCGGCTCTCTGCGTTCGTGTACACCCGTATATGCGCATAGCCTTCGAACCCCTCAATATCCTGCAGAATGTAAGGCTGCTCCCATTCCCAGATCTGAGGATTTTCCCGGCTGTATTCCTCCGTCAGTGTCATCTTAAGATAAGTGAATGAATCCTC
>ODAI013811761.1_pt1 | contig 12768 bp, 15 predicted proteins | sample 1539321 | NCBI WGS metagenome assembly ODAI01 (sample SAMN02144231, study PRJEB22623) | gut metagenome | biome: sheep rumen | host: Ovis aries | place: New Zealand | reverse complement strand
AGCAAAGCCGAAATGCTTATGCGAGAATGTTATAAAATGAATAAAACCTGTTACAGTGACGACTTAACAGGTACAGACTTTAAGAACGTGCTAGCGCAATTCCCTATATTTTAGTTATATCTAAAGCCCCTCCCAGCGAGGGGCTTTTTGTTATGCACAAGTTATACACAGCCTGTGTATAACTTTGTGCATAACAAAAAGCCCCTCGCTGTGAGGGGCTTTAGAATATAACTAAAATATATGGAATTGAGCTAGTACGTTCTTAAAGTCTGTACCGGTTAAGTCGTCGCTATAGCACGTCTTATTCATTTTATAACATTCTCGCATAAGCATTTCGGCTTTGCTCCTCTTATCCAAGGAGCTAGTTATTTTTATATTGTCGCTAAAGTCCTCTTGTATTATACGGAAATCCTCGAAAGGTTTTTCTATATTTTCTACATATAAATACACGGCTCCGCTTTCGTCACACAATAAGTGTAAGCCGAAAATAAAATCTTGGTAGCATACACTTAATTTATATATGTCGTCGTATTCCTCGAGCGCTTTCGGTAGTCGTGGGAAAGGCTCGACGTCCCACTCTCCGGAGACAATTTGCTTTGCAGTCTGTCCGAAAAACATCCCACTATTAACGCCGTCATTGTTACAATTTTCTACGGCAATTTTAACTATTACGTCATTTCCGTGGCTATCTTGCATGTGTTTATTATAAATTTCTATAGTGCCTTGTGGCTGGCGCAAGGTGTTAGAAAGTCCCCATTCGTAGAAATAAGGACATACTCGAGATAGTGTATTTCCGATTAGGAACACTCTGCCTTTATCGTCGCGGAAAACAGTCGAAACAAATTGTTGTAAACGGTTAGGCTCGTTGTTTAAATATATACCGTCTGTTACAAACTCCTCATAGACAATATTTATTGTATGAGGGAAGCTTTGCGACTTATAACGGTAATCTTCATTAAGAGCACAATAGCGACCGATACGCATGCCCTTTTCTGTCTGGCCGCTTTCTTCGTCATATTTTCCAAAAAATATAAAACCTTGCCAGCAGATAACCGTGTTATAGTTTCCCTCTGTTACATCCTCTATATTAAAATTTTCATCTTCAAACCAGCTATTGACATAACTTTGTTTAATGTCGTCGCGGTATCGTCTTAAATAAACGAAATTTCCGCGGCCGCTGTAGGCATCCTCTAAAACTTTTTTTCGTACTTGGTATGTTTTACCGTTGGAGCGTTTTCCTAATGGAATTAAATAATCTGCTCCAGTTTGTATCAGTTTCGTTATATCGTATTTTTTCTTCTTTTTAGTCATATTATACCCACTTTCCACGCATTGAATTAACGAAAGTCTCCGGCAAGTCTCCGCTTTCGATTTCTGCGTATTTTATTAACTTGCTATAATTATCGTCTATGTGCATTTTGTAACCGTTGGGACGTAGAGCAACGCCACTCTTATAATTTGCCTTGTAGCCGTCCGGATATGTTACCGGAGGCATATTAGAGATATAAATAGGGAGTTTTTTTGTTACGGTAGGAAAATCCTTATCAAAAACAAAATCGTTTTTAAAATTAGCGATATCATCTTTTAACATATAAACCGCCTCTTTGTTAATTCCGGAAATTGTTATGTATAACTTTCCGTCGGTTCGTCTCTCACAATAGCGCTTTGCTCCAAGCGTTCTAAACTCAATAAAATCATCCTCACGGAGAAAATAACCAAGCGGTTTTTCTTTTCCTTTTTTCGTTTTTGGCCGAGTTTTAGCAAAGTCGATATTGCGAGCTTTACACATTTCTTTTAACCTATCGTCGCACCATTTATTATACCAACTAAAATCGTGAGAACCTAGTAAAAATAGACTGTCTGTGTCGGCATATAGTTCGACATCATCCTTATAATTTTTGCTGGTATCCTCAACCGTTGTATTGATTAAGTCAGAACCTAGTAAGCACATAAAAAGCGAAACTCTCGCGTAAGCTGTGCAATAAATGCCCCAACTATAGCTTAAAAAATAACGTTTTTCTCGTTGGCTAAAGTTCCGGAGCTTGTCCAAGTGCTCGTTTACTTTTTGCTCTGTTAGTCCGTCTATACTCCATTCGAGCGTATTTTCGTCAAAAAGAACATCACTTTGTAACAAAGCGGTAACCGTCATTCCAAAGAGGGCGTTAATGTGCTCTTTACTTTTTTTATAAAGCTCCTCGGACAAAGGGTCTTTTAAATCTTTTAAGCTTGTCTTATTTCCGTAAAGTTCCAGTACGTATTCAATAAAAGGCTTTGGAAGATATTGCTTATACGATTTATAAAGCTTTATAACTTCGACGCTTTTAAAAGAGTACATATTTTTTATAATGAGCCAGTCTTGCTCCGTTATTGTTATAGTAAGCTCACTGGCTTCCAATACGCGCCCGTTATCGCTTCGAGTTATGCGGCTATCGGTTGAGCATTTAACAACTTGTATATAACTATTACAAGTTTCGCAACGCAATTTTGTAAATTTTAGCTCCATTATATAAGCAACGTCATTATAGGTGTTTTCATCTGGAATAGTTTTATCCGGAATATAAGCCCACGGTGTAAAAGGATATTTTCTAGCGCATAACTGGAAAGGATAGTCGCTCGTAAAATCATAGTGCTCGCCTCGTTCTCTTATAATCTTTCCGGCATGCATCCGGTTTGCATGGGTATATCCTCCAGCGAAAACGTGCTGGAGCATTTTATACTCTTTCGCATTTTTAGGAACTAGAGTTTTAATAAATTTATTATAATCCTCGTCGCTCATAAGCTTGTCTTTAACTACACGGCGCACGGTTCCGGTTTGCGTCAGAGGTATTTCTTCCTGTCTACCGTATTGCTTTAGATAGTTTTTTATACCCTCATAGACAACAATACAGTCGCGCTCACAATATCCAAGCTCTTTTTCGGTTAACGGTGTTATAGGTGTTCTAATTTTATTATAGTCCAAATCGCCTACTAATTTTTTAATGCCTAAAGACTTTCCCCAGTTCGCGAGTGATAATCTAGTTAACATATAAGTGCACCGGAATTCTATGTTAGGAAAATCGTCACAAGTTAATTTCATGGGCTTGTGGGGAGTCCTACAAAACATTTTAACGCCTGTTAAAATGTTAAAAAGAAAATGAGCCTCCCAGCTTAAATTGTGTACCCATATAAAAATTTTACCGTCTTGCGGTAAGTCTCCCAGCATTTCGTAAAAGCTTTCCAGTGTGCGGCCATAGTAAACAACGTCATTAACTCCAAACATCCAAATATAACAAATAGATAGAGGTTGGAGGCTGTTCCAGTATTCCGAGCTTTTTCCTCTTTTGTATTTTATAACGTTTCCGTGCTCATTTATCCACGCGCTAGTAGTCTCAATATCGAATGTAAAAATATCATCATAGTATTTTTTAACATTCTTTCCTTTTCTGTGCTGGCGCTTCTTATGATAGTTATTAAAATTGTAATTTTTAAACTGTCCGTTATATAATACCATTTATAGCCTCTAAAAATTTTGCAATTCATTGTGTAAAGTGTCTATTAAATCTTCGCCGCTTGCGCCGGTTCCCTCTAGTTGTTTATGCACTTTTATCATAGCTTGTAAAAAGTTTGTGCGCTGTTTTCCGGTGCTGTTTTTATATTCTTCGCTAATACTTTCGTAGCCGAACTCTTGTAACACTTTATCGCCTACAGCTCCCAGCGTTTCGACAAAATCAACATAGCTTTCCTTGGAAAGCATTGGCTGGCCTGTTGCCCTTTTCCGTCTCGAGTATTCTCTATAAGCTTTATCTATTTGGGAGTTGTATTTTCTTCGAGCTGTAGGGCTTTCGTAGTCTATGCTTTCAAAGTCTCTAATAGCTCTAGCTTGTTGTACGAGCTCACTTTTTCGTTTATACGATAAGCCTAGTCCAATACCGCCGGCTCTTGTTTCTCGCCCAGTTCCTAACCGTATTAACTTCTCGCGCTCTCTTAATACGGCTTTTGTGGGTTTCTGTCCGCTTTCATACATTGAGTACAAATCCGCGTTTATTTGCTGGGTATGTTTCCGGATATATGCTCGAAGCTCTCGAGTAGTCCAGCTTCCGCTAGGTATATTTTCCATAATTAGCCTCCTATAATATTTTCTAATAAATTAGTCGGAAATCCGTTAATTAAATAGTAGAGCAATATGTCGGCGCTTCGGGAGTTTCCATTTTCAAACATAGAAATGCTCGATATAGTAAGCTGTAAATCCTCGGCTACTTCGCTCTGTGTCTTTTTTAATTTACTACGGCGGTATTTTTTACACATAAGCCCTAGCTTTTTATAGTCGTACATAATTTACCTCCTAAATAAAAAGAGGAGCTATATTATAAAGCTCCTCTCTAGCTAAAATATTAAATTTTTTTATTCCGCTGGTTCCGGCTCCGGAGCTGGTTCCGGTTCCGGAGTTGGTTCCGGAGTTGGTTCCGGAGTTGGTTCCGGTTCCGGAGTTGGTTCCGGTTCCTGTTCTTTTGGCTTTCTTATTCCAGCCCCAGCTACGGGGTTAACGCTTGCCGGCGTTGGATGATAAAGCTCGTTATACTGTTTAAAAAAATTGTCATCTAACTGTGCCATAATAGACCTCCTTATAAATCAGTAAAAGTAAGGCCGTAGCAAGGCTCTTTGCGTTTGTCGCTCTGATACTCATAACCGGAAATACCAAGCTTTCCGGCATTGATTGCTTCAACAGCTTCGTCGTCTTTATACATAGCTTCAAAAGTTTCGTTCATGTGCTGGGGAGCGTCCAAAAAAACAGGCTCGTCGTAATGTTCGCCAGTACAAATAACAACGTAGTGGTCGAATTTACCCTTTTTATTAAGGTAAAAACTTCTCACTAAAAGCGTGTCCTTTTCCTCTGTCAGCTCCTTTGCTCCCATAAAATTCGGGGAAACGTTTTCCGGCAAATCTGCTTTAAAAGTAAATTTGCTTCCTTTGTTGAATTTGTCTGCAATACCCATAGTATTACTCCTTTCTTAATATAAAATATAGTTTTTATATAAAGCCGTTATTGGCATTATATCATAGTATTACTTGCGGATATAGTCGCTATCCGTATCTTTATAAACAGATGCTTGATAAAGGCTTGCCGCGTCTGTCTCGCAATAACGCTTTACAAAAGCTTTGTCTGCAATATCATCTAAAATGCGACGGTATAAATTAAGAGGGTCGTCGTTAAAATCGAAAAACAGTTTAGAAAACTCGTTTTTACTCCGGCTATAATAAATAAAAACCGCTGGACAGTCGCTGGAGGTCTCAAAATCAACCTCCAGCGCTTCTACTTCTGTGTGATTTTGTTTAATTAAAATCTCCAAGTGTTTTAAATTTTTTTCTAACTCAAATCGTACCATGTTATTTTACCCTTTCAACCTTTCTATAAATATGACTGTCTACCATTTCGCCTTTATCATCCTCCAGCTTATAGCCGACTACAAAATGCTTTCTAAAATTCTCGGGGTCGTCGAGAGCTATACTATATAACCCTCTTAAAACTCCGCACTCAATAGCTCCGACTTCCTGTAATGTTGAAAGCTCTTTCTCGTATTCGTTTCCGTCGTTGTAGTAAAATGTGATTTTGTATTTTTTCATAATTATTTACCTCCTTATTAAATTACACTTGCAAAGCATTTCATTGTTGTTAGAACTCTAAATTTTATATATCCTCTATTTTTAACTTCTTCTACAAGCTGGCGCATTGTATAATCTTCATTTATTTTAATTGAGAAATAAGCGCAGCATCCCATATTTTGATAATACCATTATATCAAACTACAAATATATTGCAATAGGGAAAATTGAAAAATATTGTATTTTTATAAGTACAATATTTTTGCAGTTGTATTGTATGCAATTAAATTGTATAATCTAATTGAAAGTAAGCACGAAAGGAGGTAAAAGCTCTATGCATTGTTTATTGTCAGAAGTCCCAGCTATTGAGCCGTTTGTTAATATGTGTATTAACAATGGCGTCGCCGTCGTTGTTGTGGTTTATTTTCTGTTTAGAGACTGGAAATTTCACGATAATTTACAGGTAACGCTAACGACTTTAATTGAAACCGTGGACACATTAAAAGAGCTTGTTAACTCCAAAAGTAAGTAAGAAAGGTAAGGTGTTTAAAAAATGGCACAACAGATTATTTCACAGATTGCAACTATTGTTAACGACGCTTTCCACGACGCTATCGGAAAAACCGCTTTAGCTTCCGCTATCGAGACTACCGATTTCGTCTCAATGGGTAAAGCGTTAGGAGACGGACAGAGCGACTCCTCTATTAGTATGTATGAGCGCTGGTTCGGGTCTCTTGCTAACAGACTCGTTAGAACAGTTTACGCTGTTAGAGTTTATAACCCGAAATCACGAGGAATTTTGAGAGAGGATACCGAGTGGGGCGCTTATGTTCAAAAAGTACATTATGGACTTTCTGACGCTGACGACAATCCAGCGTTTGAAATTCCAGCTATTGACAGCTCAACCGGAGCGCGTACCTATAACCAGCAGTCTCCATACGACGTCAACAACTCTCCGGAAATCCGCGTGTTAATGTTCGGAGGACAGGGAACATGGAGCGACGAAATTGTTAGACCTATCGCACAGATTATGACAGCTTTCACAGGCGAGGCGGAAATGCTTTCTTTCATTTCCGGTATTTATACATACCTCGACAATTCTATGAAAGTTCAAATCGAAGCGCTCGAGCGTGTAACAGCTAATACTGGTATCGCTTCCGTTATTAACTCCGGACGCGCTCGAAACTTATTAGCCGAGTATAACGCTACACTTCCGGCTGGAGCTACAGCTTTAACCGTTGCGACTTGCTTAAAGGATAAAGACTTTTTAAGATACTTCTCCCAGCAAGTAGTTAACACCGTTAAATATATGGAAGATATGAGCGTTGGATTTAACTCCGGACATATGCCGAAGTTTACACCGAGAGAGTACAACGTCGTAGAAATTCTTACGGCTGTCGCTTCCGCTTCTGAAATGTATCTCGAAAGTGATACTTTCCACAACGAACTCGTAGCGCTTCCAAGATATACAGAAGTTAACTTTTGGCAAACACAGGGAACTAATGGAGCGTATGCTTTCGCGGATGTTTCCAAAATTTCTATCCAGCACGACGACTTTATTGATCCCGAGGATGAGACCAGTACCGGAACTGTTACACAGGGCGGTGTACTTGCATACATTCACGATATCGAAGCCCTCGCTTGTCACTTTGGCGAGCGTTACACTTGGGAGGAAGTTAATAAGCGCCAGCGCGTAGTTATCCACGGCGAACAGGCTCGAAAGGGTTATGCTGTAGATAATAACGAAAATCAGGTAGTTTTCTATATTGCCGATTAACCGTTATAAAGCTCCTTTGTTTGGGACTAGGTTTATAAAAGCCTAGTCCCTTTATACTAGAGAGGTGGAAGAAATGACAAACGAACAGAAAAATTTTATAAATACATTAAAGCCTTTAATAGTGAAATACTCCGGCGGTAAATACTGCGTCGAGTGTATTCTCGCGCAAGCTATTCTCGAGAGCGCTTGGGGAAAGTCCCAGCTCGCTAAAAAATATAATAATTTCTTTGGAATGAAAACAGGGCGAGGCTGGAAAGGAGAAAAAGCGGAGCTTTCAACCAAAGAAGAAATTAACGGCGAGCTTGTTACCGTTACCGGAAGCTTTAGAGCTTATCCGGATATTGAAAGCGGTATCGCTGGCTATTTTGATTTTATTAAATCAAAGCGCTACGCAAATCTAAAAGAGACTAATAATTATGTCGATTATGCGACAAAATTAAAAGAGGACGGCTGGGCGACTTCTTCCGGATATACGAAAAGTCTTATAAATATCGTTGAGACATATTTATTAAAAGAGAACAAATCTCCTACAGCTTCCAACAATAGCGACGATTTTAATATTATTGCAAGCTATGTTATTAAAGGCTATTACGGAAACGGACACAACGTCCGGAGCAATAACATTTATAACGATATCCAGTATATCGTTAATTGTATTTTATCGCATAGAAGTGTAGAAACTTCTAGCGATTTGAAGAAAGCGCTCTATAATGTGGCTTGTGACGTGATTAAGGGAAAATACGGAAACGGCTCGGTAAATCGTCGGGCGAAGATTTACGACAACGTAAGGAAAGCCGTAAATAATCAAATGAAAGGATAGAAAGCTATGGCATTTTTAAGCGAAAATTTAAAAGAGCTAAAAGAAGAAGAGCTCGAGTTTTTCCAAAAAGACGGCGGTACTTTTTTAACCGCTTATCTTTACTGGGTCGATAATCTTTTCGAGCGTATTATGCGCTTATTCGTTTGGAAAGGTAACGGCGACATCTTACCAAAAGAAATCGAAAGCCGTATTTTAATTAAAGGCCATTGTGGCATTATTAACTTTTTCGACGGCCTTACGCTGGAGTTAACGGCCATGTTCGGAAACTTTTACGGAGTGGGTAAATATTTCGACGAAAAGCCTTTTTACAATATGCATTGCCCTATATGGGCTGGCTCTGGCCGCATCGGTTATGACACCGCTATTATAGAAAATACTTCTCTAAAAAACGCTTGTTTACCTATGGTACAGCGTTATGCTTATATGTTAGCTCATACAGAAGTTTCTCTCGTCAAAGCTTTAATTAACTTACGAGATAGCGGCGGCGTACCGGTAGCAACATCTTCCAAACAGAAAGAAGATATTGAGGACTACCAGCAAAAGCTTTACAACGGAGAGGATGGCGTAGTTATCGACTTCGGGGCTTTAGGCGTGGAGTTTGCCGGAACTGATAGGCACACGAACCAAAGTATCATTGATATTATGGAAGTGCGACAAAAGCTTCTTAAAAACTTCTATAGTGATATCGGTATTAGAGCCTCATTTGACAAACGGAGCAATACCGTAGTTAATGAGGTGGAAGCCGATACTACTATGCTATTATTTAATATTACAGATATGCTGGAAGCTCGCAAGCGAAGCGCCGAGCGAGTTAATAAACTCTTTGGCGTTAATTGGTCGGTGGATGTTTCTCCGGAGGTTAACTATAAAGAGAAAACCGTCACAATAGGAGAGGAGGCTAATTATGAAAAAGCGATTTAAAATAGAGGAACTCTATAAAACAGCGAAACAGTCAAACGTTGCTTTGCTTCCGGTTAATACGAATTTTGAGTGGTGGGAGGAGTACGAAAACAATACCAGTATTTACGACCGGTATATTTTAGATACTTTCCGAAATTTTTATTACTGGGTCGTTTTTAACGGTTCAACTCCGGCCGAAGTTTTGGAAGATTTTAAAGAAGCAATCACTTCTTTTTTAACTATTAACCAAAAGCGCTACAGCGAGCTTTATAGACTCCATGTATTGCCGAATGACTCTTACGACATCGTTAACAACTATAGCGTTGTAGAGAAATCAAAAAGAACTACTACAGAGGGCGCGCGAACTGATGAGGACACGGCAAACCTTGGAGCGCGAGAGGACTCCGGCGAAAATGATATTAGCGCATATAATTCTACTATGTATCAAGACGCAAACAAAGTTATCAATAATACCGGCGCACAAGAAAATGTTGTTACCAGTGTAAAAGGGGAGCAAGTAAACGTTGAGGAAAACGAGTTTACTCGTGCCGGAAATATTGGCGTACAAACTCCAGCAGATGTTATCGGCGGCCATCTCGACTTATGGGATAGATTTAACTTTTATAAGCAGATTTTCGACGAAATCGCTAAAGCGTATTTTGTATGTCAAAATCGGCATAGATAGGAGGCGCTTATGCAAATTAGCTTGTTTACATATTCAAAGGAAAAAGAGCGCGTTAATAAAACGGACTACTTAACTAACAGATTTCCTTTAAATGGTTTTTTAAAAAATGTAACATCTGTAAAAGAGCCTGTTATATTGATAGAGAAAACGAATCCGGCGTTATATGGTTATAACTATTTATATATTCCGGATTTTAACCGCTATTACTTTATAACTGATATAAAACAGATACGCGCTAACCTTTGGGAAATATCTGCAAAGTGTGATGTTTTATTTTCGTTTATGGAGGATATACTTGCCAATAAGTGTATTATTGATAAAGCGGAAAACTCTTCGGATGCAAATTTATATTTAAACGACGGCTCTTTTGTAACAGATAGCCGAAAATATAACGAGGTTATTCCATTTGAGAGCGGGCTCTCATTAAACGGTAGTTATATTTTAATTTGTGCCGGAGGTAACGGAAACGGAGGAGGTGCATAAAATGCCAGTACAAGAACAATTAAACATAATATTTCAACTTTTACAGGCTGGGCGTTCAATTCCTATCGAGGAAGTTATAGAAATAGCTCCGGACGTGGCCGGTACAGGATTAGTGACTCAAGGTACATCAGAAGTCGCCGTACTAGGAAATGGAACTGCTACAGAGGTAACATCTTTAGTTGTTGATAGTACAGCAACAGAAGTTAGCACGGCTGGCGTTGGTTTGCTTGCTTTAGATGTCGGCGTGGCTGGCGCGGCGATTGCTCCGGCTCTCGGTATTCTTGCCGGAGTTGGTTTATATAATCTTGCGCCAGAGTTTTGGACTAATGTTTCTAATGATTTACTAGAAGCTGGACAAACTATTGGCGGTAAAGTAAGGGCTTTTTTAAATCCTGTAACAAAACAGCTAGGACTTGCAAAAGAAACTATTGAAATTTTTAAAATGCACTTTATACAAGCCGGAATTTTTGAAGAGGATATAGACTTTCCCGAGATTAAAAGTGCAGTTTCTATATCAATAGGCGGAACTAATACAGATTTTAGAGCCTCCGATTATAATGCTGTAAATAAATCATATCAACCTTACGTTTGGGGTATTCGCGGCACTGTTAGTATTGCAACAAAATGCACTTTATATTTGTACAGTAAACCAAACGAACGTTTAACAGGTTCTACAAAAATTGTACTAATAGGCTGGGATAATGGTACACAAGCTACCGTTTATCATTTTATTGATTTTACAAAAGTCGCCAATCATTTTAATATAACCGATGATACTTTTCTCGGTTTTTATATTTTCGAAAACGCTTTAGGGGAGGTATTATCATCCGGCCCCACTAGCGTTCAAAAATGCGTTTTTGGTAATGTAATAAAATATATAGCTAGAACATTTATAACACTGAATAAAGATAGTAGCCCTAATCTCTATAATTATTTTAAACCTTTTTTAAACAGCGTTGAATTAAATTCAATACAGCAACAAGTTGGATTTCCGGCATGGTTTAATATGTTTAATAATAACGCGAATTTACAGCCTGATGCAACATACCCCGACGAGCGACCTATACCGGAAATATATCCGGCTTGGAATCCTTGGAGCGTTCCGGTCGAGGGATTTCCAGACGTTTATCCTATTGAAATACCAGCTATTAACCCGAACCCCGACCAGCAACAAGCGCAATTTCCGCAAGAAATACCGGACAACGACCCTAACGCGCTCGACTGGTTAATCGAAACTTTACCCCAGCCCGACCCTAACCCGAACCCATACCCCGAGCCAGCGCCTAACCCCGACCCCGACCCAGCGCCGGAACCGGAACCAATACCGGAGCCCGAGCCGGAACCTACTCCCGACAATCCGGTAGACCCGAACCCAACACCGACGCCGTCGCCTTTGCCTGTCGTTCCGGATATGCCGGAGACTGTAGAAAGTAACGCTATGTTTACAGTTTACAAGCCGTCAATGGCGCAAGTTAACGCTTTTGGTGGTTGGCTATGGAGTAGCTCAATAGTCGAGGCTATTAAAAGAATATGGCAAAATCCTCTCGACGGAATTATTTCATTTATGAAAGTTTACGTTGACGCTCCTACTTCCGGAAGTGATACGATTAAAGTCGGGATTTTAGATAGTGAGGTTAGCTCTCCAGTCGTTTCGGGTCAGTTTGTGACGGTGGAATGCGGAAGCTTAAACGTTAGAGAAAAGTTTTACAACGCTACAGATTATAGCCCTTTTGTGGGTATGCACTTATATCTCCCATTTATCGGCATAGTCGAGCTGGATATCGACGAATTTATGAGCGGCGAAATAAAAGTCACTTATCACGTAGACGTTTACACCGGTACTTGTTTAGCAGAAGTTAAAAGCCGACGCTCTCCGGATATGCCAGAATGGACTATCGTATATACATTTTCGGGTAACGCTTCGCAACAGCTACCACTAACAAGCGCAGAATTTTCCGGCGCGCTTTCCTCCCTTGTTGGAGTTGTTGGCGGTGGTTTAGCTATTGCCTCCGGTGGCGGCCTTGGTTTACTAGCTGGAGCTAGTGGCATTGCTCACGCTGTTTCGCATGAAATGGTACATCTTGCACACTCCGGAAGCCTTTCCGCTAATGCTGGAATTATGGGAGCGCGAAAGCCTTTCTTAATTCTTACAAGACGACGCTCCTATGACGCTAACGGTTATAATGAGCTTTACGGCTATCCGAGTAATAAAACAGTATATTTGAATAATTGCTCGGGATATGTCAAAGTAAAAGATATTAGGCTCGAAACATCTGCCACAGAGGATGAACGACTTGAAATAGAAAACCTTTTAAAATCCGGCGCTATTATTTAACACTAAAGCCCCTCCCAGCGAGGGGCTTTTTGTTATGCACAAAGTTATACACAGGCTGTGTATAACTAATGTTTCACGTGAAACATTTTTGTGGCCGGTTAGTGGCGAACCTGTGGCCGTTTATTGGCGAACCTGTGGCCGGTTAGTGGCGAACCTGTGGCCGGTTAGTGGCGAACCTGTGGCCGGTT
>ODAI013343824.1_pt1 | contig 12768 bp, 11 predicted proteins | sample 1539321 | NCBI WGS metagenome assembly ODAI01 (sample SAMN02144231, study PRJEB22623) | gut metagenome | biome: sheep rumen | host: Ovis aries | place: New Zealand | reverse complement strand
TTTCAAGGATGGTTGGATTGACAAGAACATGTGTTGGGGCGCCCAGATATCCTATCATTGGCGTCCACAAGGCTGGAACCCGCATATTAACTGGCGCTTCAGCGGTTATGTTGGTCAGCTTCGCGGTGACAATAGTGACCTCAGACCCATTAACTATCGTAAATTTGACTCATGGTTAGGTGAGTTGACAGCCGTCATAGAGTACTACCCCGCCCGCAAAGGCAAGATGGGAGGTTTCTATCTTTTCGGCGGTGCCGGTGTAGCGTATAGTTATCTCAGCTACGACTTTAATATGGGTGGTACCGAAATGGGCGTAACACAATATAAAGGCAACAGAAGTTGCTTTGTACCTCTCGTACATTTGGGACTTGGCTATAACATCCGTATGGGCAACCATTTCCGTCTCGGCATAGAGGCGTCAGCACATCAGGCAGTTGTGGATATCCCAACAATAAACCTTGACGGCTATCCTTTCCGCACCGACAACGACAACATGATTGGTAAACAATCAAAATGGCTTGACGGCTGGTTTTCTGCAGGCATCAGACTCATGTATCGCTGGGAGAGCATGAAACTATGTCGCAGGTGCAACGATTAAGACTTATTTTTGTACACACAAATAAAATTAGACAATGTGTTGGAGGTGCTGTATTGCGTGAGCAATGTGGCACCAATTTTTTTATTCAGATAAAAATCATTACCTTTGTATTCTATGAAAAACGCATTAACAAAACTCCTTCCTTACATGTCAGCAGTGCTGCTTTTTGCGGTGCTTTCATGTATTTATATGGCTCCTGAACTCAATGGTAAAATCATAGCCGCTAATGACAACCTGAGTTGGCAGGCATCAGTCAATGAATGTCAGCAATATACTGAACAAACCGGCAAATACAGCTTTTGGACCGGTAGCATGTTCAGCGGTATGCCTAACTACCAAATTGGTGGCGGACAGACGGCAGCACAGAAATGGCTCAAACCATTCTATGTCGTGTCGCACTGGGGTCAGAACCATAGCGCGATAGCAAAGGTATTTATATATCTAATAGGTTTCTTCATCCTGCTGATTGCCTTTGGCGTCAATCCCTGGCTTGCCATAGCCGGCTCCATAGCCATGGCGATGAGCACATATTTCTTTATCATTATCGGCGCTGCCCACAACTCCAAGACGGCAACAATAGGACTCATGGCAGCAGTGATAGGTGGGTGCTATATGATATATCATGGCCGTATGATGCTCGGCGCCGCGATTACAATGATATTCGTAGCCTGCGGTTTCTACTCCCACCCACAGATGTCATACTACATCTGCTTCATAATCGGAGCCCTCATGCTTGCGGAATTGATCGACGGAGCACTCGCAAAGCAAATGAAGCGTTTCTGCCTCGCCACACTTGTATTCGCAGCATCATTTATCGTAGGTTTCGGAACAGGTACGACAGCCACTCTGGCTAATATGGAGTATGCCAGCCAAACTATGCGTGGCGGACATTCGGACCTCGTCAAGGAAAGCGACGAACAAAATAAGACAAAAGGCCTTGACCTCGACTACGCCACAAGTTGGAGTTATGGCATTGACGAAACCATGACACTGCTCATACCTAACTATATGGGCGGTTCGAGTCACTATAACGCGGGCGATAAATCAACCCTATATAAAGAACTCCGCAAGCAGGGCGTTGACAACAGAACCGCCAAGGATATCTGCCACCAGGCTCCCACATACTGGGGCACACAACCTTTCACAGCAGGACCTGTTTACGTAGGAGCAATAGTATGCCTACTATTTATTCTCGGACTAATAATCGTTGACGGAGCACATAAATGGGCACTACTGGCAGTGACGCTGTTGGCGATAGCATTGTCGTGGGGACATAATGCCATGTGGCTCACAAAATTATTCTTCGATTCTGTGCCCATGTACAATAAATTCCGCGCCGTGTCATCAATCCTCGTCATCGCGGAAATCACCATGCCGCTCCTCGGCATGCTCGCCATCAAGAAAATTATGGATGCCAAAGGACGTAACAGCATTGAAGTATCGTCACTACTCGCCAAATACTCCAAATATATCCTGATAGCAGGAGGAGTTACTTGCGCGATATGTTTGGCAACGCTGATAGCCGCCGGAGCCTTGTCATTCACAAGCCCCAACGACGTCCAACTCACTCAATACTACCCACAATGGCTCATGGATGCCATCATTGAGCAAAGGCACGACATGTTTGTTGCTGACTGCTGGCGCTCACTTCTGTTCGCTGCACTGACCACAGCACTACTATATGGCTATGTCAAATTCGACAAAGTCACCAACGGTATCTTCGTTGGTATCTTTGGAGTGCTGGTGCTCGCCGACTTATGGCCTGTCAACAAGCGTTATATGAATGACGACAACTTTTCGTCGGCAAATAGCGAAAAAAACTACTTCCGCATTCAACCTTACGAAGAGCAAATCTTGCGCGATAAAGACCCACATTACCGCGTCATAAACCTTGCTACCAACACTTTCAACGACGCACGTACGTCATACCGACTCAAATCAGTAGGAGGCTATCATGCCGCAAAACTGCGTCGCTACCAAGACATCATAGACAGGCACTTGAGTCAAATGCATCTACCGGTATATAATATGCTCAACACCAAGTATTTCATAGTTCCCGACAGAGAACATGGCAATGCCCCTGTGGTTCAGCAAAACCCCGATGCAATGGGCAATGCTTGGTTCGTGAGCGCTATGATTGAAGCCAGAGGAGCCAACGAGGAAATAGACAAACTCAATGAGATAGACCTCAGAAGATATGCCGTTATTGACACTGTATTCAGTAAATACGCCCAACAAGATTATGCGTCTCCTCTATATACCCAAACTCCCGCCAACGATAGTATAGAGACTGACAAACAGGGTGTTATACGCCTCACGAATTATGCTCCCGATGCCATAGAATACCATGCCGACTCACAACAGGGCGGCACTGCAGTATTCTCGGAAATCTATTATCCTTTCGGATGGAACGCTTATATAGACGGCAAACCTGCTGAACACTTTAGGGTTAACTACATACTCCGCGCACTTAACATTCCTGCCGGAGCGCACGACATACGATTTGAATTCAGACCTGAAAGCGTCAAAAAAGGCGATGCCATATCGCTCACATTCATTATTATCATGTATATAGCGCTAATCATCATGACGAGCTACGGAATATACATAAAGGTCAAGAAACCTAATCGTAACCTCAAAAACTGATAATCATGGCTCTATTCAATTTTCGACGTAACGCCACCGCCAACGAGCACAGCAACAGCAATATCATTGACGAGAAACAGGCATCGCCGCTTGCCATCATCTACCGCAGTGAGCTTGATTACCTCTCACGCTGCATCCTCGACTATCCCAATATCGAAACCGGCGGACAGCTCTTTGGTTTCTGGACAAGTCAAGGTGCTCCGGTAGTGCTATACGCTATAGGTCCCGGCGAGCATGCCAACCATGAGATAACTTTCTTCAATCAAGACATTGACTACCTCAATGCCGTAGGGTACGCCATACTGCATAAGTATTCATTGCAACATATCGGTGAGTGGCATTCGCACCACCAATTGGGCCTTGCTCAACCCTCGGGGCATGACGCGACAACAATGTTTCACGGCCTTCAAAACATACCTCAACGGCGTCTTTTGCTGTGTATCGGCAACTATAGCAACGGACAATCGTCTATCAACCCCTACACTTTCCACGAAAATGACATGCATCACTACACATTTGCATCATGGCTCGTCAAGGAGGTCGAAAGCCCATACCGCAAACTGATAGACAACGAATTGGGCAACATTCTAATTCATCCGCAACACGAAACTCCCAATCATGGGCAACAGCGCATAGTGGATCGAAAAGAAGCAAACGAGGTCAATGAACTCAAACAAGTTTACTGGCTCATGAGAAACGGCAATGTGGACGTGATGAGACGTATGCTGATCACCACCGCGCAGTGTTTTAACACCAATAATGCGGTGCCACAGATGAGCGAAGAAGGCATAATACAGATTAATGTCAACAATGGCGAGTACCTGATACGTTTCCCCGAAAATTTTCCACAACAAGCACCATTATACTTCGTCAACGATGAGCAGCAACAAGCTCCTGAATGGAAAGCTACAGACTCCGACGAACAAATAGAAGAAGCATATAACGAGTGGCTGAAAGAACTGACCATAATCAGTGAGTAAACACCGAAATATCGAAACATCAAATATTAATAAATCAATAAAATATGTTTGACAATTCACGCAAAACGTTAGAAGAGCAAGTCTTGCTCTACTACCTACCCCAAAACATGTTTCGCTTCCGTAATGTCGGAACTCGCAGCGCATACATGGAAGCCGCGGTGCAAGCCAATGACGGCGCCACGTACCTACTCTATTTCGACCTCTCTAACTATCCGGAAACAAAACCTCCCGTATATGTTGAGCAAATGCTTTACACCCGCAGCGGTGAGCCGATGAATAAACCTTCGTCAACGAACCACACCCTGCAAGCCAACGGACGCGGGTGGACGCAGATATGTCACTACCAAGACGCTTTCTGGAAACCCGACGAGTCACTATGGAAGGTATATCTCAAATGCCGTATGTGGATCGAGATGTATCGAGCACACCTACGCACGGGAAAACCCATGAATTATTATCTCGTAGAACATTCAAGAGACACTCACTAATACAATTATCATTAACAATATAAAACACTACAATTATGGCATTTGAGAACATTAATCTTGATAATTTGGCAGAGCAAGCCAGCCAAATAGGTAAGGGCGCTTCAAACAAAAATATGGTATGGAATAAGGCTACCAATAAGTTTGAAATCGTTGGTGCCAACCAATCCATTCCCGAAGAGGGCGTTATCGCTAACCAGATGTCCACAGAAGGTTTTGCCTAATGAATAGCAATAATCCCGAGAATCTTGTCTTCTTCATTGACGGACAGGAATTAACGTCTTTCAGCAATGATTGTCAGCGCCCAGAGCACGTCGGCATAGCCTACGAATGGGAAGGTGAGAATGTTGTGCACCTACGTTTTGAGCCTTTGCCGCATAGCTTCGGCATCACGCATAAAGTCCTTTTCACCAAGAAACCCGACAATGCCACGGATGCCCCTATCATAGTCTGCGTAGCAGATAATGGGCAAGCCACGGTGCTCTACCGCAAAACGGAGCTGAGCTACGAACCCAATATCATACCTGCCAAGAGCGACCTCTATTCGCGCAACAAAGGCATTCTTGAGCTCAATATCCTCGAACAGAAACGGGTACTGATAATAGGCCTTGGGAGTTTTGGCTCGCAGATAGGCATAGAACTCGCCAAAGCCGGTGTCGGCACCTTCTCGCTGATGGATTTCGACCGCGTGGAACTCCATAACTTAGCACGTCACACAGCTACCGTCAATGACCTCGGACGCCTCAAAACAGACGTCATAGAACAAGCAATAAAAGGAAAAAATCCATACGCCACGGTGCATAAATATCCCGTAAACATCAATGATGACGTAGAGTTGCTCATAAGAGAAGTCGCTAAAGCTGACATCGTTATCTGTGCAACGGACAACAACCGCTCACGTTTTAATATTAATCGCTGCGTGGTATCCACCCGGACACCATGTATCTACGGACGTGCCATTACCCGTGCCGAGGGCGGCGACGTATTTATCTACCGCCCGGGAGGCGCGTGCTATTGCTGTCTGCTTGGAAACAACTGGTTCAACGCCGCCATGGAAGAAATCACCAATGAGCAATCGGCGCGCAACGACGGACGCATAGCGGCATACACTTCAGCAGAGGATGCCGACGCCATGGTGCAAGTGGGACTCAGCGCTGACATAGAACCTATGTGCAACATGATGGTCAAACTGGCTCTTACGGAACTTTCACGTGGAGCACAGTCAGGAATCACATCGCTGGAAAAAGAATACGTATATCCCTATTATATGTGGGCGAACCGCCGTGAACGCAACTATGCCAACTGGGGGTCATTCGATAATGAAGACCAGATGCCAACCATCATGAGATGGTACGGTGTTGATGTACCTCGAGATGAACATTGCGCGCAATGCGGTGAAAAAGTTACTTTAGACCACGGCGAAAGCTTTATCAACGCCTTCGGACAACAAGCTGCACAGGTCAACGTCAACACAACCATAGACCTTGACAATTTATAACCATTCACTCATCATGACCGACGAATTTTCGCAGTTCAGAAACCACGACATTAACTCGCTACTCGGTAGTGCGGCTCAGATTGCGGCGTCCATGAGTTTGGCGAATGTCACTAATAGTCTGCTATTCATCGCTATCACCCAAGAGCATAGTGATGAAGTACAAAACTTTTTGACACAATGCGGAGCCGATCCTTCTGAGTTTTTCAACGACGTGGCATCGACATTCAATAGCATAACTCGCAGCGCAAACGGACAGGTAACCATGGCCGCCGAGGTCGTCGCGACCCTCAATCTCACACTGCAAATTGAGCATCAGATACCTCCATGTCAATATGAACACGGAAGCCTTATTGCGGCACTACTCATCAGCGCCTCACCTATGCGCCAGATAGCTCAACGCCACGGACTTACAGCCGAAGTCGTCAAGCAAGCCATCATTCCACAAGAGCAACAAATTGTTCAGCAAAACAGTCATGCCTCAACAGTTGCATCAGAACCCGCTCATAGCACTGAGATTACCGCCGGGAATGATGAGCGCGCGAGGGATGCGGTAAACGAAAACCAAGGTACACCACTCAGTGAGGAGCAGACAAATGTCAACAACTGCCCGGTGTTAAAGCAGTTTGGAGTCAATATGCTTGCCAAGGCTATCCGCGGTGAGTTGGAAAGGGTAATAGGTCGTGACGAGGAAATACTGCGATTGCTGCAAATACTCGCTCGCAAAACAAAAAGTAATCCCGTGCTCGTGGGAGACCCCGGAACAGGGAAAACAGCTATCATAGAAGGTCTGGCATGCCGAATAGCGATGGGACAAGTACCACAGGAATTGTCAACACTAAAACTCTATCAACTCAATCTCAACAGCATAATGGCTGTCAATAACGCGACAGAAATCATTGAGAAACTACTTGAGGAACTGCGACGCGAACCGCAGGTAGTGGTGTTCATAGATGAGATACACACCGTTATTTCAAGCAATGCCGGGGCTGATAATCCCGTTGCCAACATCCTTAAACCCGCCATGGCGCGCGGCGAGATAAAACTCATCGGAGCAACGACTAACGACGAATATACTAAGCATATAGAAAAGGACAAAGCCTTTGAGCGACGTTTCCAGAAAATCATCGTCAATGAACCTGACGAAGAGTCAGCAAAAATCATCCTGCGAGGCATAGCGAGTCGTCTTGAGAAGCACCACGGTATTGAAATAACGCAACAGGTCAGCGACCTTGCCGTACAACTCTCACTGCGTTATATCCCTGACCGTCGCCTACCCGACAAAGCCATAGACATCATCGATGAAGCGGCTGCCTGCGCACGTCTGGCACGAAAAGCCACAACACTCACCGAAGACGACATACGTGATGTTGTCACCAAATGGACGGGCATTCCTGTCCCCACGACAGACACTGATGATCATGAGCGCCTCAAAAACATCGAGCATGAACTCCATGAATCAGTAATAGGTCAGGAACATGCCGTTAACGTTGTCGCAAATGCCATACGTCGCAACCGTATGGGACTTTCTGATGACCATAAACCTATAGGTTCGTTCCTCTTCCTCGGCACAACAGGTGTGGGCAAGACCGAGTTAAGCAAAGCTCTCGCGCAGTTCATGTTCCATTCGCGTGATATGATGGTGCGCATCGACATGAGCGAATATCAGCAAGAACATTCCTCTGCGCGCCTCTTTGGAGCACCCCCTGGATACGTAGGATATGAACAAGGAGGACAACTCACCGAAGCTGTGCGACGCAAACCATACAGCATAGTACTTTTTGACGAAATAGAAAAAGCCCATCCCAAAATCTACGAGACACTGCTCCAAGTGCTCGACGACGGACGTATGACAGACGGACAGGGACGAGTGGTGGACTTCCGCAATACCATAGTAATCATGACATCAAATATCGGTCAGGCTCATATCATGCATTGCCTTTCAGGTCATGAGCCCACCGAAGAACGCATCGAACAAGCCACAACACTTGCAGTGAGCGAACTCAAAACACGTGTAGCGCCGGAATTCATCAACCGCATTGATAATATCGTGATGTTTCTTCCGCTCACCCTTGACGACGTACGTAACATAGCACGCCTGCAAGTCAACAAACTCACCAAACAGTTAGCAGAACAAAATATCAGCCTCACGACAGACGATACCGTAGTAGAGTTTATTGCCACACAAGGCTTTGACCCGCAATATGGTGCACGTCCCGTCAAGAGAGCCATCAACACACTCCTCAAAGACAAACTCATTGACAACATGGTGAATGGTATAGTAACCAAAACACTACCAATCAGCGCCACCGTCAATAACGACACTATAGTGTTTACCAATATCCCTACCGCAGAGTAAATGGCACGCCTACCTTCCAATTTCGACCCCGCTACCGGACGGTTCATCATCCCCCCCACTCGCCCACCGCGTCAGCGACCTACTCAGACCTTGCCACGGGACTTTGACCCACGCTCGGGACGCTTCACCAACTCACGTACCTTCGACACACGATCGGGCTGGCAACGCTTTAACGAAGCCATAGAGGACTTCGGAGACACATTAGAGAATTGGGCTGCTAACGTATCCAACTGGGTGATGTATGCCGTAGCCATCACTGCCGCAATAGCCGCTGCGGCAGGCATCGTCATCACATTTGTACAACACGGATTCTGGTACGGCATAGGAGCCATCATTGTCCTATTCTTCGCGATAGGTCTGCTCGTCGAATTCGGATACTTCATACTCGGACTTTTCTACCTCGTCACATACGTGCCTATGATGATCATCCGCTACATATTCTACAACGCTTGGACACTGCTTGCGGCTATCGCAATAGCTATTGGCAGCATAGTATATGCATCTGTAGATAATTCTGCTAATAGTAACAACACTACTACTGCAGTCACACAAAGCCAATACGAAAAATACCGCTGCACCACCGCAGTTCTTAACGCGCGTAAAGGTCCCGGAACCAAATACCAAATAGGTGCGAAAATCCGAAAGGGTGACGTAGTTGAAGTCCTTGGCTTCGAAAACGGCTTCGCACACATCAAAAAGAACGGACAAGACCTCTACGTAAGCGCAAGATATCTCGAAAAAGTTCATTAATAAGATTTTGAAAAAAAATCGTGATATCATTTTGTCAATTCAAAAAAAATCCGTACCTTTGCGTGCTGTTTACGACAAGGAATAAGCAATAAGATAATTAACAAGAAAATAATATACTGCAATGTCAAAAATTTGTCAGATTACAGGTAAAAAGGCTATGGTGGGCTGCAACGTATCTCACTCGAAACGCCATACAAAACGCAAATTTGACGTTAACCTGTTCCGTAAAAAATTCTATTGGGTAGAACGCGACGAGTGGATAGTACTCAACATATCAGCAGCCGGCTTGAGAACCATCAACAAAATCGGTCTTGACGCAGCACTCAAAAGAGCAGCAAAAGAAGGCTACCTCTTCGCATAATCAATCAAAAAATCACAAGAGTTATGGCAAAGAAATCAAAAGACGCGAGAGTGCAAGTTATTCTTGAGTGCACAGAACATAAGGCGAGCGGTATGCCCGGCACCTCACGCTACATCACAACCAAAAACCGCAAAAACACCCCCGAGCGTTTAGAGTTGAAGAAATACAACCCTATCTTGAAACGCTATACCATTCATAAGGAAATAAAATAACAATACAGAGTAAACCACTATGGCAAAAAAAGTTGTGGCCACCCTGCAACAAGGCGCCGGCCGTTCATTCTCAAAAGTAATTAAGATGGTTAAGTCTCCGAAAACAGGTGCTTACGTTTTCGAAGAGAGAATAGTACATAACGACGACGTGAAGGCTTACATAGCAAAATAACCTCCACAGACTTTACAGCAATTAAAACTCATGTGACCGGAAACGTTGCGGTTTATGAGTTTTTTTGTTTCCATATTGCATAATTGAAAAAAAAATCATAATTTTGCAATACAAATCTAACAACAACTAATAACTAATCAAAACTAATTTTCTATGGCTTACAAAATTTCCGACGCTTGCTTGGCTTGCGGCACATGTATTGATGAATGCCCCGTAGGAGCTATTTCAGAAGGCGATATCTATTCTATTGATCCCGATGCTTGCACAGAATGTGGCACATGCGCTTCTGTATGCCCATCAGAAGCTATCAGCCTCTAATCAAGCAATCATAACAAACCATACAAAACCTCCCGAGGCATTGGACTTCGGGAGGTTTTGTAATTTATAATGCTGAGACCAAAGTTTCAAAACACCTAAATATCTAAAATCCGTAATCTCAAAATATCAAAAATCCTTAATCTCGAAACACAGACAATCACTAATCTCGAAACACAGAAAATCACTAATCTCGAAACACAGACAATCACTAATCTCAAAATACAGAAAATCCCTAATCACAAAACTCAGAAAATCCGTAATCTTGAAACACAGAAAATCCGCCTCTGTCGCATGACTGACAGAAGCGGATTTGGTTTATCAAATGGCCTTTGCTCGTTTTCCTCCTCGCCAATATCCATAAAGGACATCGGCGAGGTTTTTCGAAAACGCTTTCAGGCGGCAACTGCTTTTACTCCGCAGATTTCTCAGCAGGGGCGGCGCTTTGCTGCGCTGCGGGGTCAGCAGGTTGCTCTGAAGGTATGACCACTTCGTGCGGGTCTATGGCACCTTCTTTATTGGCATCGGTAACAACATCTTCATAGGTAATGTCAAACTCAACACGACGGTTTTGCTGACGTCCTGCCTTAGTCTTGTTGGTATCAATAGGTTTATCAGGACCATATCCCTTTGCGGTGAGTCGTTCAGCTGCCACTCCGTGTTCCACAAGGTAGTTGCGAACTGCGTTAGCGCGGTCATCAGACAGACGCATATTCATTTCGTAGCCACCGGTATTATCCGTATGACCTTGTACTTCGGCTTTCCATGTCGGATTATCTTGGAATACTTTGACGATTTGGTTCAGTATGCCATAAGATTTCTTCTTGATGACAGACTTTCCTGTCTCGAACTGAATGCCTTGCATAGCCTTCTTGAAGAGTGCTCTGATTTCCTTGTTTTCGGGGCAACCGTTATTCGATGCCGGTCCAGGTTGTGTCGGGCACTTATCGAGGTAGTCGGGCACTCCGTCGCCGTCAGTGTCTTTGTCGCAACCTTTCTCGTCCACGAAGGCACGGGCCTCTGGTTTAGTGTCAGGACATTGATCCTTATAGTCAGGAACTTTGTCAAGGTCAGTATCTCTCGGGCAACCGACACTATCTACTGTCGCGCGAGCCTCTTCCGGTGTGTCGGGACATTGGTCAAGATAGTCGGGTACTCCGTCGAGGTCGCTATCAAGCGGGCAACCCTTATCATCAACATATCCGCGAGCTTCGGCAGGTGTATCGGGACATTGGTCGATATAATCTGGTACTCCGTCTCCATCGCTATCCTTCGGGCAGCCTACGCTGTCAACCATAGCGCGCGCTTCCTCAGGAGTGTCAGGACATTTGTCGAGGTAGTCGGGTACTCCGTCAAGGTCACTATCAAGCGGACAACCTACACTATCAACAAGTCCATAAGCCTCAACTGGTGTGCCCGGGCATTTGTCAAGATAATCGGGTACGCCATCGCCGTCTTCGTCAATAGGACAGCCATTTTCGTCAACCTGTATCTTAATACCTTGTTTTTTATACTGACGATAAGGTGTGTTGGGGCATAGGTCTTTCATATCCTTTACACCATCGCGGTCCTTGTCGCGACGCCAACCAAATACGAGGTTAAGACCTACTGCGAGGTTCACGCCCTTGGAGCGGTATGGGATGATGTATTGCGACTTATCGTTAATATCCATTGCGGCATATTCAAAAGGCACGTAATCCATCGCAACCGTAAGGCTCAGCGGTCCACCGCGAAGTCCCATCGAGGCTCCTATGGCGTGCTGTTTGAGGTTCATGAAGTTATAGTTAGCGGTGAGGTTGAACCATTGTGCAGGGCGGAAGTTAACACTGGCGAGGAAGTCCTCATAGATGCGTGAGTTATAGAGTTTGGTGGTTGACAACACGCCAAAGCCTATCATCTTGTTAGGCGTATAGATTTCAAAACCAACATTGAGTTTAGCACTTATCATGCTCGCATAGGTCTTATTTCTTTGCTTGACAGACGTGCTTTCCTTGAGTGCATCGAGTACTTTTTTGAACGAGTCTTCAACATCGATGTCGTTTTCTCCCGGGTTGATGTCCTCGCCTCTCAAACCACCGTCAGGACCTATTTGCGCACCCTCATAGACGTAGTGGTTTGCATTATAGGTGTGCTTTTTAGTTTCTTTGAACCATATTATTCCTCCGAGGTCAACGATAGAAGCACTGAGTTCCATGAAGTTTTTCGGACGCCATGTAAAACCGAAGTCGATAGCGGCACCGGCACCACGCGGACGAAGGTAATCAACAACATTATTTGACAGTTCAACGCTCATGTCTTTGATACCTTGTTTGTTGGCTTCGTCATAGTACTGATATTCGATTTTCTTCGTCGGAGCTGCAATGCGCAGGTCTCCTTCTCCGTCTATATCCCAATG
>ODAI014504806.1_pt1 | contig 12769 bp, 3 predicted proteins | sample 1539321 | NCBI WGS metagenome assembly ODAI01 (sample SAMN02144231, study PRJEB22623) | gut metagenome | biome: sheep rumen | host: Ovis aries | place: New Zealand | reverse complement strand
TGTCAAATAATGCTTCTTTGTTTTCAAAATCATATAAAGAAATCAACCTATTTTCATCTGCCAATTTTGCAAAGAAGTTTTTGTTTGTATCGTTGACAGCTATACCAGTAGGCAATACTAATCCCCATGCTTCTTGGCTGAGATTCAAGCAATGTTCTGCAAAAAGTGGATATAAATCAATATCACCTGTGGCAGTAAGAGGAAATCTCCCAGAAAAACGCACAAATAAACTCATTGACTCTGCGTCTGTCAAAGTCTTTTGATAGTTAGCAAATAATACTGGTTCAGATGTTTCCAAAGCAGCAATTGCCTTTTTCCTTTGTGCTGCAGTCCCGGCATTGACTATATCTTGTCGTCCTTGCTGTTCGAACCATTTCTTATCTTCTACCTTGATCTTATCCCAAGGTGGATTACCGCACATCACATCGAAGCCACCGTCATACGCAAAGACTTCAGGAAACTCAACACACCAATGGAAGAAGCGATGATTGGTAGCACAGTTAGCCACGTCTGTCTTGAATTTGGAAGACAATTGGCGATAAAATGTAGGCAATGGCTCCCCCTTTTCAAGTTTTTCCATAGCATCGATTTCCTGCAAAGCACGTACAACTGTTTTGGTGTATGGCACTTCTGGTTCAAGGATAGTTTCCTCCTCATCAGAAAAGTCATATTTCTTTCGTAAAACATCATTGTGCTGTACTGTATAATAGAATGCATAGGTATAGATGTCACATGCACGACGGAGACAGTCAACCCTTGGTGAACGCATTAAATCCTCCCATTGCATTCTTTTGATTTCCATCTGCTCTAATGTGTTTTCCGGCAATCGGGACAAAATGGCAACTTTATCAGCCAAACTGATTTGAGTGGTATCCATGTGTGCAACACCGTAGGGGTTTTCCATTCCCTCAAATAGGGACGTGCCAGCAGAAACTGAGGCATTCACCGCTTTCACAGCATCTTTGTTGAGCCGTTTGATAGCATTGAGCGCCGGGCGGTCTTCAGCAGTCAAAGCCTTGTCGGGAACACCGTCAATCAACATCTGCAAGTCGGTAACACCCACCACGGAGTTGCCACAGCGAATATGATGGTCAAGGAAAGACAATGGTTTTCCTGCACAATAACCCTCTATCCAAAGCACTACTTTGCACAGTTCTACCGCATCAGGGTTGTAGTCAACCGCATAGACACATCGTTGTATCACCTCACGCAATGCCTCTCGATAATCTTGCGAGGCTGGGTTATCCTCTCCTGTACGAATATTGCACACATACCAAGCAACAGTACGAGCCATCGCCAACACGATATGTCCTGAACCACAAGCAGAATCACAAAACTTCATCGACAAAAGAGCCTTCACTTTATCTTCGGTTGTTTTTGCCTGCTTGATTTTCTCCTTGATGACAGGCTCCAACGTCGTACGGATCAGATTCTGCACCAGGTCGGGACGAGTATAATAGCTGCTTGTGCTCTTCCGGTCGAGTCCACCAACATAATCAAACGAATAGTCACCGCTTCCTGAAGCCTTTAGATAGGGGCGCATTTCAAGAATGCCCTCGTAGACAGAGCCAAACTCCTCCACATCAAGAGAAGAATAGTTGATTTTGACGCGCTGTCCACGTTCGTCCATGAATTCATTCAAGAAGTTGAATGCTTTCAAAAGATCATGATTTGAAATCTGGCATTGTTTCAGGTAATGCAAAGTCTCGCTGTTGAAGAGCACACCACCAAGAGGCTTGATGCCCATCTTTTCGCCAAAGTTCCCAGATTCGAAAAGACGGAAGGTTTCCAAAAGTCCCATCCACAAGTCGAAATGTTGCCGTTGCCATAAATAGCGACTTTCAGAAAGCGCACGTAGCCGACTGGCAGCATAAAACTGTTGATACAAGTCTTGGAAGCGACACAAACGTTCATAATCGGGATGCTCAGGAGACTCTGGAATCTGATAAACCAAATTGCGGTCTTCAATGATGAAAAGGAATAGCAAACGATAAATGAAATGTATCAGTTCCTTGTTGAATGTGGTGACTTCCAGTTCTCCACTCGATAAGGCATCACGAAGAGTCGAATTAACTTGATTTTCAATAGCAGCATTGCCGATGACAGTCATCGCCTGTTGCACAGCCTTGGAAAGCCCGTCACGAATACGGTTGCCGCTCTCTATGCTCATGTTGAACCATCGTTCCATAATGCAAGCCTCGTCGCCTGAAGTGCGGAAACGAGAAGCATGGAGCAAGCGGAAGAGCAAGCAAAACTCCGTATATTTATCCTCTTCCACCATTCTGCGGATGTCGAATTCGATATATGTCACCTTGACAAGTTGGCCGCTGTTGCGTATCAGGCGTAAGGTCTGGCCATTGCTGATGATGCCATATACATTCTCAGTGGAATTCAAGTATTCAAGCATGGTGGCATGAGGAGACTTGATACGTCTATCTCCCTTGGGACGGTAATCGAGTGAATTCTTGTCGAGTGTTTCGATGTTGTCATTCTCACTGATACGTTCACCCACCACTATGACCGGAAGATTGGACAGTTCGGAACACAAGTAGTTGATGGGGAAACTGCGTCCAACGGCCGACACGTTTTGAGTCTGTCTTTGCAAGTCATAGCCAAGATTTTGCAAAAGGCGCTCTATCAAGTCACGGGCACGGCGAGTGCCGTAAGGATCGTTCAAAGCCGATCTCTCTTGATAAAACTTCCAATCGTTACGCAGGCTGCTCCATGCATAATCGATATTCATCGACATGCTGCCATCAACACCAAAATCTTGGTCGCGGTTGCCTTGCAGGTTGGTGTCTTGCTCGATATTGCGGAGAATATCATCAGAAAGCAAATGTCCGTATATATGTATGCTGGTGTAATCCATAATGATGCAAATGGTTGTTGGTTAAAGTGAGCCTCTGTTCATCCTCATCAGGAAGTCGCGTATTCGTTCCTTGCTGGGCAGTTGTAATTCGTATTGGGCAACAAAGATGCCCGGGTCTATATGGGGTGCCAGGTATTCCACCATCTCCTGACCAAATTCCGTGCAAAGCAACAAGCCAACAGGTGGATTGTCATCATGTTGCATATAATGCCGGCGGTAGTATTCTATATACATATTGAGTTGAGCCATATCGGCATAGTCTAGACGGTGGGCTTTGATTTCCAAAATGCAATGACATTTCAAAATTCTGTGGTAGAACACTAAGTCGGCTTTATAATATCGGTCATCAATAAGCAACTTTTTTTGTCGGGCTTCCAGACAAAATCCCATGCCCAGTTCGAGCATGAATTCCTCCAAATGGTCGATGATGGCTTGCTCCAATTCGGACTCTTCTATCACATCCTTAGCCGAAAGGCCGAGAAATTCAAAAACGTAATGCGTTTTCAGTTCTTCTTTGAACGAAGGCTTTTCTGCAGCCTCATTCACTTTTTTTGCCAGTAACTCCGGTTTTTTACTCCATCCACTCCGCTCAAAATAATTTGCATCCTTCTGCCTTATCAGTTCTCTCACACTCCAAGGGCCTCGCATGGTCTCAATAGCATAAAATGACCTTTCCAAAGGATTGTCAATCTTGATAAGTTGGACGATATGTGAGAACGACAGCCGACTGAACAACATTTGTGGGACAGGCTTCACTTCGCCGGCGGCAGACATCATGGCAAATCCATCACGGGAAACCACTCCCAAATCCTGTGAAGGCAATAAGTCAGTCAGTGAATGACCAATATTTAATGATTGACTGTCAGTGATTTGCAAAAAGTCAAACAGTGATTGACCTTTTGCGGATTGTTGCAAACCAGGTGCTTCAGATGGTAATTGACCCTTGGCGCTCATCTGCTGTAAGTAGTTCACTACTGGCTCGGCCAAATCCTTATAGTAAAGATAAAAGAGTCTGTAGTTTTTCAAACTTGTCAGGCCGAAACCCTTATCATTGAGACGTTTGGCCAGATTTTGCAGCAAATGTTCACCATATTTGGCTCGGTCATTGCCATTCTGCTCATATTCTACAATGTAGAACCCGGTGAGCCAGGCTCTCGTTGTCACATTGCGGTTGATGACAAGACGGGCGTTTTCCTGCAATAGTTGGCTCGTTGCTTGTATTTTGCAGACCAGGTTGTTAAAGTCAGATTGTTGATTTATGCTCGTCTCCATCTCTTCAATTCATTTGGGGTACAAAAACATAAGCGGCTATCACATCCATAGGCAACACAGGTTCCACCACCTGATACTCAGAGGCATTCAGGTAGGAGCGGTACTGCGTGAAAGCATCCACAAGATGTCCGGCGCGTTCGAGTGCGATGTCATCAGTATGCTGGCGCAGGGTCTTCTCATCCATCGTCCATCCCAACGCACGTGAATAGAGTATCTTTTGAGAAATGAGGTCAACGTCTCCCGAAGCCTTAGCTTCGAGGAAGAGTTGCCGTGCTTCATCAGCCGTAAGATAGTCATGCTCTTCGATTCTACCCCGGTAGCCAATGAAGATCATTTCCTCTCCAACCAGTTCTCGTTCTTTCACTTTCTTGTCTCTTATCACACTGCGCACACGCATCATGAGGACTGTAGTCTGACGGTTCACAGCCTTAGTTTCCATCACCATGGCACGACAAGCGCCCAAATCGCCACCATAGACGGAATCGTTGACCACACCACGCGAGAGGTCTTCCACAAACACGTGGTTGCGTCCGATATACATATAGTGCTTGGGCGTAGGTGAGGCAAAAGAGATGCGCACTGTACCTTTCTTCGTCTCTTGGCCAGCAAAGTAATGGCGGAGTTTCTCTGGCAAATCCAACCATTGGAAACTATAGCAAAGGGGCTTGTCTTCTCTCACCGTAACACCTGCATGGCGCAATTCGCCGATGACAAAATCACGGGTATCCTCAATACCACCGATGACTTTCCTGGCTTCTTCCAAGGCGGCTTGCAACCGCGAAGGATCCATCTGCTTGGTGTTGTGGGCGTAGTAGGTGTGGGATATTTTCTGGTTTTCCTCTATCTCGGCCATTTTCTTTTCCAAGTCTTCCAATTGTTGTTGTATGAACTCTGAATCATCAAACAAAAACAATTGTCGGCTGTTTCGTCTCTCACGTGCATTGGCCTCAAAGATACGCTGCATGATGGTTTCCATCAACGTTGCATCATTGTCTGCAATAGTAAGATTAACACCGAGTTTTGAGCGGATTTCCTGCTGTTTCTTGTATAACACATTGAGTACGATGTCATCCACCTGGTTGTTCTTGGAATGAAGAGTGGAAACCAACACATAGCGTGATGTCTGGCCGAAACGGTCTATTCTGCCATTCCTTTGCTCCATCCGATTAGGATTCCATGGCAAGTCATAATGAATGACAGCTTCAAAACCTTGCTGCAGATTAACACCTTCAGACAGGCAATCTGTACATACCAAAACATGTTTATCTTCACGAGCAAGTTCATCAATCTTTATCTTTCTTTCTTCATCTGACAACCGACTGGTAATGATGCCTACAGATACGTTTTTATATTTCTTTACTGATGACAGGGACTTTGCGATGTAATTACCGACATATTCCGCTGTTTGAATATATTGACAGAAAACAATAGGATTCATTTCCTCTTCCAAAGCGATTCTCACCAATTGAAGACACTGGCGGACTTTTACATCAGCATCTTTCTGCTTGATTTGTTCCAAGGTAGAAATGAATTCTCTTAATTGTCTCTTCTCTTTATTGTTGACTCGTTCATGGATTTCTGGAACGATGTCATCGCCAGTCAGCAAATCCTTAAGTGAGTCGTTGAATACGTATACTTCTGCATTGTCGCTGTCTTCATTTTGCAAAGAAGAATCTGCTTGCTTGTCAATTTTGTTTTGAAGCATGCTTATACCTGCATCCGGACTTGACATGATACCACGCATAAGAGCCAATAAATCCCAATAGATATACCGTTGCTTTCGTTTCTCTTCATTTCTTACTTGTTCCACTCCATTCTTCACATAGTCTATCACACTGTTCAACAAGTTCTGATAGATGGGATCATGTTCATATTCATCTCCATCAAGTGGGACACGTTGAGGGAAGATAACCTCATCACCGACGTATTGAATAATATCAGCTCGCCGACGCTGAACAAAATACTGAGCCAGTTCTTTTCTCTGCTTTTCAGTTTGAAGGTCATAATCCGCAAACTCGGGCTTCAGCAGTCCTATCAGCGATTGGAACTCCTCATTATGTCCGCTATGAGGTGTCGCCGTGAGGAGAACCATCTGCTGATTTGGCTTGCCAGACAAATCTTTCAGCAAGCGGTAACGCTGCTGCTGGTACTTGTTGGCACCTGCTGGTTTCGCACATGTGTGCGCTTCATCCACGATGACGAATTCAGGACAGTGGTCAAGGAAAATATTCCGATACTTCTCCTGTTTCACGAAGTCTATGGAAATGACCTGGAACGGGATGTCGCGGAACACATTCTGGTCAGGCCTTAGCCGTTTTTCCAGTCGGCTGATGGTGGAGGACCTGACAATCTCCGCATCGAGGCCAAACTTATCCTTGATTTCATTCTGCCACTGTTCGCAGAGGTGTGGCAGGCAGACCACCGCGAAACGAGTGATTTCACGACGGTCAAGCAGTTCCTTGGCTATAAGGAGTGACTCCAACGTTTTGCCGATACCCACGTCATCGGAAATCAACAACCTGATGCGTTCTTGCTTCAATGCCAGTATAAGGGGAACCATTTGATATGGACGTGGCTCGAACGACAGTTTTCCAAGACATTGGAAAGGCCCCGCTATGTCACGGAATGAGAGCCGACAAGCATTGTATAGTATACGGGCGGCAGATGGATAACTATATTGACCAATATCCTCTTTGGAAGGACGGTTGAAATTATATGATGGCAACTGAAAATCCTCTCCGTATAATGGCAAATAGAGACCGATGGTCTCGGCATCTGTTCCTCCGAGGGGTTTCAATAAGGTAAGGTCGGGGCTGTCTGACTGTTGTACCACCCAGGGACGGCCACGAAAATTGACAAGTGTACCTGTTTTTTCCATAGTGTTAACTAACTGGGGTAAATATATCAGAATTTGCTGAAATGAAATCCTCTAATGGTGTGGCGTAATGCCATGCGAGCACCACATATCCGGCATCTTCAAGGACCTGGCGTTTTTGGCGGTCATCTTCTTGCACTTCCAGACGGTCGTGTGGTGTGCCATCGCAGAACACGACGATACGGTCGCCGTATTGGAAGTCGGGCTGCACAAAGTACTGCTGGGCGAATGTGGGTTGTGCAACATCAGGCAAGCGCAGACGATGCTCATAGAGATATTTCAGGAATTTATATTCAGTTGAACTGTTATGGTCACGGGCGGCTTCAAGACGGCGATATTGTTCATCATAACTGAGTACCTGGCCTTCATGATGCACTTCGACCCGGGCTTCCTGCATGAGTTTCAACGTGTGATAAATCGTCCTGATGTCTATTTGCTCATGGTAAGGCTGATTATAGTAGTTGAGCAGGTTGCTGTAGTCAGCAGGAGTAAGGCCAGCCAGTTCCTCTTCTGTATATTCAGCCTTGTCAAAACAAATCTCGTATGCACGTTTCACGACTTGACGATATGATTCCGGTTCTTTCACCAGACGGTCGAGAACGCCCAACGAGCCTTCAGCATTCTCATAGATGAAGACATTGGGCACATTTCCCTCACCCATCACGTCCGCTCCTATCTCGCTACCTTCGATTTGGAAGACATCCTCGATGGCTTGCTTGAATGCATACAGGAAAGTCCTGACAGCATTATTGTTTCTCAACATCAGGGCTTGCATGGGTTGGATATATATTGCATTGGCCGTGGTTTCCGTGAAGAGTTTCACAAAGGCAGTTCGCCCTGCTTGTTCAGGATGCTGTTCAGCCTCGGCTTGGATTTTCTGCACCCGGTCGTTGCTGATCCAGTCTCCTGTCTTGGTGTCGAAAGCAAAGCCATTTGCATTTGCTTCATTCCGTGACTCCAAGAAGTAGGTTATCCTACATGCAGGGATATAGCGGATGTTGGCCAAATGCTGGTCACCACTGAGAAGTTCACTCTCACTGATGGAACGTGGGTCATCACTTGAGAAGTAGGTCTTGATTTGGTATGACTTGCGGTTGCGTTCTTCTTCCTGACAGGTGATTTTCTCCGTTTCATTCGCAATCATGTCCTGCGCTTGAATGCATGTGCCGGAAATCATCCTTGCCAGTCCGTCAAGCGTCTCACCTGTGATAATGTCAGTGTGATGGGCACCATTCTCCTGGTCTTTGTAGATAACACCAGTCTTGGGGTTATAGAGGAATTTGTGTGCCAAGGGGTCACCTGTGAGCATCATCCGGCTGATGCGGAATTTGCTACCATTGTTATATATGATGTTTTGTGGACCAAATTCAGAGAGAGCCAAGGACTTCGGACGGCTCAAATACTCTATCGCATCGCTCTTGTACTGGAGCATTGCCCGTTGCGGCAACTTCGTGAAATTATATCCAGGAAGGAATCCCTCACTGGCAAGGTAGCGGTATGGATAGAATTCATTTTCCTCTTTGTTTCTGCCTTGGTTAACACCCAGCAACTTGTCACGCTGGTTCTCTCCACGGTTTTGTTTCTGATGGGCATCCCTCCTCTCCTGGGAGTTCTCACCATAAATGCGGTTGTTGATAATGGCACTGGCTTCCTCGATTTGAGTCTGTGCCAATTTGTAGAGGATACGCCATCGGTCAAGAGCACGGTCAAAGTCCTGCTCATATTGATTCAGGACATTGTCCATCCATTGCTCCGTGTACCAATGAGGATGTTCTTTCTGCAACCTCTCAGAAAGGAACGTATCTGAGATGATTTGTTTGAAAACCGTTTTGATTTGCTCTTTCCGCTCTGATGACAGGCGCAAGTGGGCACGCACCTCATCCTTTAATGTGATATTGTTGATGTCGGCATAATTGACAAGAGCCGATATACCGTCGGACAACTGAGGTATAGGACATAATGAAAGAATGGTAGAATGCAGATGAGTGCGGAACAACTCTTCATTGACCAGTTCCATTCGGGGAGCCTTCACCTCTCCCTTCACCATTTTCTGTGGATTGTGCAGATAATAGTTCTCATGGGAATTTCGAGGACGGCAGTAGGTATATATAAGGGCTGCTTGACCGCTACGTCCGGCACGTCCGGCACGCTGTGTGTAATTGGCAGGCGTAGGCGGCACATTTCGCATACCCACGACCGACAAATCCTTGATATCGATACCCAATTCCATGGTTGGGGAACAATAGAGCACAGGGAATTTGCCTTCCCTGAACTCTTGCTCTCTTTCTTCCCTTATTTCTTTAGCCACCTGACCGGTGTGGTCTTTTGCCTCCAGATTGACAGTTCCTAGGGGGATGTTCTGATAAAAGTTTTGGAAATAGGCATTGGGCTTGGACTCTACCTCTGAGGCACCTGCAAGTGTGCGGATGCGCACCAAGTCTCTCCTGATATTCTTACCATCACCCGCACTCCAGAGAATGCTTCCGTAATCCAACTGATAAACACCATAAGTCTCCTCAATATAGTTGCTCAACACCTTGAAGAGCCGTTGCATATAATCAACATATTCCTCTTCACTGGATATTGTATAACCGGCATTAGCAGACAAATAATCACGAACAAACGTTGCCAGTTTGCTGCGATAGCCTCCACTCTCAAGATTGTAGGTGTTACGGCTACTGGGCTTGACGAGGAACAGTGCATGAGCCGAATCAATACTGTCGCTATCGTCAAGCGACCAAGGTTGTTTCAGGTTATCTCGCACGGCTTTCATCGTGTCCTTTACCGCTCCATCAGTCCTTTCTGATGACTTGATGCATAGTTTATGACGGAAATAGTCGAGAATCTGGATGATGAACTCCTCCTTGTGCTCATCATCAAGGCCATCCAACTCTGGAACATCATACAATCTTTCTGAGTCGTTGTCGCCAGTTATCTCATCATGGAGATACTTGTAGTTGATGTTGAGCAAAGCGCAATCTTCAAGATTGGGCATGATGACCGACCAATTGCCAGCCAAGTCGTCATAGATGATGGTTGACAAAAAACGAACCATGATATCCCTTACTTCATTGGCACGGCCACCCCGAAGTCCCTGACGGATGGAGAAATCATCGTTTTGCAGATGAAGGTTCTCAAAAACCAGGCGGGCAATTTTTGTGTTGTCGATGGGCTCGGTTGCATGCTTGACAGCATTCCAAATGGCACAACGAATCTTTCCGATACGGATAAAATCATTGAAGTGACCGGCTTGCAATGCAGCATCCTGTCTAGCATCAACAAAGGTCATGACCTTCCTGTCTTTTTCCTCCACACCGGCCTGCTGCATCAAAACGATATCCTCATAGGAAAGAACGGTTGTTGCCGTGCTACGACCTTCGCCGCCAATCCTGGTCAGTTTCGACCATTCTGACTGCATACCCTTATAAACAGCTCTTGAAGTGGGATCCAGCATCAATGGGGATGGAACAAACAATGCCTCTATATACCCAAAACCTTCCATGGGCTTTTGGAAAGAGAAAGAGCCACTTTGGGTAATATAGATTTTCCGAGGCATCCTGTCCGCATAGTTCTTCTTCAAACGGCGTTCTCCACGTCGATTGATGTTAAACCATTCCAAAGGAATATCCTCCTCGTTGATGTTTGCATAATTCTCTATGTCCTCTCCCTCATGAGCAATCACAATATAGCCATCATTCACATTGACATCGTCCTCTGCAAGCACACGCCCGTTGAAAGACCTTGGGGACACTTTCCCCTCAGCTGCATTCAGTGAAACAACATAAAATTCATGGCCACTGATACGACTAAACACAATGGGATAGTACATCACTTTGGTCTCGCCGTGGGAAAGCTCATCGCAATAGAGTTTTTCCTCAACCGTGATCATGCGTGTATCAGAATAGCCAAGGGTGGCATAAACACTTCCTGTCTGGGGAATGAACTGGTGGATTTTATAAGGCAAAACTGCCTGGCCACCTTCCTGATTAAGAGCATTACACCAATTCAGGACATCTATGATATGCTTTTGGCACTTCGCGACATCATCAATCTCGATTTCGTCATTCAACTTTTTGGCAATCCTTTCAATGGATGTAGGAGAACCTCTGAAATACTTGTTCTCTGATTTGCTCCACTTTAATGCAATCTTCTGCTCTATCCAAACAGCAGTAGGAAATTTCATGGCTGCATCTTTTCCTCCTTCCATAGGAATGGTGCCATTGACAGCACGAATTAACTCCTGTGGGGTTGGCTCTTCGGTGCTCAGTCCATTGGTAAGGGTTTCATCAATCACCTGCTCTTTCTCGTATTTGCTTCCGAAAATACATGAGGCAACTTCTGCCACCTTTTCCCGTTGTTCCGCATAGGTCATGTTTTCATCAGCTACCATGGTAGCGGAAGTACCAAAGCACAAGACATGGCCCGAAGACAGAGACTTTATCCTGCGGATTAGGAACGACACATCACTTCCTTGCATTCCACGATAAGTATGCAACTCGTCAAAGACAAGGAAATGCAGGTTCTGCAAGAAGCAATTGCGAAGATCCTGTTCACTTCCTGCACGAGTCATCAGCAACTCCAGCATCATATAGTTCGTCAAGATGATGTTGGGAGGATTCTGCTGAATCTTTTGACGGGCTTCCTCGTTCTCCTGGCCAGTATATTTGCCAAAAGTGAAAGGGCATGTCCTGCCTGACTTTGCCTCAAAATCGGTCTTGTAACGCTGTAATTCCTCAGCCTGGGAATTAATCAGCGCATTCATGGGGTAAACGATGATAGCAACCGTCTTGTCAATGCAAGCTTCAGCATTTTGTAGGATATAGTTGAAGATGGTAGCCATGAATGTACGAGACTTGCCGGAACCTGTTCCTGAAGTGACAATAAACTCTTTGTTTTGGCTTCCCAATTCGATAGCCTCTTGTTGATGCTGATAAAAGGTGTTGCTGAAAAACAATTCCAAATCAGGGTGTATGGGCAAGCCTTTGGCTATCATCTCACTCACACCGATACCTTTGGCAAAGTTGGGATTGAATTGGATGAGGGCCTTGGGCCATAACTTTTCTGTTTGGATGGCTTCATTCACGTATTCTTCAATACGTTTGTCTTTGATAGAGACAAAACTGGAAAGATAAGATTTGTACTTGTCTTTCAAACTCTCGTACAAATGTATAGTGTTCATGGGTATTATTATTTTATTACACCTGTTAATAGAACTAACTCATCGGCTTCAATTGCAATTGTTCACTAGTTTCCTCTCTCAAGCATTTTGCTACTTTAAAAAGCACTTCAATTCCAACATATAGCGGTATTTGTGCTCTCTCTTAGCACAGTAGAACTGTTTTTCTATAATATCTTTGCACTGCACAAAATTACGTTTTTTTTTCAAATAATTGATAATGCTCGGCAAAAATATGTCTTATGCTTGTTTTTTTACCTGAAAAAGACTTCTAAGACAAAGAAATAAAATAGCAATTATTAAGGTAGATTATTACATGTATTTGCATAATGGGATAAATACCATTCATGCCGCTCGCTCAGTTGATCAGCAATCCCCCTCAATAATTCTCGAGAATTTCGCGGGCTTTCTCCTTTCTGCTAAGTTTTGAGTGTTTCTTGGGTATCAGTTTACCGATAGCCTTTCCGATGAGGCCGAGAAGGTTGCCCCCGCTGGCAGGGTCGATGCCGAGCAGTTGGGCATCGGTCTTGTTGAGCATCACCATCTTGTTGATGCGTTCCGCAAGTCCGTCGTCTTT
>ODAI011747560.1_pt1 | contig 12769 bp, 9 predicted proteins | sample 1539321 | NCBI WGS metagenome assembly ODAI01 (sample SAMN02144231, study PRJEB22623) | gut metagenome | biome: sheep rumen | host: Ovis aries | place: New Zealand | reverse complement strand
GTTTTCTTTCAAAATTTGCAGGCTTGTCTGCGCGCATCAAAGATACACTTGCAAGCCTGTAAAGTATGCAGACTTTGTCTGCTCCTCGGCGAAAACGCGGTTTCCGCCTGCGGATTTTAGTCTGCGACGCTTTGAGTTACATTAATAAACGAATTATTTGCTATTATATGATTCATATAATAAATGATAAAATAAACACTTTTTGACAGTCTGAAAGCCCCGTTTTTCGGGGCTTTTTTTGCGGCTTATCACGCATACTTTTCAAGCCAATAATTAACTTGTATCAAATAAGCAAGCATCTGTACCGAGCTCATCAGCTGTCCGAACCACGGTTCTCCATAATTACCCGGGGAGTTGATTAGCTGTGTTACAGCCTTTTTGTCTATATACTCATTTAAAGGTGCATTATTATCCTCTGTTATAATACTCAAACGCTCTTTGAGTATTCTTTCGTATTCGGGATTGTATGTTTTAGGGTAGGGGCTTTTTCTGCGCAGGCGTATCTCCTCGGGCAGCAACCCTTTAACGCTGTCACGTAAAAGTCCTTTTACAACACCATTCGGACATTTCATATCAAAAGGCACATTCCACATATATTCAATAATACGGTGGTCGGCGAAAGGCACGCGCGCTTCAAGCCCGTTAAACATACTTGTTGCGTCCATTCGCCATAAAAGCGTGGTCATAAAGCCTTTCAAATTAAGGAAACTTATCTCTCTTTGACGTTTTTGCAGCGCTGTTTCACCGTCAAGGTAAGGCATTTCGGCAAGTACTGCTTTGTATTGACTGTCAACATAGTTTTTCAGATCAAGTCTTTTTTTATATTTTTCGTTCAGATATTTTTCGCGGACATACAGATTTATCGACCACGGGAAAGTATCTGCGTTTATGAATTCTTCACGGTGAAACCACGGATAACCGCCAAAGATCTCATCGGCACATTCGCCCGTAAGCGCAACTTTATTATGCTGTTTCACAAGCTTGCAAAAATAAAGCAGAGAAGCATCAATATCAGCCATTCCCGGGACATCTTTCGCATCAACAGCTTTGTATAAATAATCCGCAAGTTCCAATTGCTCACATTCCAAAAATGTATGATTTACATTAAAGTGCGCAAGCATTTTGCGTACATATGGCTTATCCTGCTCGGGCTGGAAACTGCTTGGTTTGAAATATTTATTGTTATCGGTAAAATCAAATGAAAAGGTATTTAGTATTTTCCCCCTTTCGTTAAGATAGTTTGACGCTATCGCCGTTACAATGCAACTGTCTATACCGCCCGATAAAAAGCTGCATACAGGCACGTCGGATACCATTTGTCTGCGAACAGCATCATTTATCAGATAATTAAGATGCTGCACTGTATCTTCATAACTATCGGTATGAGTGTGGCTTTCAAGCTGCCAATAACGCTTCTCTGAAAGACCGTTTCTGTCAAATACTATATATGAACCGTATTTAACTTCTTTTATGCCTTTAAAAACACCGCTGCCTTCGCTCCTTGCAGGCAGTATTGAAAAAACCTGCCTTATGGTATCATCATCTATAACGGGCTTTACAAGCGGATGACAAAACAGTGCCTTTATCTCCGAACCAAATACAAGTGTACTGCCGCTTATAGTGTAAAAAAGTGGTTTGATGCCGTTTCTGTCGCGGAAAAGGTATAGTTTTTCTGTTTTGCTGTCCCATATGGCAAAGGCAAATATACCATTAAGCATTTCGGCACATTTTTCGCCGTATTCCATATATGCGTAAAGTATGGTCTCGGTGTCTGTTGTTGTCTCGAATTCATACCCTTTTTTGATAAGTTCTTTGTTTAATTCATCAGTATTATAGATCTCACCATTATAAACAATAGCATAGGTGTATCCGTTTCTGTGACGTATAATAGGCTGATTTCCGCCTTTTAAATCGCGTATAGTAAGCCTTGTCTGGCTCAAACCTATATTTTTTTCGAGATACTCTCCGACAGTGTTGTTTCCGCGATGAGCAATGGATCGGCGCATTTTAATCAGCAGAGCCGTGTTTTCTGCTGCATTTATGGTAAAGTCGGCATTAAAGTCGGCAAAACCGCTTATTCCGCACATATTATCCCATCCTTTGCGTTTTTTATTATTATAGTATAAAAAAAATTTTTTATGCCTTATGGTTGTAATTACGGCACAATTGTGGTAGAATAATCAAGGGATTGAACCATATAATTAAAATCTTAAGAAATTATGAATAAAATCTTAAATTGTGTTCATTTTAATCATTTTCTAATTTTCGATATTTATAATAATTTTAACAAAGCAAGACAGGGCTTTGAAATACTAAACGGAGGTAAACAAATATGGACGATTTTAAAAATATAACAGAAGAAAATGAAATTATTGATACAATAAAAGAGTCGGCAGAGAAAATTGCCGAAGAGGAAAATACTGTTACGGAAGAGGTAAGTGAGACAACTTCGGCAGACAATGCTTCTACAGAAAATAAGGCGGAAGAAAATAATACAATTGCAGACAGCAAAAGCAATGATCCAAATATCGAGCAGAGTTTTGCTTCTTCCGAAGAACAGTGGAATAATATGCAGCAGAATGATGCACAGACCGCGAGGGAGGAAATTGAAAAAGAATTAAAAAACAAGCGCGGCGCATTCAGAAAAACCGTTGCTATCGGGCTTGTCGGTTCAGTGCTTTTCGGTGCATCGCTTGGTGGGGCGCTTGGGGTAGCCTATAACGGTTCAAGAAATTTGTTTGTAAAATCCGCACAGCCGTTCAGCTTTGACAAGCAGTCTGAAAATGAAGATAATGTTACACAGGCGGAGGAAATGAATATCACACCGCAGAGCGACAGTATACTTGAAACAATAAACAAAGTACAGAACTCAATAGTGAACATTTCAATAACAGCACAGCAGCTCGGCTGGTTCAATCAGGTCTATGAAAGTCAGGGTGCAGGCTCGGGTATAATCTATTCTGAAGATGATGAAAAGGTTTATATAGTTACCAATAACCACGTTGTCGAAAATGCAACGGAAGCAAGTATATCTATCACAGGCAGCGAGCAGGTAAAAGCAAAGCTTGTCGGCAAGGATGCAGCATCCGATGTTGCGGTAATCTCTGTACTTAAAAGCGATCTTAAAGCGGCAGGTATCGAAAATGTAACTCTTGCACAGTTTGGTGATTCCGATTCGCTTCAGGTAGGCGAATATGTGCTTGCTATCGGTAATGCGCTCGGCGAGGGAAAAACAACTACACGCGGTATCATAAGCGCACAGAACAAGACAATAGATATAGACGGCAAAAAGATGAATATGATACAGACCGATGCAGCTATCAACCCCGGTAACAGCGGCGGCGCACTTGTTAACTCGGCAGGTCAGGTAATAGGTATAAACACAGCAAAATATTCCAGTTCTTCCGTTGAAGGCACAGGTTTTGCCATACCTATTAATTCCGCTCAGGAAGTTATAAAGCAGCTTATGGAAACGGGTACGGTCGATAAGCCGTATCTCGGTATCTCTGCTTATACGATAGACGAAAACTTTAAAATGCGCTATAATATTGATGCGGACGGCGTTTTTGTGACAGCGGTCGAAAGCGGCAGTGCAGCCGAAGAAGCAGGTCTCCAGCGCACGGATATAATAACGGCAATAGACGGTGTTTCCGTAAAGAGTTCCGAAGACCTCACAAAAGAAATAGCAAAACATAAATCGGGTGATTCCGTAACGCTTGATGTTATAAGAAACGGTTATGAAAACACTCAGGTCAAGGCTGTTCTTAAAAACCTTAACGAACAATTCTGATAAAAGATTTTGATAAGAGGTGAAAACAATGAAAAAGAAAAATCCATTAGGTATATTTGCTAAATGTGTTGCTCTTGGACTTGTAATAGGCGGTGTTATAGGTTTTACGGTACCTTTCACATCGGGATATATCATCCCTAAAGCAGAAGAAGCCATAAGAGAAAGTGCGGGTTCTTTACAGCATGATGGTGCACCGCAGGATGAAAACAGCGAAAATGTTATAAATGCCGCTGCAACGGCAAGTCTTGATGAGGCATCAAAAAATACTATCGAACTTATAAAAAGAGTTAAACCTTCGATCGCTTGTATAACCACAAAAACAACAGCACAAAGCTGGTTTTATCAGACTTATGAAGCAGAGGGCGCAGGCTCGGGCGTTATCTTCCACGAGGACGAAGAAAATGTGTATATAGCAACAAATGCACACGTTATTTCGGGCGCTACAAAGGTCATGGTGTCTATTTCGGAGAGCGACCTTGTTGAAGCCGAACTTGTGGGCAAGGATGCAAATGCAGACCTTGCAGTTATTTCAGTAAGCAAAACCGCATTGAACAGTGTCGGCATAACGGGTGTTACGGTAGCACAATTCGGCAGCTCATCGGATCTTCAGGTAGGTGAGAGTGTAATAGCTATCGGCAATGCTCTCGGTCAGGGCAATACCGCGACAGCAGGTATAGTCAGTGCACTTTCAAAGGATGTTAACATAAACGGCAGAAAGCTTACCGTTATACAGACCGATGCAGCCATCAACCCCGGCAACAGCGGCGGCGCACTTATAAACAGCAAAGGTCAGGTCATAGGTATAAATACCGCTAAAATAGCTATGTCAACAGTAGAGGGTATCGGCTACTCCATAGCATCGGATGTTGCAAAGCCTATTATTGAGAGTCTTACAAATGCAGAGGGCACACCTGTTCTCGGTGTAACTGTAAATGATGTATCGGAAGAAACCGCAAAGCTTTACGGACTTCCGCAGGCGGGTGTTGTTATTGAGGAAGTACAAAGCGGCAGTGCGGCTGAAAAGGCAGGTATAAAAGTGGGTGATATCATCACATCTTTTAACGATACGCCTATATTCAGTTCAGAACAGCTTATAAACCGCATTAAAGAGTGCAAAGTAGGGGACAGCGCAAAGGTTACGGTTGTACGCAATAATGAGACTGTGACAGTGACCGCTAAACTGACAAGATCAAATATAGCTTTCTGAAAAAGCTGAAATAAAATAATGAGTCCGTTTCAGATTTCATACTAAATAAAAAATGCGCTGCTTTTGTGATCGGCAGCGCATTTTTTATATCATTTTTTCGGTTCTTCGCCTGTCTGTACGGTCTTGCCCCACATTTTATCATACATAAAAATGTGCTGCATAAGCCAGTTTGTTATCATATTATCTACCTGTGCATATGTAGTGCCGAAATAATCGGCAGTTATCTGATCATAAATAGAATCTATAGTCTGCAAAAAAACTTCGTGATGATGCTTATGCTGATAATATTGAGAATACTTCTGCATAACCATAAGGCTTTCCTGGTATGTGAAAAGCTCAATAAATTCGGATTTTATAGCATCAATATGTTTTTTGTAGTCGCCTGCTGTACGGCTGGCGGAAAGCATACGCACATGTCCGTTTACATTTTCAAGTACGGCAGGGAGCATCTTATCAAACTCGGGTACTCCGACCGAAAGTGATTTGTTCCATTCCATTTGGATACCTCCGTGAAATCATAAGTTTAAAGATCTGTATATTTCGGGAAAATAAGTACCATTGTAGTACCTTTTCCAAGCTCGCTGTAGGCGTTTATCCTGCCGTGGTGAGCATCCATTATCTCTTTTGCTATGGCAAGACCCAAACCGTTGCCGCCAAGTGCACGGCTGCGCGCCTTATCAACACGGTAAAAACGCTCGAAAATACGGTTCAGTGCCTCTTTTGGCATACCAATGCCGTTGTCGGCAATGCTGACATAATATGAGCGCTTCTTTTCCTCAACGGTTATTTTGATCGTTGAGTTTTCCATGCTGTATTTCATTGCGTTTGAAACGATGTTTGTAAGCACCTGGTTTATTCTGCCCATATCGGCAAAAATAAGCATTTCTTTATCGGGTTTGTCAAAGGTTATCTTTTGGTTTTTATTGGCCGCAACAATAATATTTTGTCTTACACAGCCTTCTATAAGCGCAACAAGATCGATTATTGTCTTGTTGAACTTGTTAACTTTAGTATCAAAACGCGACAGATCAAGCAGATCGTCACGCAGCAGCTTCATACGTTCAGCCGCAACACTTATCTCCTTCAAAAAGCCCATTGCAAGCTCTTTATCATCTATTGCGCCGTCAAGCAAAAGCTCGGTATAGCCCATTACAGTAGTAAGTGGGGTGCCGATCTCATGGCTGACATTTGCAACAAATTCCTTGCGCATATCATCAAGCTGCTGATGCTTTGTGATATCATGCAGTACGGCAATGATACCGTTGATGTTTCTGCGGCTTACGGAGTAGGGGATAAGGTTTACGTTGATGTATTTGCCGTTTTCTTCGATTGTTATATCTATATCGTTGTTTTTGTCTGAAATTGCGTTTTTATCAACGCCGATTTTATTCAGCAGCCAGCTCAAAGATATTTTAACTTCATCAATATCGAGCATTTCATAGCATATCTTGTTAGCATGCAGAAGAACACCTCTCTCATCAAAAGCGAGGATACCATCGGTCATATTGTGCATGATTATCTCAAGCTTATTGTTTTGAGACTCCATTTCGGTAAGTGTTTTACGCAGCTCTTTTGCCATTATGTTGAAACTTCTTGTAAGCTGACCGATCTCATCGTTGCTTTTAACTGCAACGTGCTGTTCAAGCCTGCCTTTTGCAAGCAGGTTTGCTTTGCGTGTAAGCAAAGCGATGGGGTCAGTGATAGTGCTTGCAAATATAACTCCAAGCAAGCCTGTGAGTGCAAGCGCAAGCAAAACTGCAATGCAGATAGTGCCTATCGTGCGCGTAAGGCTTGATTTGATCGTTGTTGCATCCATTTGTACAAAGATGATGTATTTGACCTGCTGTGATTTGTCAAATACGGGTTTTGCATAGCTTATCCATTCTTTGACCTGTGAATTCTGGTCATAGCCCTTGCGTCCCGAATTGAAGCTTGCCTTTTTGTTGATCGCGGAAATAATAGCCGAATTTACAAAAGAGGGCAGAACTTCCGAATCGGCAGCTGTAGAACTTGCAATGGTTTTGCCGTTGTTGTCAAGAATATGACCGCGCAGATTTCTTGCAGATGAATTTGCAACAATAAAGTTTGTAAAACCTGCCTGAAATTCCTCGGGAAGATTATACTGGTCTATGATCTGTTCTTCAATATAGTTGGCATATTGCACAAGCTCGTCATGAGCCCTGTCCGTTTCCTGTTTGTTTATGCTGACGATAATAAAAGTACCGCTTACAAGCATAACTATCAATACAAGGGTAAGGTACAGGAACATAAGCTTCCAACGAATACTTTTCATAATTTGTTTCTCACGTTCTTATTATGTCAGCAAGTGAAATAATAGCCGACACCGCGTTTGGTTATAATATACTGCGGCTTGCTGGCGTCATCCTCGATCTTTTCGCGCAGGCGGCGTATTGTAACATCGACCGCACGTACATCACCGAGATATTCATAGCCCCAGACTTTTTCAAGCAGGGTCTCGCGAGTGAATATCTGTGACTGCTGTGTGGCAAGAAAATTGAGCAGCTCGGTCTCACGCACGGTGAGATTGAGTACTTCGCCACGCTTTTTAACTTCATAGCGTTTAAAATCAATAGTTATATCGCCGTATGTAGCGACATTGGCATTTTTTGTGGTTTTAGCAGCCTCAATAGCGAGTGTACGGCGCAGATTGGCTTTTACTCTTGCCATAAGCTCACGGTTGGCAAAGGGCTTGGTAACGTAATCGTCCGCTCCCATTTCCAGACCTATGACCTTATCGACTTCATCTGCGCGTGCTGTAAGCATGATTATAGGCACATTGCTTTTTTCGCGTATCTTGCGGCATACTTCATAGCCGTCCATTTGCGGCATCATAATATCAAGCAGCACAAGATCGGGCTTTTCGCGCAGCGCAAGTTCAAGACCTGTTTCACCGTCGCCTGCTGTTATAACTTCATATCCTTCTTTTTTCAGATTGAATGAAATAATATTGACAATACTCGCTTCATCATCAACAACAAGTATTTTACCGGGCATTTTTATACCTCCTCGAAACAGAATTGATCTGTTTTATATTTGTACATACCTATACAAATATATTATAACTCATTTTTTATATAAAATCAACAAAATTATTTAAAATTCCATAAAAAAACGGGGCGGTTTTGACCAATTAAAAAAGGCAGTACATTAAAGATACTGCCTTTTGTTGTAAAAATATTATTTTTTGTCTTCGCTGCCTGCGGGAACGCGGTAAATACCAACTCTTCTGGGCTGATTTTCGTCGCTTACAGGTGCAAAACTGCTTGGTGCGAGTTTCTTTGTGGGTTCAAGATAACTCTTGGGAGCAGGGATGCCTGCAGTTTCCTTGCTGTTGCTTAAACCCGATTTGATAGCGAGATCGTGTGTAGAAGCTGTCGTGCTGCTTGCGGGTGTCGAGCCGAGACCCGATGCAGGTACAGATGAAGCTGCGCCCGAAGCGGTGTTGGATCTGATACGGCTGAGAATATCGGGTGTGCCGGACTGCGGCTGAGCAGCAGGCTGAGCAGAAGCATCGCTGCTGTTGAAACCTGCTTTTACGCGGCTCAGTATATCGGATGAAGCAGCTGCGGATGTTGTTGTCTGTGCAGGCTTGCTCTCGCTGTTGAGGCTCTTTACACGGCTGAGAATGTCGGAAGAACCGACGGAAGACTGCTGTGAAGCAGGCTGTGCAGGATTATTGAAACCTGCTTTTACGCGGTTAAGGATATCCGAACCGCTGGGTGAAGGTGTAGAAGCGGGTGCAACGGGAGTTGCGTCTTTCTTCTCTTCTGCCTTTGATTCTTCTGCGGGCTTGTCTGCTGCTTTAACTTCGGAAGGAGCTTCGTCTTTCTTTTCTTCTTCCTTTGTCTCTGCTGCAGCGGCAATGCTTTCGGCAGGCTTTTCTTCGACCTTTTCCTCGGGCTTGCTTTCTGTTTTGTCCGCTGTGTTGACTGTGTCCTCTTTCTTTTCGTCTGCCTTTAAAGCAGCTGAAGTATCTTCTTTAACAGTATCTTCTTTAACTATATCTTCTTTAACGGTATCTTCTTTAACAGTATCTTCTTTAACTATATCTTCTTTAACTATATCTTCTTTGACTTCTGCCTTGGATTCGGCTGCAGGTTCCTTCGGGTTCATAAGTTCGTCTGTAAGCTCGGTTATCTTGTCAAGCTGTGAACCTATATTGCCGATGCTTGCTTTTTGAGCTTCGCCCGTGTATTTATTTTTAAGTGCCTGGTATTCATCAACTATGCCGGAATTAAAGATTTTTTCAAAAAATGCGTTGTAATCATTTGAAAAGCTGTTGATTAATTCCTTCTGTTGTGATATATTGGTCTTAATACCGTCAAATTGTTCTTTTGCATTCTTGCGGAGAGAAGCAGCCATATCACGCGCTTCTTCAAGAATTCTTGCCTTTTCGGCTTCTGCTTCCGCAACTGCTTTTGAATGTACGGTCTTGCTTTCGGCAGTGAGGTTTTCAGCCTCGGCTTTCGCATCTTCAATTATCTTTTCCGCGTCTGCCTTTGCACTGTCCATAAGCTTTTTGGCATCTTCGGTAGATGCCTTGATCATGTTGTCAGCAGCACTTTGTGCACTAATTATGGCTCTGTTGATGGCGGATGACTTGTCCTCGAAAATCTGTATTTTGTTCTCAAGTTCCTCTATGTACTTGTCAACCTCGACAGTTTCATAGCCGCCTTTTTTGTTGAATGTAAAGTTTGCCATAAATACGCCCCCTAATTTAAAAATTTTTATTAATATTATTATAAACATATTATAGCACTTTTTTTTCTTTTATGCAATATAAACTTGAATTTAATTTAACAATTTTTTTGTTTTGTTTATAAATTGAGATTTCTTGTAAGAGAGGTATTACTATGGACGACAATTATTTTATGAAACTTGCGCTTGAAAAAGCAAAACTTGCTTACGAAGCGGGAGAAGTGCCTATCGGTTGTGTGATAGTGCGTAAAGATAAAGTTATAGGCAGCGGATATAATATGCGCATGAGTCTTAACAGTGCGCTTGCTCACGGAGAGATCATCGCTATAAAGCAGGCATGCGAAACGATCGGCGACTGGCGTCTTGAGGACTGCACTCTTTATGTTACGGTCGAACCCTGTCCCATGTGTGCGGGGGCAGCTTTGCAGGCGCGAATACCTCGTGTTGTTTACGGCGCGGCTAATAAAAAAGCAGGCTGTGTTGGTTCTGTATACGATCTTTTGAATGATACTCGTTTTAATCATACGGCACAGACCGTAAAGGGTGTTATGGAAAACGAATGTTCAATGCTTATGAAAGATTTTTTTAAGAATTTCAGACAAGTTGAAAAAAAAGGCTATATTTTCGATTTTGACGGTACTATTGCGGACTCCAACTATTTATGGGAAAAAGTCGATTCCGATTTTTTTGAAAAAAGAGGTATGAAAATACCGCCCGATTATGGACATAAAATTTCTACAATGAGCTTTTATGAAGGTGCCGTGTTTACAAAAAACACTTATAATATCAAAGAAAGTGTAGAGGATATAATGGAAGAATGGCATAAGAGTGCCGTTTTTGAGTATGAGCGTAATGTTAAGCTAAAAGACAGTGTTGTTGAGTATATAAGGTTTTTGAAAAGAAAGAATTATAAAGTCGGTCTTGCAACAGCCTCCAATCCCGAGTTTTATCTTCCTGTTCTGAAAAAATATGCAATAACAGAATGCTTTGATGCTTTTGCTGACGGCAAACTCGGTCTGCCGAATAAAGATAACCCCGACATATATCTGAAATGTGCGGAAATGATGGGTGTAAAGCCCGAAAACTGTACTGTATATGAAGATATTATCCAGGGTATAAGAAGTGCAAAGACGGCAGGGATGACTGCCGTAGGCGTTTATGATGAAAGAAGCGGGCAGAATACGGACATTATTGTCGCAGAGTCCGACAGATATATAACAAATTTTATGCAGGAACTTGAACCTATGATAAACCACAGCAAAAAGAACAGCGGTGATTTATGATACAGTTTTGAAATGAGTTTTGAAATGGAGATATACAATATGGAAGAAAGAAATTTTGAAAACCTTGATATAAAGCCGCAGCTGAAGCGCGCACTTGATGATATGGGCTTTGTAACAGCAACGCCTATTCAGGCAAAAACTCTCGAAGCCATACTATCGGGCAAGGATGTGATAGGTCAGGCGCAGACGGGCTCGGGCAAAACGGCGGCTTTTGCTATACCGTGCATCGAAAAGACCGATGCGCAGGATGACAGCCTGCAGTCGGTCATTCTTGCGCCTACACGCGAACTCGCTATACAGATATGCGAGGAATTCAGAAAAATATTAAAGTATACCGATGATATCAAAGTGCTTCCCGTGTACGGCGGTCAGCCGATAGTGAAGCAGATCTCGGCTTTGAGGCGAGGCGTGCAGATAGTTGTCGGAACACCGGGCAGAGTAATAGACCATATTAAAAGGCATACTCTGAAAATGCAAAATGTTAAATATGTTGTACTTGACGAGGCGGACGAAATGTTGAATATGGGCTTCCGTGAGGATATAGAAAAAATACTTGTCAAAATACCGCAGGAACACCAGACTTTGCTGTTTTCCGCGACCATGCCGAAACCTATCGTTGATATAACTCATAAATATCAGAAAGATCCTCTGCATATAAAGGCAGACAGTGGCAGCAAGGTCAGCGTGCCGAAAATAGACCAGAAATATATCGAACTCAAAGAAAAAACCAAGGACGAGGCAGTTTGCCGTCTGCTTGAATACCATATGCCTGAACTTGCAATAGTTTTCTGTAATATGAAAAAACGAGTTGACAGTGTTGTCGAAATGCTGCTTGCAAAGGGGTATGCCGCAGACGGACTGCACGGGGATATGGATCAGCTCCAGCGTGACAGTGTTATGAAAAAATTTCGCAGCGGCACAATAAATATCCTTGTTGCAACGGATATTGCGGCAAGGGGGATAGATGTGGACAATGTTGAACTTGTTATAAATCACGATCTTCCTCTTGAAGCCGAATATTATGTTCACCGCATAGGAAGAACAGGGCGCGCAGGCAAAAGCGGAATTGCCTACAGTCTTGTTACGGGTAAGGAAAAAGAAAGGTTAAAGAGCATAACCGCACTTACGGGTCAAAAGATAAAAGTTGTTCCGCTGCCGTCGTTTACGGACATAACCGATGCCAAAACAAAAAGCTTGATAGGTGAGGTCAAAGAGGTCATAAAAGACGGCAGGCTCGACAAATATATCACAGCTGCCGAAAAGCTTGAAAAAGAGGGCTGGGACATGAAAGAACTTGCCGCGGCCCTGCTTAAACTCAATCTTTACGATCCTGATATAGATGAATATGAAGATGATATCAATAAGGGAGAAAAAATACGTACTCTTTATATAGATGCAGGCAAAAAAGACGGTATAAGGGTGAAGGATATAATAGGCGCATTGGCGGGAGAAAGCGGTATACAGGGCAGTGTGATAGGTGATGTTGAACTCCATGATACATATACATTGGTGGAAATACCGAAAAAATATGTCAAGGATGTCCTTAAAGGTATGAAAGGCAAAAAGATAAAAAAGAAAACCGTTAAAGTATCGGTGAGTAAATAGGAATATAATTGCGCATCTCGGAAATTTGTGCAGTTAGCTTTTGTTAAAAATTACCAATTAGACAAAAGCAACAAAAAATATTAATTTTTTGTTAATATTATTTAAATAAATTTGTATTGAATTAAAATTTGATAAATGTTATAATAAACCAAATGGGGAAAGTAT
>ODAI011524549.1_pt1 | contig 12769 bp, 18 predicted proteins | sample 1539321 | NCBI WGS metagenome assembly ODAI01 (sample SAMN02144231, study PRJEB22623) | gut metagenome | biome: sheep rumen | host: Ovis aries | place: New Zealand | reverse complement strand
TTTCTCATAAAAATCTCTTTCTTCTTTTCTATCTATTCTAATTAATTCTTGAAAATGAGCCCAACTCAATTCGGTCGACACTGTCGACCAAATTGGATAAAACTCATAAAATCTGCGCATTCTTCTTATACTAACAGGTGAAAAACCACTTCCAAATTCATTTGTTAATTTTTCAGATAAAGCGTCTATTATCTTTTTTCCATAGCTTGCTTTTGTACTATTTTCAGATAATTCATATGTTATTTTTCCGACATACCAATATACTTCTGTCATAGTAGTATCTATATGTTTTAACATTTTAGAACGTGCAGTTAATATTTTTTCTTTTATATCCTTATATATGTTTTCAATATCTACTATTTCGTTATTGTCATTATTAATGACCAAATTTTTATCATCCATCTATAATTTATTCTCCTTTCCAGTTTTTTATTAAAATATGCAAGATGTATTTTTTTGAAAGTCACTTATATCAATAGTCACAAAAAGTTTTCTATATGCCCCACTATCCCAGTTAATGTTACTATTATTTTCCATTTTTATTTTCATCACTTTCTATTATTTTTCTTAATACTAATATAATTAAAGCTTGTATGTAAGGTATGACAATAAACATACATATTACTATAATTATAAATAAAAACATCAATGCCTGTCCTAAAGCTGGTCCAAGTTCATTGGGTGTAGGGAATGCATCAAAAATCAAAAATCCTATCCAATATATTAATAAACAAAATAATAATAAAATTATTGGTATTATAACATAGTATAATATTTTTAAAAATATATTAGAAATATTATCACCAATTTTTAAAAGAAATTTACAAACGATGGCTCCTGGAAAGCATGCAATATAAGCTATAAAAGCAAATATTGGAGTTATTATTTTCCATGAATAATCTTCATTTATAAACATTATATTAAATACTATTAGTGTAATTATAGCTATCACTATTCTTGAAATCTTTAATTCTTTTTTCATTTTTCTATCCTTTCCTTTCTCTTTTATCACATTAATTAAAAAATGTAAAAATCTCAATATTAAAAATTCAGTATTATCAATAGTTTGAGTGAATGTTTATATAAATTGGTTTCTCGCAGTTAATGTTTGTACTTGGCAACTTTTCTTTTTTATCTTCCATATTATTCACTTTCCTATTCTTTTATATTTTATATGTTCTATTTGTCTCAATTTTTATTTTCTTCCAAATATTTATTATAAAATTCATCCATCGTAGATACATATTTTTGATCTTGTATCACTCTATATTTCTCATATTCATTTTCTGCTTTTTCTATCGCTTGTTTGTGCGAAATATTTCCAGAATTATCTAAAATTTTCTTTCTTCTAAATTTTAATAAATCATCTGTTGCATTTATCCAATCTTGCATTGTCATAATATGTCTTTCTTTAGCTTCATCTTCTGCAAAAACTAAAAATATATTTGTTAGATCATTTAATTTCTCTAGTTCCTCTTTATTTAAATAATTTTTTGCAATAATTACATCATATTTATAAATTAAGCCATCAGGAGAATTTTTCCAAGATGTTAAGCCCATATGTTCTTTATTTGAGTCAGCTCTTGAATAGATTAATTCTGCAGCAGTATGTCCAGATATAGCATAATGTAGTTTATTTTGAACTATTTTAAAAAATGTATATGCTTCTTCTGACTTTGGATTGTAATCAGTTGATGTTGCAATAAATAGATCTGTTATTTTTTGATAAGCCATTCTTTCACTAACACGAATTGTCTTGATTCTTTCTAGTAATTCATCAAAGTATTTACTATCATATTTATTACCTCTAATAAATATTTCATCATTTAAAGCAAATCCTTTTGTCATATATTCCTTTAAAATCTTGGTTGCCCAAATTCTAAATTCTGTAGCTTTCTTTGAATTAACTCTATAGCCAACAGCAATGATTGCATCTAAATTATATATTTTTGTTTTATACTTTTTCCCATCAGAAGCAGTTACCGAGGAATCCTCGACAACTGATTTTTCATCTAATTCATTATCTTTAAAAATATTTTTTAAATGCAAAGAAATATTATCTGTACTACAATCAAATACCTTTGACATTCCTTTTTGAGTTAGCCATAGAGTTTCATCTTTAAATATAGCATCAACAATTATATTTCCATCACTATTTTTATATATTATTAAATCATTATTATCCACTTACAAATTCTCCTTTCACTTATATTTTATTAAATATGTAAAAATCTCAATGTTAAAAAATCAGTATTTTCAATGGTTTGAGTAGATTTTTCATAAAATTCCCGTATCGCAGTTAATGTTTGTACTTTGGCAACTTTTCTTTTTTTATCTTCCATCTTACTCACTTTCTTAATTATTCTTCTTTATGACTTCTTATATAAATCTCTTTTCTACCTTTTTCTATAAAATCAGGTCTATTATTTTTAATACCATATACAATAGTTTCAATAGGATAATATTGTTCAACTATCTCTTGATATTCTTTTGCTTTTGAAATATCAATATTTCCATATAATCTTAATATATCTTCTCCAAAACACACACCAATTTCTTCCTCACTATTTTCTAATAAATATATAAAATCACAATATTCATCTATAATTCCAGAATCTCCAAAATCAATTACACCACATAATCTATTTTCATTATCAAGTAATAAATGATTACAACTAAAATCATTATGGCATAAGCATTTTTTACCATCAAATATAGTTGTACTATGTAATCTTTGCATAAAATCTTCTACATATTGTTTTTCAATATCAGTAAAACTATCATATATAGTTTCTTTTAGTAATTGATATTCTTCTAAAACATTTTGCCTATTGTCTATTGTATATAAGCTTATCTCACTATAATCCAAATCATGCATTTGTCTTAAGAACATAGCAATATCTTGTTTTAATAATTCTTGTTTTTCTTTTGATAAAGTAAAATAAATCTTTGGTGTTAAAAAAGTTCCTTTAATCTCTTTATACCCTAATATAGAAACATCATCACTAAAATATGAGTATTCTACATTTGGTATCTTTACATTAGTATTTAATTTTTGATTTAAAAAGTCATAAATTGCTTTTTCTTTTTCATATCCTTTTTTCTTATTAGCACTAAATTTTGTTTTAAATATATATTCTCCATTTACTAGATATGCTACACTATCATATCCACTTCCAATTACATTAATGCTTTCAACTTTAAAATCTGCAAAGCAATGTTCTATTAAGTATTTCATTGCTTTAATATTAGATACATTATCTTCATATCTAAATTCCATCAAATAACAATCTTCCTTTTTTTCTTCGTGTAACTCGTGTTCTGGCAAATCTTCAATTATTCTAAATCCAGCTTTTTGATATGCCCTAATTGCTCTTAGATTGTTCTTATGAGGGTCTAATATAACTGCATTTACACTTCTTTCTTTTTTCAAAAAATCAAAAATCATTTTTATATACTTTGTACCAATACCTTTACTCCAATATTCAGGTTCTCCTATAAACTGATCCATTCCATAAACTATTTCATATGTTTTTGGGTAATGATAGTCAGAATAAAGTTCATCATACATTTTATATACTTGTCCATATCCAATAGGAACATTATCATACTCAATTATTACTCTAAATACTTCATCTTTCCATTTTTCAGTATAATGTTTTTTTAATGATTCTAAAGTGTATTTTTTATCTCTACCACCATAAAACTCTAATACTCTCTCATCTGTTAACCATTTTAACATTAATGGAAAATCATCATTTTTTAGTTTTCTTATTCTTAATCTATCTTGTACTATATCCATTATTTTTTCTCCCAAATCTATTTTATTCATCAAACACGAAAAAATCTCACATAAAAAAGTGTGTGATTTCAATGGTTTGAAGGAACTTTCTATAAATTATTTTCTCGCAGTTTATATTAGTCTTATTATCATTATTCATAATTTCACCTCATTTTTCGTAGCGGAGCACTAAAGTGCTCCACTACTCATTATAATATTTATCTAAACTCCATTTTAATTCATTTTCATCTATATATTTCCATATTCTATAATAATCTTTTTCATTTCTTATTATGTGGTCATAATAGGATTTTTGCCATATCGATTCTCCTATTTGTTTTGTCACCCATTCTTTGTATTTTTTTAATAATATTGCTAATAGATAAATTTATTTCTTTATCTTTTAGTCGTGGATTCTTTCTCACGAAATAATTACTTTCCAATATTTATGTTTCCTTTCTTTATGGAGCACTTTAGTGCTCCGCTACGAATTTAATGCTTTCTATATTTTAACATAAAAAACTATCTTTCAATACAAGCTTGCTGATGTTTTTTATTAATACTCTTTTCTCTTACTATTCCACTAATTACTAAAAAATTACCTGATATATAATTATATCCTGCATCATCTTCTAAATTTTCTTCCATAAAAGTAGCAACTCCAATATTTAAAGAAAACTCTTTCAATTGTTCCTCAAACAAAGATACAGCTTCATCTGTTGTATAGTTACCTTCTCCCTCAAAGACTACTTGATTTTGATTTTTATCTAATCTTTTAATATCAGTAGCAAAATCTAAAACTATTTTACCTTTAGTTTTTAAAACTCTTTTAATTTCTTGAAGTATTTTTATTATTGTATCTCTATCGAATAAGTGTAAGGTTCCTGTGCAAAAAACGCCATCAAATGTTTCATCTAGGAAAGGTAATTTTTGTGTAATATCTACTGCTTTTGTGCAAAGCTTATCTAATAAATCCTTATGGCAATTCTCTTTTAAAGATTCTAATTCCGAATTGTCTATATCAATAGCTGTTACACTATCAGATAATTCCAATAACCTATTATTAAATCTTCCATCACCAGCTGCGATATTAAGTATATTACCAGAAAAACCTATATTATTAATTGCTTCAATTGTTTCTTTTTCTTCTATTCCCCATTTAGACATTTTTTACTCCTTCTAAACATTATAAAATTCTATTAATCATTTTTTCTGTTCTTACATATCAAATATGTAAAAATCTCAACATTAAAAAATCAGTATTTTCAATAGTTTGAGCTAATCTTTCGAAAAATACGGATATCCCAGTTGATACAGACTTTACTTTCATTATTATTCATCTTCTTCACCATCCTCTTTTATTTCTAAATGAAGATTAATATCTTCTTCAGTTGGTAATTCTTTTAATAAATTTTCGGGTAATTCATTAAATATTTTATATTCACTCACTCCCAATGGTTTGTTTATATATTTTAGCGTGTAGTCTACAATTTCATTATTTTTACTCTTACATAATAAAATACCAATTGATGGATTATCGTTTTCATCCTTTACCTTTTCATCTAATGCTGTTAAATAAAATCCTAATTTACTACCAAATTCTGGCACAAATTCAATAGTTTTAAGTTCAACTGCAACATAACATTTTAATTTTATATGATAAAATAATAAGTCTATAAAAAAGTCTTGATTTCCTACTGTTATTTTATATTGATTTCCCACAAAAGAAAATCCATTTCCTAATTCAAGCAAAACGTTTTTTAGCCTTTCTAACATTTTATTCTCTAATTCTTTTTCTTTATAGTCTTCTGTCAATTCAATTAAATCAAAAACATATGGTTCTTTCACTATATAATTAGCCAAATCACTATTTTGTTTTAATGTTAAATCAAAATTTGTATGTTTTATATTTTTTACCTGTCTTTGATATAAATTTGTATCTAATTGATATAAAAGAACACTTTCTACCCAACCTTCTTCTATTACCTTTTCAATATACCATTTTCGAACATTTTTATCTTTAATTTTTTGCATTAAAATAATATTATGCTTCCATGGAATTTGTGCAACAAGTTGCACAAATTCATTATCATCCTTATATTCCATATAAAAAGATTTCATATATTTTAAATTTCTTATAGAAAAACCTTTTTGCCTTGGAAATGCAATTTTAAGTTCCATAGATAAATAGTCAATAAATTTATTTCCCCAACTTGAATTTTCATAAATTGTTTTTCCTATTCTATAATATAGATTTACTAAATTGGCATTTGCATTTATCATAATTTCAAGTTGTGTTTTCGTAACATCATTTTTTATATTTTCAAAAATTTCTTGGAAACTCTTATTTAAATTATTTTCTTCTTGCATTATTTCATTCCTCCTCATTTATTATTTCAATATAAATTTTTTCATAATCATTAGCAATATCTATATTTATTTTTTTAGAATACTTAACAAGTTCAAAGTATAAATCTTCTATTTCTTCTCCAAACCAATACAATAAATCAACTAACATATCAAATGTTTTTTCAATTTTTTTCTCATCTTTTACATTATTTTCTATTATTAGATTTACTTCATTTTCCAAAAAGTTCAATTGTCTTAATTGCATATTATTTAATTCAGCCATAGGTTCTTTTAGTTCATTTATTAATTTATCTACTATAATATCCTCTTCATTAGATATTGTATATTTTCCCAAAAACTCTTCTAATTCTTTTTCATTAGTAAAAATCTCTTCAAAAATATTATATAAAGTATCTGTTGCTTCATATTCACCAATGGCATAGCATTTTTTCCCTAATCCATAAGCAATTCCACTTTCTATATGTGCTGCTTTACCAGCCGGCAATACTAGTAATAAATTTTTAGAATTTTTTTCTCCTTCTAAATCTTGATTAAATAGATTTAATACTACCTCACTCTTTAAACTTAAAGATTCAAATTCTTTTTGTTTTTCTTCTGGGGTTTGATTTTCATTTCCATATCCCCAGCTATCCTCATTTTTCAAAAAGCAATAATAAGAAATATTATATTTATCAAACAAAGTACATATTTTTAATATATTCTCTTTGTTTCTTGCTCTTCCAGCTATAAAAAATTCATATCTATTTTCCATTTGGAAACTCTCCTTTTTATTTCATTTTTTATCAAAATATGCAAGATGTCCAATCCAAAAAATGCTTATTTTATACAGGTTTGAGGTTTGTTTTGCTAAAATCCGTCTCGCCCAGTTGATACTTGTACTTGCACAACTTTTATTATCGTTATTACTCATCTTATTCTCTCCTTAATAATTTTGATTTCTACATAAATGATAAGGTTTTGCAATTAGTTTCACCTTTTTTGATGCTGTAAAAAAATAATCATTTATATCAATGGCATTAATATTTTCAACTTTGTTTTTTATATAATCAATTACAACTATCATACTTGCTCTTATTTCAACTTCATATTTTGAACAACACTCTATTTCAACCTTATTATCTATAATATTTGATAATTCATCATTATACTTTATTATGTCTAATGCTCTCATAGTCTGTGGTATTTTATAATCTGCACATCCGAGTTAAATGAGAATAATCTACTTTTATGTTTTCCATTTTTTCTCTTAGATGAAGTATATCAGATGTTAGTAATTGAGCTAATTTATAAAAATAAATTGTTTTTCCATCATACTCTCTTTCATCCTTAAAAGGTGGAAAATTGTTAATAATTACTTCAAATAGTTCAATATCGCTATGTATAGGATACACATATTTATAAAAGTTTCTATTCATTTTTTCTCTTACTATTCTACTTGTTTCAATCAATGTTTCATATCTTTCTTGAATAAAGGGAATTTCAACATTTCCTTTTAACATCAACTTAAACTCTTCATAAGATATATTATATAGCTCTTCTAACTTCCTATCTTTAACAAATTTTAACATTGCATAAAGTAATGCATCTGACCCATCTTTTTCCCCTAAATCTGTATTTATAGTCCATTTTGGTGTCCCCCAAAAAGAATAATCTATAGATTCAAAAAGGATCATAAAATTTATGACATTTTCTATTCCTAAGTCTAAGATATTATATGGATTATTGCTAAGCCAATGTTTCAGTTCTTTACAATCAACTGTTGTAATAAATTCATCTAACTTATCAAAATTAATTGTTACAAATTCTGCATTGTTCATTACATATTTACAACTATCTATAACTTTTTCTAACATAATTCTCCTCATTTCTTTTTAAATTCTATTTTTACTGAACCATCTTTATTTAAATATATCATATTTATTAAATCATAAATATTTTTTCTATTCAATCTTTTTATTTTCCTTTTATTAAAGATATTTATTTCTGTAACTACTTTTTCTTCCAAAATATCTTCTCTTATAGAATGATTATTATCGCATTCCTTTTTTCTTACATATAATGAACAAGTATAATACATATAATTCTTACTCTTTTTTACTGTTAAATTGCTGTTACACTCTGCACATTTCAGATATCCAGAAAAAATGTCATATTTACTCTTTGAATTTATTTTTGTCGAGTGTTTCATAATTTCTTGCACAGTATTAAACTGTTCTATATCAATTATAGCTTGATGATGATTTTTAGTGATTATAAAATCTTCTTCTTTGTTCATCATTAATTTGTGATTTTTATAACTTAGCCTTTCTCTTTTTTGTTGAATTAAGTCTCCTGTATAAACTCGATTTTTCAATATTGCATATATCATATTAGAATTCCAATATTTATTTTCTTTTTTATTCTTAATATGTTCTATTGGTGTTTCAATTTGCATTTCATTTAATATATTTGCAATTTCTTTTTTACTTAATCCATTTATCGTTTTTTCAAATATTAATTTTACAATCTTAGAAGCATCATTATCTATTATAAATTTATGTTTATCAAATTCCGATTTATAATATCCATACGGTGCATAAGCACCTACAAACTCTCCATTTTTCTTTTTAATAATTAATGCTGTTTTAACTTTTTTAGATATATCCTTTGCATAAGCATCATTTATTAAATTTTTAATTGGCACTATAAGGTCATCTACTCCATCTGAATTTTTTAAGCTATCAAATCCATCTATTATTGAAATAAATCTTACATTTAACATTGGAAAAATATTTTCTATGTAGTTATCCACTTCTATATGATTTCTTCCAAACCTCGAAAGATCTTTTACAATAATTGCATTTACTTTTTTATCTCGTATATCTTCTAGTAATCTTTTAAATGCAGGTCTATTAAAACTTGTACCACTATATCCATCATCTATATAATAATCTAGCAAGTTTAAATCTTGATGTTTAGCAATATGCTCATTTATAAGCATTTTTTGATTACTTATACTATTTGATATCATATTTTCATTATCTTCTTTTGATAATCTTAAATATGCTGCTACATTCCAACATTTCATAAAATTAATTCCTTATTTTTAAAAAATAGTCTTAATAACTTTTTCTGTACCATTTATTAATTCTTCAACTTCTTCTTTTTTAGGTTCTCTATCCTTGTTATGATCACACAAATTTCTTATATCGCCTAAATGTTGAATAAATCTCCAATTTACTATATCATATACCTTTTCCTGCTTAAAAAAATCATTAAAATCACTAATTACTGGTTCTTTTTTACTAATTTTTAAATTGTGATTTGACAAAACTGTGCCAAAATGTTTTTCTAATACCACTCCACATATTGCTCCTGCACTTCTTATAAACCCCTTATTTAATAACTTTCTGGATGAAGATAATTCATTATCCAAAATTTCAAATTCAATATTACTTTTTATATCAAACAAAACATTATCCATATTATCACAAATAGATTTAACAATATCAAGTTGAGTTGCAAATCTTATTAATCCTGCTTGTCTAGGATCAAATAATCTAACTCCACCTCTACTTATGCTTAGTCCTATTAAAAAATCATTCATTGAAAAATTGGCATACGAAATTTCTTTGCGTTTTGAACAGGTATAACATTCAACAAATTCATTATATCTATCAGGTAAAACTTCTTTAATAACAATAAGTGCTTTAGTATACCATATTTGATATTTTCTACGTAAATTTGCATGTTTCTTATCTTCAGTATCATCTATAAAATCATTTAATATCTCATTACCTTCTTTATATAGTGTTTTTATTTCATCTTTAACAACATCATTCATTAATACTACTTCCTTTTCCATATATAAATTAAATATATTAAAACATTTATATATTTTTTTCTCTTAATAATTTTATTTTTTCAGCATTATTTAATATCTCTAATTGATATTTTGCAATTTCATTCAATATTTCAAATCTCTCTTCCTTGCTTTTTCCTTCTTTTATTAATTCAGCATTATGTGATTCTAAATTTGATAATACTGTTAATTCATTTATTGTAGCATAATCTCTTACATTTGAATTTTTAGCCAAATCAGGATTAAGTTCTCTCCACTTTTTAGCTGTTGTATTGAATATAACTACATTTAAAATATCTGCTTCTTCAGCATACTTTAGCCACTCTCTATTTTTATAATAATCATTGTCTGGCAATATATAATTTTTTATTGCATCAGTATGTATTAAATAATTATTTTTTGTTAATAGTCTCTTAACATCCCACTCTCTGTTTTGATTTTCAATTTCTTTTAATCTTTCAAACTCTCTTATTAAATATAGTTTAAACACAGGACTTATTGCAGAAGCAAATTCAAACGCAATATCTTTATGAGCATAAGTTCCACCATATTTACCCATTTTAGAATATATTCCTATTGCATTTGTCCTTTCGCACCATTCTGTAACACTAGGTGTAAATGTTAATAACCCAACTTGTTTTTTAAAGTGTTCAGATTCGAACACTTTAAAATTAGGATTGTATATTTGTTCCCATGTAGTTAAAAAATCTAATGTGCTTCTATTACGTAACCAATTTCTTATAACATCCGCTGCTCGTGATTTATCACTTTTAGCTTTGGCTATGTCTGAAATACAAATATAATCTTTTTCGTTTACATTAGTAACATTTATTTTAATATCTTGAACTTCTATTATTTTATTTGACATATATTCACATCCTTTCCTTTTTTATTTATTTCTTTATCTTTTACTAAAATATGCAAGATGTATTTTTTTGAAAGTCGCTTATACCAATAGTTACAGGAAGTTTTCTATATGCCACACTATCCCAATTTATATTAGTTTTATTTTCGTTCATTTGGATCAACTCCTTTTTAAAATCATTAAAATTATAGCATAAAAAAGGCAGATTTTGTACTAATCTGTCTAAATTTATATCAATTATTAGGGGTTAAATGTAGTGTAATCAATTTACAACACTACATTACCTGGTCATATGGCAATAGTGTTTTAATAATTAATATTAAATTGAATCAATTATAATTCTTGCAACTTCTTCCACTGATATATTATTAGTATTAATTATTTTTGCATTAAATTGATTTTTTTCAAATTCTTTTATACACCTGTCAACTTGATTATAAGCCCATTCAGTACTATCTTCTCTTGAATCCAATCTATTAATTATTTCTTCTTTTGAGGCATTTAAAATAAAATGTTTTATTTCAACACCAGATGTTTTTAATTGATTAATAATTTCATCATAATAATTCTTATTAGTTATTGTCATAGGTACAATTACTATTTCATAAACAGAACACATATATTTTAAGATATCCGAATTAAGTATTCTCCATAGTTCATAATCTTGAAAATCATCTTTTTCATGATTGAACATATTAGATAAAAAAACACCAATCTCTTCTGGATCATATATAATAGATTTATCCAACTCATTTTTTAATAATTCAGCTATTGAAGTTTTACCAATACCAAAACTACCATTAATCCATATAATCATTTTTTTACCTCCTTTTCTCTAGGGGTTAAAAGGTGTAATCACCTTACTAATTCCTATTATTTTTTATACTATAAATAGTTATTTTTCATTAATTTTTATCTATTTTAGTATATTTTTATATAAAACATGCAAGATCTTAATTCTCACAAAGCCTTGTAAATAAAGGAGTTCTTGAGGGTGTTAAATAAATCGTAATCAACCAGTTTATATTAGTTTTATTTTCTTCCATCTATTTCACTTCCTTAATCTATTAATTTTTTTATTATGAGTGCCTGTAAAGCAAATCAAAATATAGAGACATAATAAAGCTATATTTGGTAAGATTATAGCTATTATGAACTCTAAATCTTCACTTAACACAGCATATTTAATAATTCCATCTTTACTTTTTATATTTATATAATCGCCATTGTTAACTTTTTTATAAAAAGGTTTTTTTATTTCGTATATTATAGGATCTCCATATTGAGAACCCGCTTCAACTTTAAGAATATCTCCTTGAATTTCAATAACTTGAGCTTTATTAAAGACATATTGACCATTGGTACATTTATATACTAATAAAGCTAAACCAATAGCTAAGCTTAAAATTGATAGTATATACACTATTATCGTAATTTTTTACTCATTATTTTACCTCGTTTCATTTAAAAATGTAAAAATCCCCATTTTAAAAATTCAGTATTATCAACGCTTTGAGTGAAACTTTCTATAAGTTGGTTTTTCGCAGTTGATACTGACATTAGAAAAACTTTCATTTTTATTCATCTTCTTCACCATCCTCTTCTATTTCTAAGTGGAGATTAATATCTTCTTCTGTTGGTAATTTTTCCAAAACGTCTTTAGGTATATATTTTTCAATTTCAAATGATGAAACTCCAATTGGTACATTCATTGATTTTAAAGAATAGTCTACTGTTAGTCTGTCTTTATCTTGACATAATAATAATCCTATAGTTGAATTATCATGTTCTTTTTTTAATTGCTCATCTACTGCTGTAACATAAAATCCTATTTGTCCAGTATATTCTGGTTTAAAACTACTTGCTTTAAGTTCAACTACTACATATCTTCTGAGTTCTAAATGATAAAATA
>ODAI012357807.1_pt1 | contig 12770 bp, 9 predicted proteins | sample 1539321 | NCBI WGS metagenome assembly ODAI01 (sample SAMN02144231, study PRJEB22623) | gut metagenome | biome: sheep rumen | host: Ovis aries | place: New Zealand | reverse complement strand
CTCGGCGTCCCCGGGGTCGTGGCAGAAGCGGCAGGCGAGCGCCAAAAGGCCGGCCTGGTATTCGCTTGCCAGCCTTTTGGCGCCTTTTTCGCGGTCCTGTCTGATTTCCTCTACGATGTCCATGCGGCGTTCGATGCAAGGGCTTCACGGGGTGCCCCATGATAATGGTAACCGATGCGCCGCGTTTGGTTGGGTTACGCCCCTTGCCAAAGCGCGACTCGGCAGGAAAAAGGCGCCAGTAGCGGCCGGGGGATTCGAGGAAACCCACGGGGACAGACTCCGAAACAGCCTCCCTTGGCGCCGGACCCCGATCCTGCCGGTTGCCTTGTGCCCTTCTCTTTACGGCAATTGAGAAAGGAGCGTCTGCGCAGGCACGGCGAAGGGGCCGTCGAGCGCAAAGCAGTCCAGTTCCTCGTATGGCAGGGAGAAAACGACCTGGAAGGCATGCGGTGCCCGCGTGGCGTTTTGCACCTTCCGGAGCGATGGGGAGACCTTTGCGTCGCCGCTCTTGCATTCAGCCACTAGCCATGGTTCGCCGTCCTTTGACATGAGGAAATCGACTTCCGTCTTCCCGCGTTTGTCGCGGACGTAGAACAGTTCAAATTCCCCCAGCCCAAGATCCGTCCAGAGCTGCGCGGCCTTGAGCAAATGGCAGGCCAGCATCGTTTCGTTCCGTTTCCCGGGATCGCGGATGCGCGACCAGTCGCGGAGATACCATTTCGGCGTCTTGCGGAGCGCGCCGGCAATGTCGCGCGCCCAAGGCCTGACGCGGAAGCCAAAGAAAAACGATTCCAGCACGGACGTCCAATTGCGGGCGGTGATTTCACCGACCTGGACTTCGGCTCCGAGCGAAGACCAGACGAGCTGCTCGCCGGAGCGGGTGGCAAGGATCCGGGCCATGGACTCCATTTGATCGAGTTCGCGGATGGCCGTGTCCTTGCGGATGTCCTCGCGGACGAGCTGTTCAAAGCGCAGCCTGTGCCAGCGAGCGAGAAAAGCGGCATCTCCTTTCGCGAACGGCTCCGGAAACCCGCCAAGCCGCAGCAATGCGTCCCAAATGTCGCATCCGGGCCTTGCCGGCGGCAAAATGACGCCATCCGGCTGAACGGGCCGAAGAAGTTCGCCGACCGAGAGCGGATGCATGCGGTATGGAAAATAGCGCCCCATGAGGCTGTCCCCGCTTTTTTTGAAGACGTCGAGCCGCGCCGAGCCGGTCACAATGACGCGGACGCGCTTCCCGTAAACGTCAAAAAAGCCTTTCAAGAGCCGCTTCCACCCGTTGAAGTGGTGCAGCTCGTCCAGAACCAGGACGGGCGGTTCGGCGCGTGCGCGGTCAAGTCCTGCGAAGTCGGCGATCTTTTCCTCTCCGCCAAGGAGAATCGCACGATGGGATGCGTTGTCCCAATTCAAATAGAGAGTCGATATGCCTTCGCAAAGCGTGGTCTTTCCAACCTGGCGGGGGCCGGAGATGAAAATCATCTGCCTGTCGCGGCTCAAATGGCGGCGGACGATGTCCTCATATAGGCGTGGAATGTCATTCATTGCAACGAGAATGCTACCGCATCGCCGCGTGAAAGTCAACACCATTCCATACGTCGATATGGAAAAGATCAAACCATTCCATATCAATACATGGAATGGTTTCAATCCATCCGGAGACAGACCCCGCAATTACCGTCGCCGAGGATGTAGCGCTTGCCGCCGCAGGCAAGCGCCCGTTGGACGAGACACGCGAAATACTCGTTGTATTCCGCCCAGAGCGTCGTGTCGGACGGGGCGCGTTCGTTCACGTACCAGTGGGTGCCGTATGCGCCGATGCAATCGTCCATGTTGTCCCTTGTCCAGTCGAGAAGGGCGAGTGCCTTGTCCCGGTTCGGCCAGGCGCACGATTCGTCGGTCGCCGGGAGAGCAATGTCCAACCCGTGCCGCCTGAAGGCGTGGAAAAGCGACGTGTAGAACCGTTTGAAAACGTCGGGGCTAACAGGGACAGACCCCGTGTGAAGCCTTGCGTTTTATTTCGCGAATGACGGAGCGGCGATAAGGGCGATTCCGGCCAGGGCGAATAGGGTGCCAAGCAGCTGGGCGCGCGAGGGGCGCTCCCGCAGCGCCACAGCGCCGTAGATCGTGAAGCCGACGAGGCATGAGGCCAGCATGAGCGGGTTTGCTACGGCGATTAGCCCCGCCGCCTCCAGGCGGTCAAGGGCGTTGTAGAGCCACCAGAATCCCGCCGCGAAGAAGATGGCCGCATGGATTGAGCATATCTTCAAAAGGAAGCGGTATTTCGCGCCGAGGTCGGGATCGACCGGCGCGGCGATGGCGCGGTTGCGGCGCCACAGCCATAGCCTGTGCGGGATAATCGCGCAGAATGCGCCAGTCAGTTCGAAGAGAATGCGCAGAAGCGCGGATGGCCGCGTCTCATGCGGCCCCATAGCCGCCAGGCACTGCGCGCATTGCGTCGCCCCGCACAACGCGAAGCCGGCGAGGGCCGGAGGCAGCCAGCTGGCCGCCTCCGGCAATGACGAATTACGAATTACGAATGACGAATCCGCGGTGTTATCCGTCCTTGCTTCGCGTCTAACGGCGAGTCCGTGCCCTGTCGATTTCGCCCTTCCGCAGCAAGCCACTCCGGCCAAGACGCAAACCGCTCCAGCGGTGTTGGCCGCCGTGAGCGGCGTGTTCCTCAACGCCACGCCCAGTGCGAAGGGGAAGATGAATCCGCTCTGCACAATGGTCCACACGATGCCGTTTGGGCCTCGCAGCATGGCGCGTCCCATGCAGACCGCGCCCCAGTAGTTCATGAAGCCGCAGAGAACCATCCAGAGGAACGACCGCATGTCGGATTGCAGCGAGAATGCGGCGGCGCCGGGACGCAACGCAACACCGGCGGCCAGCACCGCAAGCGTAATCGCCGCCTTGAGCGCCCCGCCAATCAGCTGCTGCCGCGAGGTGCCGCAGCCTCGCTTCTCGGCGAGGCCGACCACGGCCCCGGACACGACCCACGACAGGCCAGTAAGAATCGCGAAAAGAATGCCAAGCGCCATGTCTGTCGCCCTACATCAGGATGATTGCCGAGCCTGCGTTGGCATCCGAGCGGAGCCGGGTTTCGGCTGACGACAGCGAGGTGCGGAAACGCGCGTCGAGGGCGCCGCCGGCGCCACGCCGGCTTGATGGCCCGGAAGCCAACGGGACTCCTGCCGAAGCGATGCTTGATTCCGGCGGGTCGCTCTCCGGGTCGCCGGAGACGATGCAGGAGCCGTTCGACACCGATCCGCCGTGGATTGCGCCCAGGATGAGGTCGGCGAGACGCCTCATTCCAAGGTCGCCGGGATGGTTCGCCACGCCCGTGTGCTCGAACTGCCCGATGGCCTTGTTCGCGGCGTCGTCGCCAAGCGGCCCCGCATCGACGTATGCGGCCCCGATCTCCAAGGCCGCCGAGGCGGTGCACGCGGCCTTGGCATCGTTGCGCCAGAAGGGGGAGCGCATCACGACAACGGGATGGCTGGCGCTTTCGGCGAGAGGCCGCGCCAGCGACACGAGGAACTGCGTATATGCAGGGGCCGACGCCGCGTCGATGGCCGGGACGTTCTCGCCGATCGCGATGACGACGTAGTCCGGCGCCCAGGAGATGTCGGCGGCAAGCTCGGCGAACTCCGCGAGGTTCGTGGTGTAGTTGCGCTCCAGCAGGGCCAGATTGCGGATGCGGAAGTCGGCCTGCTCGCCGCGCCGCGACTCGAGTCCGGCCACGACGAGGTGGGCGAAGTCTTTCTCGCTGGCGCTGGCCGCCATGCCCCACTCCCCCGTCCACCCAATGTCGGGCTTCGGGGTGTGGAGTGCAATCGAGTTGCCGTAAACCAGCACCCGGAACGCGCCGCCGGCCGACCGCTCCAGGCAAGCCAGCGTCGCATCAGGGTTCATTCCCTCGGCGCCCATCTGCTCCGCGTCGTTTCCATCGGCAATAGCCATCTGCGCCCCCAATGCGGCCAATGCTGCGATTACGATTGTCCTTTTTGTCATGGTTTCAACTCTGTTCACCCTTCCTCGATCATCCCATTGTCGCGAGCATCCCGGACACGGGCATCGAGGTCGCGGAAGAGGCGGATGCCGTCACGTATTCCACCCCAGAAAAACCACACCGTGGAAACGCAACCTATGAGCATCGGGATGATAAGACTCGTGACATAGTAGTATTTGCCCCACCACTGGCTGGGCCAGGGGGTTGCGGCATTCCATAGCAGCACCGCAAGGAAAGTCAGGCCAAGCTGGTAGATGATGGAGTAGATGAACACCGACCAGGCGAGAACCCTGTCGCCGCGCGTGTATTCGTCGTCGATGCCGACGATACGGGAAAGAATCGACGGCTTTTTTACACATGTTTCCGCTTGCGCATTTACCGCCTCGTCGGCGTATGCGCCGCGATGGAGAAGTTTGTCGAGGTTGAAAAGCGGAACACCAAAGAATCGGCGGGCGATCCACGATCCGATGCAGTAGGCGGCCAGCGAGAGGACCATCGAGATGCCGTAGATTTCCATGGAGTTCATGAAGAATTTCTCGCGGAAGAGCTGCAGCGCCTGCTCCAAGGTGCTTTCGCCGGTGTTGAAGCCGAACGACCAATCGACCCACGGGTTGAGCGGGGCGGCGAGTTTCGCGAAGAAGCGGAAGACGCCCTCAGTCCAGCCGTGGCTAGCCAGCAACGGGACGACGCTGGCCGACCATGTGCGCTGAAGTATCAGGCCGGCGAGCGAGAACCCGCAGCCGAAGACGATCGAGCACCAGGCGCCGGCGGTGTTGCCGAAGCGGCTATAGAGGCCGAAGACCATGATCGTGCCGCCGCCGCCGAGCCATACCGCGCACATGATCTGCGTGAACATGTTGATGTAGTCGAGCTGGCTGAAGAAGACCGCCACCACGAAGAAGAACAAAGCCACGGCAACCGACGACCAGCGCAGCATCGCGATGTGCTGCTCGCTTGTCGGCGCCTTCTTCAGGAAGGGCAGGACTACATCCTGCACCCAGGTGGAGGAGGCGTTGAAGATGCGCGAGTCGTCGGTGGAGATGAGTAGCATGAGCATCAGGAGCGCGAAGAGGCCGATCACGCCCGTGGGAAGGATCTGGCGCAGCGCCACGGGCATCATCATCTGGCCGTAGAGGGTGCGGACCTTCTGCGCCTGCTTGGCGTTGGCGCCCTGGATGGCGGCGAGTTCCGGCGACGGGTCGCGTCCCCCGGCGGCGACAGCCGCCGCCTCGGCGCGCAGTCCCTCCGGGATGTTGGCGTTAATCACGTCGCGGGCGGCGTCGATGTATGGGGTGTCGTTGTTTTTGAGCTGCGAAAGCGGCTCATCTTGAAGATGCGGCGGAAGTGCGTCAAGGGCGGCGGCAATGCCGTCGCGGACGGCGATGTCAGGGACCGACTCGCCGGCAATCTTATTTATGAGCGCCTTACGGGTCTCGTGCGACGAGAAACGCCCATGGGCGCCGGGGAGGATAAACGCCCCGTGGTTCATGACCGTGATGACGAGGAGAGTCACAAGGCCGATCATCGTCCAGGAGAAACCGGTGCGCCAATGGCCGAGGATGTCGGACATCTTCTGCTCGTGCGGGGTCTTTGCCGAGTTCGTCGTGTCGTTTCCGAACCACGACGCGCGCTGGATGATCGTCGCCATGACCGTCACGCCGAGGGCGAACATGTTGAAGTCGCGCAGTTTCGAAATGTCGAAGGGGTTCAGGAAGCTTTCGCCAGAGACGCGGTTGAGCATGACGGGTTCCATCGTCTCGCCCCAGTTGAAGTGCAGGAAGATGTAGCCCGCGACGATGACGAAGATGGGGGATGAAAGCAGCCCCTGGGCGGTGTCCGTGATCATGAGCGAGATGCGACCTGCCGGCCAGACGGCAATCATCGCGAATATGAGGCACAGTCCTACGATGACCGCGAAGCACGGAAGGTTGATTCCGAGGATGCGAATCCTGTGCGGCAGACCCAGAAAGTAGATGAAGAAGTTCGCAGCGATGGCGGGGCCGATGGCGTTGGTCACCATCTCCGCGAGATTGCGCAGAACCGCGCAGAATACGCGCATCGACTTGCTGTAGCGCATTTCGAGAAACTGGCCGAAGGAAAGAGCGCGTGAGGCGCGCCAGCGGTAGGTGCAGTAGCCGAAGAGGCCCATGAACATCCCCAGAGGCATGGTGATGACGTTCCAGAAGCCCATGGCCAGTCCCGCCTTGTATGTGGCCTCGCAGTTCGCCACAAGGGTGATGACGCTGAGGCCAGCCGCCACGTCGCCCACGCAGATTACGTAGCGGCCGGCGACGCGGCCGGCCGCGAGGAAGTCCACCGCGTCGCGGGCGTAGCGCTTCGCGTATATGGCGAGGCCCAGGACGGCCGCGAACGGCACGGCCATTATGATCCAGTCTATGGTGTGCATGGCATGCGGTTACTTCGCCGTCGGCGTAGCGCGGAATTCCGGCGCCTGGGCAGGGCCGCCAATCCACAGGTTGACTCCGTCTCGGCTAAGCACCGGATTGCCGTCGATCTCAAGCCCCTCGAAGACGATGTTCTTGGGGCTGTGTTCCTCGTCAACCCCGTGAATGGCTACCGTCAACTTGCGGTCGCCCACCCCCGACACTTTCACGTTGCGCAGCGTGACGCCATCGATGAACCCGGCCTTTCTGCCGGCGCTTTTGTCGCCGCTGTATTCGTAGTGTTGTTCGATGCTGGCCGCGAAGAAATACAGCGGTCCAAATTCGGCCTTGAATTTCGATTCGTCATTCTCCTGCATCTGCTGCTGCGGCATGCGCACGTCGCACTCGACGCGGATGTCCTCGAAGAGGATATCCGAATCCCGTCCGTCATCGACGTTCGTCACGTCCATCGCCCAACATGTGGCGTGAATGCAATCGCAGTCGCGGAAGGTCACGCGGCGCATGTGCTCGCCGCGACACCCGACGCCGACCTCGAACGCCTTGCCCCAGTCATTCCACGCCACGCAGCGCTCGAAGACGTTGTCCTCGCAGTTGCCGTATCCGCCGGCGGGGCACTTGAAGCAGAAGGTGTCGTCGAATGTGCGGGCGAAGCAGTCGGAAACCCTGACGCGGCGGCAGCTGTGCAGGTCGATGCCGTCGGTGTTGTAGCGCCATTGCCCGACGATCTTGACGTTTCTGACCTCCGCGTCCTCGCAACCCCACAGGGAGACGTTGTATGCCAGCGAGTCGCGGATGACGGGGCCGTCGATGACAAAGTCGCGGCAGTCCTCGAAGTCGATCGTGTAGTCGCGTTCGGCGTTGCCGCAATCGACCGAGCCGTCGCCGCTGGCCTCGAAGAGGATGCGCTCCTTGACCTTGCTGGCGTCGATGATGCCGCGGCCGATGATGCGGATGTCGCTTGCGTGCTTGGCGTGGAAGCCGCCATAGACGACGGCTCCGGGGTCGATATAGACAGTGTCGCCGCTCTTTAGGGTCATGATGCCCACGTCATGTGCACCAGGCCCGAAGACGATGGCGGAGCCTTCGTCCTTGCACGTGTTCGCATCAGCGAACACGTGCAGGTTTTTGTGCCAGCCGTCGAACTCCACCGAGTAGCCGCCGGGGCGGGTGATGTCGAACGTCACCGTGCGACCGTCGCGGCGGACGGCTATGCCGCGAGAGAGCGGGCGCACCTTGACTTCACTGAAGTCGCGGTCGGCCGTGACCGACACCGTGGCCTTGCCGTCGAAGGCGAAGCGCACCATGCCGCACAGCTCGGTCTGCTCGATCTGCCGCTGGTGGCCGGGCCAGCGTCGGTTGAAGGGCATCGCAGAGCAGCGAACTTCCGAAACCGGCGCCGCGACGCCATCGACCGTCACCGTATAGCCGCCGTAAATGCGCTCGCCCTCCGGGACGGAATAGACCTCCGCCCCGGTAGCCGCGCCGGCTGCGGCCACGGCGGCCACCGCGATCATAGTCATGTTCCTCTTCATAGCTATCGTTTTCCTCGTTTGCCTTGAAAGCCAAAGGCTATTGCAGACTCCAGACGGAAATCTCATCGAGGAAGCGTTGCCATCCGGCGACGCCACCGGCGCCAAAGCCGGCGACGATCCACATTCGGCCTTCGGGATCGTAGGATTCGCCGGGGGCGATTTCGATGCCTTCGGGCGGCGCCATGAGGATGTCGGGATGCTGCATGCGGTCCGACGTGACCCTGTAGTTGAAGACCTGCAAGAGAGGCGACGTTGTGGCCGCGCCGCACCATGCGCCATCCGATGACCGCATCCAGACGTCGGCGTCGGGCTGCTTCCAGACATTCTGCGCGAACCGGAATCCGCCCGACATCTTGTCCACGGCCCAGGGGCAATATTGGCGCGGGAATACCGATGCCTTGGACAATGGCGCCTCGCCGATGTTGTCCACGCGCACGACATTGCAGACGAGCCATGGCCGCTCGCCCTTCACCGGCGTGATGTCGCATACGATGCGGAACGCCTTGGCCCCGCTGTTCGCCTCGCCCGCGACGCGCAGCGTCCCGCCGTCCGGCAGCCACTCGACGGCCGTCACGCGCTCGATGTCCTGCCAGTCGCCGTGGTAGAGCATCGCCGTGAAGCTCCCGTAGTCGATGCCATCCATGACTATCGACTCAACCATGCGGGCGCCGCCGACGCGGCCGGAAAGCGCAAGGCCGGATTGCGTCCGCACCTCGTAGGCGCCGTCTTCGCCACTGGTGAACGCCGCGGCGCCACCCGGAAACCGCCCCAGCCTGCCCAAAACCCCGTCCGCCGTGCGCGGTGCGGTGTCTGGCGGGGCGGCGCGTTCGGCCGGCAGCTTCCCGGCCGCGTGCAGCGCCTCCGCCTCCGGATGGATGCGGGCGAACATCGCGGCAAGTTCGCCGTATGGCTCCCCGCGACCGTCCACTAGGCCGTAGTTGGTGTCCTCCGGGAATTTGACGCTTATGCCGGCCGCCGGCTCGTCAACCCACATGAAGTAGTCGTAGCCGACTATGAACGGGATGGACATGAGGGTGCGGGCGCAGAGTTCCGAGGCGGCGACGCGCTCGCGCTGGGTGCGGAAGCGCTGGCCCGCCCCGCCGGAGCAGGGCAGCCCCGAATCGAGCGCGGAGTAGCCCCACTCCGTGATGATGAGCGGCTTCCCCGTCCAGGCATGGCGCTCCGCGTATGCGTCGGCGGCGCGGATGCCTGAAGTACGGCTTGTGAAGACGACGTTGCGGTCAAGGTCGGCCCATGGGTAATTGTTGAAGGTCACGGCGTCGCAGACGCGCCCCGCCTCCTCCCAGATCTCCCGTTTCGCGCTGTTCAACCCGGCGAACCGGCAGCCAAGCAGCAGATGGTTGGGGTCGTGGCGGCGGATCGCCTCGGCGATTACGCCGAAATAGCGTGCCGCCTCCTCGCGCGTGCGCTTGCTCCAGTCGAGTTCGTTGTCGAAGAAGTAGCCGAACAGGTTCGGGTTGTCCCTCTGCGGAGCGCAGAGCCGTGCGGCCCGCTCGTCGCAGAACTTCTCCCAGTCGGGGTGGAAGACGTTGGGGAACCCGCTGCCGGGTATACCCTGGAAGTCCGCGAGATCGTGGCCGGGGCCGCGGCGGCAGAAAGCCGTGCCCATCGCGAGGAACACCGTGTGCGCAAGCCCGCGGTTTTCCAGCTCCTCGGAGCAGCCGTTGCCGAGCATGGTGAAGCCCCACGCCTTCAGGCGCGATAGGGTCTCCTCTTCCCATGCCGCCTGGTCGCCGACGAACTTTTTCGCCATCTCGTCCCGGTAGGGATTGGTATTCAGCGCCTCGCAGAAGTGACCGTTCCAGTTGGCGTGGTCGATGCCGCGCATGAACGTGTCGGAGCCATCCGGCGACACGACCCACCAGCGGCCATCGTCTCGCAAATCGATGCGGTAGAAGCCTGTGGCCGGCAAACCGAACCCATCCCTCGCGGCGGCGGCAAGCGCCGCCGCGAGAAACGCAACCTTGATCTTCACGACGATCTGCCCTTTGGGGAATTACTGAAGCCCCGCGGTGCAGACGACGCGGAAGCCGACGGAATCGTATTCCGCCGTGGGAGACCCGTTGTCGCGGTATGCGGGTCTGCAAAAACTACTCGCCTTCTTGAAGGTGCCGCCGCGATAGACGCGCATTCCGCCCGAAACGTCCTCCCCTGAAAGATACTTTTCGTAGTTTTCGGGGTGGATGTTGAGACGGCCGCCGTATGGCTGGCCGTCGTAGGCCGTGGCGGACGCGATGTTGTCCTGATACCAGTCGAGGCACCACTCCCAGACGTTTCCGTGCATGTCGTAGAGGCCCCAGTTGCTCGGCTCGTATGAGCCGACCGGATCAGGCCCTGCCGAAGCCGCCTTGCCGAAGCAGGCCAGACGGCGGATGTTCGTCATATCGGATTCGTCCATTTCCGAGCCGTCGTTCCAGTAGCCCGAACCGTGGCCGGAGTGGGCGGCGAACTCCCACTGCGCTTCGGTCGGGAGGTCGAAGTCCAGGCCGGTCTTCGCGTTGAGGAGGCCGAGGAACGATATGGGGCTGGGTGGATTCGGATACTGGTAATTTGAATTCTCCGTCGTGACGTTGCTGTTGCGAATCTCGTTGTAGGAGACCTTTTCCATCGGAAGAGTCTGGCTGCTTGTGAAAGCCGCCGTAGCTCCGGCAGGGTTTACCTGCCGGAACTGCGCAATCGTCGTCTCATAGACGGCGATGTAGTAGTCGCCCGGAAGCGTCACCTGGTGCGTATCCTCGTTTGCTAACGCACTGCGACCTGAATTATAATACTCCGACAACAAGGAACCCATTGTCCAGGTCACGCCGTCGGCGTTGATCTTGCGCATCAGGAGCGTCGTGGTCTTGTAAAGGTCGTCAGTGACGCCGCCGGGGACGAAATCCGCCGCCGGATAGTAGCGCTGCATGTTCGGCAGGGCGCCCTGGGAGATGTCCACCACCATGTAGGCGGGGGGGTTGTTCGTCGCCCAGGCGGTGACGACGGCGCGTGCGCCATTCGCCTCGATGATGTGGTCGGGCCAGGACTTGTCCGGCCGCCAGGTGATTTGGCGTGAGCCGGAATCGACCTTCTTCCAGACATCGCCCTTCGCATTGCAGACGGCTTCGCCGCCGATGGACGTCCAGCCAGGGTCGTCGGCGGAGGCGCTTGTGTTGGCGTTGGTCTGCACGTCAAGAGTGATGACGGCCGGGTCGCCGGTGAACGTGTAGTCGATCGTGACCAGACGGCTGTAGTTGGATTGCGACATGCTAACGCTGGTGACGACCGGCGTCGCGGCGCTTGCCGCAGCTGCGGCAAAAGCCGCAAGGGTAGTGACGAGTGACGGGTGACGAGTGACGAGTGTGTTCATGGTGAGTTGGTGAGTTAGTGAGTTGGTGAGTTAGTGAGTTGGTGAGTTTGAGTGGGTGAGTTGGTGGCTTCGATTGCCATCGATGACTATCGGAGAATTATCGAGAAGCCGCCATATTTGTCTGTGCGAAGACTGGTTCCAGACGACGCCATGGCCGTGCGGCAGCGAGCATCCAGGGCGTCGGAGGCGCTTCGGTTGCTGAGCGGCCCGCCGGCGAGCGACGTGCCGCTGGAGGCAAGAAGCGACGCGGGGGGATCGTATTCCGGGCTGCCGGACACGATGAACTGATAGCCGTCGGCCGACGCGGCCGATGGCGCGCCGGCCAGCGCCAGCGCGGAGGCGGCGCCAAACGCCGCCGTGCGGGTTGCAGTATTCATGGTTGTTTCCTGTTGGGTTGATGGGGTTGAAATGTCGGGGACGGAAGGGACAAAATGGACGAAAGGACCGGCGAGACTAGCGGGGCGAGCGGAACTGGCGAGACTGGCATCGGTCGCGCTGGTCCCGCCAGTCCCGCCGGTCCCGCCGGTCGCGCTGATCCCGCCGGTCGCGCCGGTCCAAGCAGCCGCGGCGCGGCCGGAGGCCGCACCCCCCATGTCCTGCGCCTCGCCGGAAGCGGCGATGGTGTAAACCGCCGCGCCAAGTGCGGTGAGACCGCAGAGCGCCAGCGCCAGAAGCAGCGCCTTGCCGCCGGGCTTTTTCGCGGCGGCGCCGAGCTTGGCGGCGAGGATCATGCGGGCGTAGTGGAGCCGCCACTTCACCGTGCCGGCGGGAACCGACAGGATGCGCGCGATCTCGCGTACGGGAATGTCCATGAAATAGTGCAGCAGGAGCGTCTTGCGGATGTCTTCCGGAAGTTGTTCGATGGCGTCGCGCGCGATGCCGGCGTCCACTTCCCGGAAAATCAGCTCTTCCGCAGCTTCGTCCACGGCGAGGTCGACGGCTTCCGGGTCGCAGACGATGCTCCCGTTGATCTTCCGCCGCGTGTCCTTGGCGTGCCGTCGGACGAGGATGCGGCACATCCAGGCGAAGAAGGCGGACTGCTCCACGTAGTTGTCGATGCTCTCCAGGACTTCCGCGAACGTGTGGTTCACGAGCGCCTCGGCGTCTCCTTCGTCATGGCAGAGACGCCGGGCAAGGGTCATGAGCCCCACCCGGTATTCGCCTACGAGGCGCTTCGCGCCCCGTTCGCGGTCCGTTCTGATTTCCTCGACAATGTCCATGGGCAGTTGGAAACGTTTCCGCCTCCAACTGTATCATGCCTCCGACCTCGCGGCTGGTTGGGTGCGAATCTACTTCACCGCCGCGGCGCACTTGCCCATGTTGAGGTGGATGACGGGACGCCTCTCCGCTTCCCAGTCCCAGTCGGTGTCCATGATGGCGAGCCCCTCGAAGAGGTCGCGCCGCCCCTGGAACATGGCCTTGAGCGTGGAGATCATCAGCGACTTGCCGAAGCG
>ODAI011057255.1_pt1 | contig 12770 bp, 12 predicted proteins | sample 1539321 | NCBI WGS metagenome assembly ODAI01 (sample SAMN02144231, study PRJEB22623) | gut metagenome | biome: sheep rumen | host: Ovis aries | place: New Zealand | reverse complement strand
TTGGACCTAATGTTGTTCTTACTGTTTCTGCTAATACTTTACCAGCTAATATGTTGTTTCTTTGTGCATCTCTTCCTAAAGCTCTTGATGTTCCTTCAGGTAAGATGATTAATGGTTGTTGTGTTTGTTGTGCCATTTTATTACCTCAAAATAATTAAATTATATATATTTTTTTTTAGTTTAATATTTCATTAAAATTAATTTTTTTATAATCAGTCTATATTCATTAATGGGTTTGACATTATATAAATACTTTATGGTTATTTTAGTGTACTTAATACAGAAAAAGATTAATAGAAATAAATTAAATTTTATTAACAAATAAGTTCAAAAAAAAATAGTAAAAAAAATAGTTAAGAAGAAATTATTCTTCTATGTTAACAGGATTTTTAACCCAAATAATTTTATCCCCATCTCTTGCACGTTGACAATAACCACGTTTTTCAAGAGCTTTAAGAGTTTTAGCAAAGCTTTCTTTTTCAAGTTCTGTGAAACCTAATCCCATCAGATAATCATACAATTCACTAGCACTCTGTGCATCAGGTAATAAATGATATATCTGTGATTGGAAACTAGTTAATCCAGGTAATGGTTTAGAAATCATTGCATTGAAATAATTTTTAAATTTACCCATATCACCTAACTGAACATCTTTATTGTCGATGACTTCATTTAATCGACTGACTTCTTGATCCAATTTTTCATTATTTTCTTTTAATACTTCTGCTTTTTGTAAATCTGCTTTAAGAGAAGTGATTTGTTTTTCATAATCAGATTTTAAGTCAGCTTTTTCTAATTCTAAAGCGCGTATACGAGGTTGTAAATCTTTGAGTTTATCCAGTTCTTCATTTTTATCATATAATAACTGTTTATGATTATCAAGATCTTTATTTTTTCTTTCTACGATTTCTTTTAATTCCTCAATACGTGTTTTTGAACTAATAACTGCATCTCTACTTTCTTCTAATTCAATATTTTTCTGATCTAATTGAGCTTTATAATTGGAAATTTCTCCATTCTTTTCAGAAATTTCTGATGAAAGAACATCTATTTGTTCAAGTTTCTTATTAGAATCTGTGATTTCTACTTTAAGTGAATCAATCACATTATCTTTTTGAGATATCTGATTATTTAAATCGTCAATATCATCATCTTTTAATTTAAGTTTATTTTCATACCTGCCAATCTGAACGTTTAACTCAGCTAATAAATCATCCTGTTTGCTTATGGTATCATTTTTAGATTGTATGATTGATTCAGATTGAGCAAATTTATTTGAATTATCTTCTATTTGATTATTTAATGAAACAACATCTTTCTGTAATGAATTTATTGTTTCGGATAATTCATCTATTTTGTATTTTCTTTGATTTACTAATGAAGTCAATTTAGCTATGTCTTGATCTTTTTCATCAACTTCTTTTGTGAATCTTTCATTTAACTTAAATATTTCGTCATCTTTAGCTTTTAATTTATCATCAACAAGAATTGAATCCTTGGCTAATTGATCTTTTAATTGTTTAATTTCTTCTTGTGAAACCTGAATATTGTTACGTAACTCTTTGATAGTTTCAGTTTTTGAATTAGATTTATTTTCAGCTGTTTTAAGTAACTCTTTTAATTGTGAAATTTCAATATTTTTCAATTCCATCTTTTGAGGTAATGCTGCTACTTTATCTGATTTTTCTTGAACTTCTTCTTTCAGTTTGCTGATTTGATTTTCATTGAATTTTTTAACTTCAAATGATTCTTCTTTTAATTTATCATAACTTGCATCTTTTTCTTTTATTAATAAATTCAATGTTTCTTTTTCTTGTTCTGCTTTGTTAAGAAGAATGTTTTTATCATTTAAAGTTTTATTAAGATATTCGTTTTCTGTTCTTAATTTTTCATTATTGTTTAAGAAATCAGACATACTTTCATTTAAATCATCAATCTGTTTAGTTGTTGATTTTTTTAACTGGTTATAATCTAATTTAAGTTTATCATATTCAGCATCTTTCTCATATAATAATTTTTTTGTTACTTTAAGTTCGTCCTGTAAATCAGAAGATTCTTCTGAAGATTTTGCATCAATATCCACGGAATCTAATTGAACTTTTAATGATGCTATTTCTTGATCTCTTTCGGATAAAATATTTTCTAATTCCTTGATTTTGTCTGAATTAGATTCATCATCCATTGTTAAATTATTTATTTCTAAATTTTGTTCATTTGTTTTTTCTTTTAGAGTGGATAATTCTTCTTGGATTTTATTATTTGATTCTTCAAGATCATTATATTTTGATTCAAGAGTTTCATATTGTTGTTGGAAAGATTTAACTGTAGCATCTTTTTCAATGAGATCTAATTGTAGAGCATCATATTCTTGTGTTTTGTTAATTAGTTTTTGTTTTAAATCAGTTACATCTTCTTCATCAATTGAATTTTCAGGATTTTCTTCAGTTGAATCTGTTTTTTGAGTTAAAGATTCGATTTCAGCATCTTTTGTTAAGAGTAGTTCTTCTTTTTCAGATAATTGTTGTTTTAATAAATCTATTTCGTTTGCTAAATCAGAATCGTTATCTTGATTTAAATTATTTGTTGAATCAGCAGAATCCTTTAGTTTGGCGTTTTCGTTTTCTAACTCTGCTAATTTAAATTCATTAATTTTATTTAAATCTTTAATTCTTTGTAATTCTGATTGTACTTCAATTAATTCATTGGATTTTTTTGTGAAATCATCTATTAATGAAGACATATTATTAGAAGAGGAATCGTGGTTAACTGTTTTTAAAACATCGTTTTCTTCTTTTAATATGGCTAATTCAGATTTGAGATCATTTATTTCATCATCAAGTGATATATCTTCATTGTTTTGTAATTCTTCGATTGTTTTTTCTAATTCTGAAATTTTGTTGTTTAATTCTGATAATTCTTCATTTTTTGAATTTAATAATTCGTGTAGTTCTGAATTATCTTCTGCTGATGCTTGTTGGGTTAATGTTTTTATTTCTTCTTCATATTTTTTAATTTTTTGATCTCTTCCTGCTATTTCTATAGTTAATTGATTTTTAAGTACTGGGATTTCTTTTAATTCTTCTGTTTGTCTATCAATAACGGAACGTAATTGTGTAATTTCTGTTTGAGAAGATGAACCTTTTAATTCTTCAATTTGTTCTTTTAATCTGCTTATTTCTAATTTTAATTCTTTATCTGATTGTTCTGATGAATTATTTTCTACAGATTTTAATAATTCTATCTCTTTTTCCTTTGTTTCAATTTGTTCTTTTAAGTCATTGATTTGTTTTTCGTATTCTGATTCGAGTTCATCATTTTCTATATTTGGTGAATTAACTTTTGTGTTTAATTCATTAATGATTAAATCTTTTTCTTTTAGTTGAGTATCTTTCTCTTGAAGTTGAAGATCTTTTTCTTTAAGGATAGTGTCTTTTTTGTTTACTTCATCGTTCAATTCTTTTATTCTTGTTGTTAAATTACTGTTTTGATTTTCATTTTGTATTAAAACATTTTTAACTACTTCATTTGTTTTAATATCCTTGTTTTCTTCGTTCAATTGTTCTTTAAGACTGTTAATTTCTTTAAAACAAGATTTAACTAATTCTCTCAACTCTTCTGATTCTACATCCTTTAAAAACGCCATTGTGATCACTATTTAATATATATTTAATTCAAACTTTTAAAGTTTTTCTTTAATTTTCAATAAAATTTAAAGTATTATCAATCGAGACAATAATCTACTAAATACACTACAATTACCCCTACTAAAAAACCACCCAACACATCTGATGGATAGTGTACACCTATATACAACCTAGATAATGCTACCACCAAAGGTATTATCATCAAATAATACTTACCATATTCCCTGGACAATAAAAATGCCATAGAAGTAGAAATACTAGTATGACCAGATGGAAAAGAAAAATCAGTTTCAGTGGCCAAAACAACCAAATTCGACAAAACCGTATAAGGCCTTGGTCTCATTACAATTACCTTAAGCAAATTTGTAACAATAACAACAATTACCAACACAATAATCATTTTCTTTACAATATTCTTAGTTTTTTCATTACCCATAAAATACAATATAACTGCAATTATAATCCAAAAGAAAATTATACCCATATTAGATAACAACAATACCAAATTATCCAAGAATATATTATGATAAGACAAATTTATGAATTCTAATAAAAACTGGTCAAGTGATTGTAATATGAAAAACATTAAATCACCAAAAAAAGAAAAAAAATACTAAATTATAAATATAATTTAGAAATTAATTGTGCATTAAGTATTGATGCACCAGCTGCACCACGGATAGTATTATGACCAACTAAAGTATATTTGAAACTGTTTTCAAATACATCTTCCCTTACTCTTCCAACAGATACACTCATTCCATGTCCAGCATCCCTATCCATACGTGGTTGTGGTCTATCATTTTCTTTTCTGACAATCACTGGTTGTTCAGGTGCAAATGATAAATTTTCTTTTTGAGGAATACCCCTGAAGTCATTCATTGCTTTTTCTATATCTTCTACAGTAACATCATCATCTTCAAATTCAATTGCTACAGATTCAGTATGTCCATCTACAACACCAACCCTGTTACAAGAAGCACTTAAAGGGAAATTTGCTTTTTCCACTAATCCACCATTCACTTTACCTAACAAGTGTAATGTTTCAGATTGCATTTTTTCTTCTTCCCCACCAATAAATGGTATGACATTATCTAATATACCCATTGATGGAACTCCATTATAACCAGCACCACTTACTGCCTGCATAGTTGTTACAGAAACTCTTTTAAAAGTATATTTATCAAATAATGGTTTTAATGTTAAAGTTAAAGCAATAGTTGAACAATTAGGATTAGTAACTATACATCCATCCCATCCATTAACATCTTTCTGAGTTTCCATCATTTCCAAATGTTCCGGATTAACTTCTGGAATTACTAATGGAATATTTTCTTTCATACGATTTACACTTGCATTTGATGCTACAATAAATTTTTCTGCAAATGCTGCTTCAACTGGTTCTGCAAGTCCTGCTGGAAGAGAAGCAAATACAAAATCTACATCATCACTAACTTCAGCCGGGTCAGTATTAACAATTTTCATGTCTTTAACTTCATCAGGGATTGGAGTTGTTTGATGCCATGTGACTGCATCTTCATATCTTTTTCCTGCTGATCTTTCAGAAGCTGCTACATTAACTATATTAAAATCTGGAATTTGGGACAATAACTGAATAAATCTTTGTCCTACCATACCGGTAGCTCCAAGAACACATACATTTCTTACCATAATTTTTCACCTTCTTTAAATACCTAATACATCGAACATGTCAGCTATGTTTTTGTCTTGTTTAGTCATTAAATAATTTAATGCTCTAATTACTCCATTAACAAATGCTTGTCTTGTAGAAGCTCTGTGAACAACTTCAATTCTTTCACCGTCACCACAGAACATTACTGTGTGGTCACCTACAATGTCTCCGCCACGTACTGCATGGATACCGATCTCATTTTTAGGTCTTTTACCTACCATTCCTTCTCTTCCATAACAAGCTGTTTCATTTAAACTTAAATCCAGGTTTTCTGCAACAATTTCTGCTGCACGTTTTGCTGTTCCTGAAGGTGCATCTTGTTTATTATGATGATGTGCTTCAACTATTTCTACATCATATTCATGACCTAATATTTTAGCTACTTGACCAACAATTTCAAAGAATACATTTACTCCAGTTGCCATGTTAGGTGATATAACTGCTTTAATATTGTTTTCTTTTATTGCATTGTGCATAATTTCTAATTGATCGTCTTGAATACCTGTTGTTCCTACAACTACGTTTACTCCACATTCTGCACAAATTTTTACTGTTTCTACTGCTGCTGTTGCTATGGTAAAATCTACTAATACGTCTGGTTTAACTGTTTCTAATTCTGATTTAAGGTCTTCAGAACCTATTATTTTAACACCCATGGTTCCTAGTCCTATTTGTTCCCCTAAATCTTTTCCTTTTAGTGGAGTGTTTGGTATTTCTATTCCCATTACAACTTCCATATTTTCTTGTTCTTGTACTGTTTTAACTATTTTAGAACCCATATTACCTGCACAGCCGGTTACTGCTACTTTTATCATATTTTCACCTTTTATATTAAATCGTATTTTTTAAGAACTTCTTGTAGTATAACATCGTTTTCTTCGCTCATTTCTTTTAATGGCATTCTTAAGCCACCCATATTTTTACCCATTAAGTTTAATGCTCTTTTTGCTGGTGCTGGGCTTGCTTCTATAAACATAACATCCATTAAATCGAATAATTCGTTTGATAATGTTCTGGCTTCATCATAATTTCCTTCTAAAGCTTTTCTTACCATGTTTGATGTTTTATCTGGCAATACATTAGCAGCCACACTTATCACTCCTCGTGCACCTTGAGCTATCATAGGTAATGTTAATGAATCATTACCGGATAATACTGTGAAATCTTTTATATCTTGTTTTTCAATTTCATTGAATACTGTAGCTAACTTGTTTAAATCCGGGTTTGCTTCTTTAATTGAAACTATATTATCTAATTTTGCTATATCAATTATTGTGTTGACAGATAAATCAATACCTGTTCTTGAAGGTACATTATATGCAATTATAGGAATATTATTCATATCATTTAATAATTTATAATGATCATATAATCCACTTTGTTGTGGTTTGTTATAATATGGAGTAATTACCAGTGCTGCATCTGCACCTGCATCTTCAGCATATTTAACTAAACCTAATGCTTCTGCGGTAGAGTTACTTCCTGCACCTGCTATGGTAACTGCTTTACCATTTGCTTGATCAACCATTATATCAATGACTTTTTGATGTTCTTCATGTGTCATTGTTGCAGATTCACCGGTAGTTCCTGCAGCTAGGATACCTTCTACTCCTCCTTCTATAAGAAAATCTATGAGTTCCCTATAAGCTTCTTCATTAATATTTTTATCATCATCTAATGGTGTAACCATTGCTACATGTGTTCCATCTAAATTCATTGTAAAGTCTCCCTAATTAAGTCATATGTTCTATCTCCATCTTCCCAATCAACAAATACTACTACTGATGTTTGGCTAGATGATAATTCAACAATATTTATATCATTTTCATGTAATGGTTTAGTGATGCTTGCTATGATGCCAGGTGTGTCAATAAAGTCATGACTTACTACTGAAATCATTGCAATTTTTTGTCCTAATGAAATTGAACTTAAAATATCTCCTTCAATCACTAATTCATGTAATACTTCATGGGCTTTAATTGCATCTGATTCTTCAAAGAATAATGTTATTGAACTTTCTCCTGTGGATATTCCATAAATACCAATACCGTTTGAACTAACCTTACTTGTAATATCTGCAATGATGCCCTGTTTGTTCATCAGATCTTCTCCGACAACGGCTATTACTGATAATTTTTCATTTAGTTTCATTATGGATATTACTTCATCTTCAGGATGAGCCGGTCCTATAATATCGGTACCGTTTACTCTTAAATCACCATATTCAAAACTGATTATTTTAGCTTTGATGTCTGGATCTTTGTATCTTAATGCATTTGGATGTAATACTTGTGCTCCGTAGTTTGCTAAATCAACCATTTCTTCAACTGTGATTTTATCCAATTTTTCAGCATTATCTAATTTTCTTGGATCAGTTGACATAACTCCTTTAACATCGGTGACTATTACTACTTCATCAGCTTCTATGCAGTGACCTATTAAGAATGCTGAAACATCACTTCCTCCTCTTCCAAGAGTTGTTATGGATCCTTCTAAGTCTCTTCCTAAGAAACCACAGATAACTGGTATTATACCTTGGTTAATTAGTTTAGTAATGTGTTCCTGTACTCGTCTTTTAGTTTCTTCTTTATCTATTTTTGCATTTAAATAGTCACTATCTGTTATTACCGGCCATTTTTCACTATATGGGTCGATAAATTCAGATTTTACACCTAATGATTCAATGGTTGCTGCCATTATTCGTACACTCTGCATTTCACCCATTGATAGTATTCCTGCTAATTGTTTAGAAGTTACTGTATCGCCGATGGATTCTTTGACTAATTTAATTGATTCATCGGTTGTTTTGTTTATGGCTGAAACTACAACTACCACTTTATTTCCTTGCATATATTCATTTACAATCGAATTAGCTGCTTTTTGGATTCGTTCACCTGTTCCAACAGATGTTCCGCCAAATTTAGCTACTACAATTCCCATAAATTCACCTTTTTTAATGTTTGATATAGTTTTTATTTAAAAATTAATAATATAGTTATTCTTAATTATATATGTGATTTTTTAATAAATAAAATTAATGTTTAAATGTTAGAAATAGTATGATTATAAATTAATTAATTATATATACAATTAAAAAAAATGTTTATCAGATTGTTAAGTCTAATAAGTAAAAATTAGTTGATTAAAAATAGATTATAAAAATTAAAAAGATTAGATTCAATAATAAAATTATTGTTCTAATAAGTGTGTTGCATATCCAGCAATTTGATTTCTTAAATGTTTTGTGGATACTGTTGAGTATTCAGCTACCATTTGTTTGTTGTTTTCAAAATCACTGTTGAATTTATCTCCGTGTAATTCTAATAATTCTTTTGCTGTTCTTTTTACGAATGTTGTTCTTATATTTCCCATAATCAAACCTCCAATTTTTCTAAAGTATGTTATTATAATTTATCATAAATATTTTTCTTGCTCTTCTTTACTTATAGATGCTAATAAATCAAATATTTGCACAACTTTTTCTGTATTGATTTGTTTATCAGCAACTGCATTTCTTACTTTTTCGTGAATAATATTTTCTCTAGAAGAATCAAATAAATCTTTATTTAAAGCTTTTTTGGATGTTATAATATCTTCAGCTAGTGAAGTTCGTTCTAATATTAATTGTATGATTTTTTCATCCAATTCGTCTATTTTCTCCCTTGATTTATTTAACAAATTTTCAGCTTCATTTTTATCCATATTAATCACATTTACCTTAAAACTACAGTTCCTACATTATCTGGTTTGGTTTCAATGAGTCTGCCAGGATATTTAGATAATGCTTCCTTGATTTCGTTTATGTTTGAAGAATCATCTATTAAAATAGTGTATGCAGACCCTGTTCCTGATAATCCTGCAGCTTTAGCTCCGGATTTAAGTGCATCCATAGATATTTGAGAGTCTAAATTCAATGCAGCGCAATATAAAAAGCCGTTTAAGGTCAGAGCTTTCTCAATATTCTTATTTATTGCATTATCGAATGCAATTTCCACAAGTGATGACAAAGTTTTCATAGCCTTGACATCAGACTGTGCAGTATATAAAGATTTGTTTGGTATATATATTAATATTTTCTGATAATCCACAAGATAATCATGTAAAATTTTTCTCTCATAATTATCCGTAATTTTCCAACCACCATAATATGAAGCGGATGCATCATCATAGGAACCTGTCTTTGTTACACCACATTCCAATGATGCATCAATACCCATATTCAATATATCCTCATCAGATATACCTACTTCATCCAATGTAAGATTAGCTTCATCTAAAAGAGTTAATAATGTTGCATACACTACCGAATTTGATGCAGCACTACTACTGGATAAACCAGAACCTGGAGGAATATCTGACTTAGTTTCAACACTAATTGTCAAATTTCTTAAATTAAAATTAGGAAATTCCAGTAGTCTATCATAAACTTTTTTTACACATAACTCCATCAAAGTAGTATCCATGTTTGGATCATCCAAACTTCTACAAATGGAACTTATCTCCTCTGTAGCTTCTTTATTTAATATTTTAACTTCAGCTGTAACATATAATTCTATACCAAATGCTGATCCTTTACCAGTACTTATTGCATTAATTACTGTTGCCGAAGCAGGTGAACGAACGATAACCATAAAAATTATTCCTTAAAAATTATATTATATAATATATAAAGAACATAATAAATAGTTAAATAATATAATAGAAAAATAAATAATTAAAATGAATAGGAGACAAATAAAATGACCGTAAAATTAGAAGTATTCACATCACATTCATGTCCATACTGTCCTATGGCAGTTGAAGTAGCAGAACAGATGGTTCAAAAATTTGGAGACAAGTTAGATTACCAACACTTAAATGTTGATGAAAACATGGAAAAAGTAAGGGAATACCAGATAATGTCTGTACCAACAGTAGTATTAAATGGCAGACCATTACCACCTGGAGCTCCAGATGCTGATATGCTAGAAAAACAAATTAAAAAAGCATTATTAAGAGAAAAATAATTTTTCACCCCCCAAATACCTTTTTTTTATTAAAATTTTATTAAATTTAAATCATTTTTTAAACTGTTTTTATCCTATACAAACTAATTAAACTATGTTTTACAAATATAATATTTAAATCAATAAAATAGTATTAACTGATAACAGGTTGGGATTAAAATAGAACATCATACGAACTCAAAAGAAAAATCCGGGATTACAACTGGAAGTGTTGCCACCGCAGCTAGTGTTGCTGCACTATTAACAATTACTGACAAAACACCAGAAGTTGTGACTATTAAAGCTCCAAATTCTGAATTAAATGTAGAGATTAAAGAAACTAAAAAAATTAACAACACCAAAGCTAGTGCAACCGTAGTAAAACCAACATATAATGATCCAGATGTTACAAGAGGTATTGAAATAATTTCAGAAGTTACCTTAACTGATAAAAAGGATAATGTTGAAATTACTGCCGGAGAAGGAGTTGGTAAAGTAACAAAACCAGGACTTCAGATTCCAGTGGGCGAATTTGCTATCAACCCTGTTCCTAGAAGAATGATTAAAGAGAATGTAAAAAAGTTTTTACCTGAAAATAGGGGTGCTATCGTTAAGATTATTATCCCTGAAGGAAAAACACTTGCTCCTAAAACTATGAACAGCAGATTAGGTATTGTTGATGGAATTTCCGTTTTAGGAACTACAGGTATTGCAAGACCTATGTCTTCAAAAGCATATACTGATTCATTGAGAGTTCAGATAGATGTTGCAATTGCAAATGATTATTATGATTTATTATTTGTCCCTGGAAATATTGGAACACGTATTGCTAAGGAGAAATTAGTTATTGAAGATGATGAGATTATTGAAATGAGTAATTTTGTTGGATTTATGTTAGAAGAGGCTGATAAAACTGAAAAAATTAATTCAATAACTCTCTTTGGTCATGCAGGTAAGTTAATTAAAATTGCTGCAGGTATTTTTAATACTAAACAGAGTGTTGCTGATGCACGTAGGGAAATTATGACTGCTTATGCAGGTTTATGTGGTGCAGATACCGAAACTATGATGGCAATCTATGAATGTATAACTACTGAAGATGTTATTAAGATATTAAATGAAAAGAATTTGACAACTTCCGTGTTTGAGTTAATTGCTGATAAGATTGTGGAGTTATGTGAATTGAAGTATAATATTAAGTTTCATGCTGTGATTGTTCAAATGGATGGAAGTGTTTTAAATCCTTCCAAAGTTGATGAAATTCCTTTCAAATGGATTTAAAGTGATTTTATGAATATTTGTATTGTAGGACAGTATCCTCCACAGTTGGGTGGTGTTTCCACGTATACTAAGCAATTAGAGGATAAGCTCGTTGAAGAGGGGCATAATGTTTTTGTTTTGACTTATAAGCAGGATGAAAAAATTTCGGATAATGTTTATATGGCAAATAGTATAAATGTTCCTCTTCTTAGAGGTATTTCATTTATTGTTTCCAGTTATTTTATGTTAAATAAAATTGTTAAGGAACATGATATTGATATTATTCATGCAAATTATATTTTACCGCCAGGATTAGTATGTGTTTTAAACAAAAGTAAAGCTAAAAAAATCATAACAGCACATGGTTCTGATATTAATATTTTACCAAATAATAAAATTTTAAGACCCCTCATCAGATTTATATTAAATAAAGCAGATGCCCTATATTTCGTGAGTGAAAAATTAGAAGAAAAAGCATTTGAAATATGTGGCAACACAATCAAAGAAAAAACCAGCATAACACCCAACACAGTTAATACAAAAAAATTCAAACCAAAAAGTAGCAAAAAAACACTATACACACAATACCAAACACCAATAGTTATGTTCATAGGAAATTTAGTTGAACAAAAAGGACTAACATACCTCCTAGAAGCAAAAAAAATAGCAAAAAGTGAATACACACTACTTATCTACGGAGATGGACCCCAAAAGGAAATACTGGAAAAATTCATAGAAGATAATAACCTAAAAAACACATACCTAATGGGAAAAACCAGAGAACCCGAAAAAATAATTCCCGAAGCAGACATCATGGTATTACCCTCAATATCAGAAGGTGCAAGTATCGTTGCACTCGAGAGCATGTCCTGTGAAAAAACATTAATTGCCACAGACACAGGAAATATTAGCAATATCATCACAAACCACAAAGATGGAATAATAATTCCACCAAAAAATCCACAACTGTTATCTGAAGCAATAGATGAAATAGTATCAAATGAAAATAAACGAAAAGAAATTGGAAAAAATGCAAGAGAATTAATCATCAACAAATATTCAAATATGAACATACCATATTTACAAAAATAATAAAAGGAGTAAACAAATGACAACTATAAATCCCGAAATTGAAAAAATAATGAAAGAATGTTATCCTTTTATTGAAGAATATAACCCTGCACAACA
>ODAI014630397.1_pt1 | contig 12771 bp, 11 predicted proteins | sample 1539321 | NCBI WGS metagenome assembly ODAI01 (sample SAMN02144231, study PRJEB22623) | gut metagenome | biome: sheep rumen | host: Ovis aries | place: New Zealand | reverse complement strand
TTTGGCATAATGTGGAATCCCTGGAGTCAGGTAGTATCTTCTTTGAGTGTAAAGAAGGACCATTCGTGCCGCATGAGGTGGAAGGGATATTAACGGTTAAGGGTTAAAGGTTAATGGCTCACGGTTAAAGGCAATTATGGTTCCTGAGTTCATGATTCAAGGTTAATGATCCACTTTTGGTTCATGTTTCACGGACTGAGAAAAATAAAAAATATGAATGAGATAAAGAACATGGATATTGCGACGCTGATAGCGGAGTGTACGGCATACGACTATAAAGAAGCTCTGGAGGAGAAGAGGCCTAAGAGCTGGCTGAAGAGCGTGAGTGCCTTCGCCAATACCTTGGGCGGCTCGCTGTTCTTTGGCATCGACAACGATGGCGTGGTGAAGGGGCTGATGGATGTGCAGCACGTGACGGAGGCTATCAGCATGAAGATTCGCGACTATATGGATCCGCTGCCGGAGGGGGAGGCGATTCCGCTGGAGACGGAGGGGAAGCATGTGCTGCAACTGAAGGTGAAGGCAGGCAGTTATACGCCTTACTACTACGTGGGCGACGGTCAGCGTGTCGCGTTTGTGCGCAATGGAGACGAGAGTATTCCGGCAACGGGTGAACAGATGGTGCGCCTGGTGCTGAAGGGTTCGAACCAGACGTATGACTCGCTGCGCACGGACAAGCGGGTGGAGGACCATTCGTTTGCGATTCTGGCGAATACGTTCAAGGAGCGGACGGGGCAGGACTGGGACAGGAAATACCTGCTGTCGTTTGGTCTGGTGACGGATGACGGCTACCTGACGAATGCGGGTGCGCTGTTTGCTGACGACTGCTGGCTGAGTCAGTCGCGGCTGTACTGTACGCGGTGGGACGGTCTGGAGAAGACGGATGCCATCAACGATGCGGAGTTCAAGGGGAATATCCTGCTGCTGTTGCGCGAGGCGATGGCTTTTGCAAAGGCGAACACGCGAAAGGGCTGGGAGAAGCTGCCTGACGGCAGGAGGAACAAGCCGGAGTATGCGGAGCGGGCCGTGCTTGAGGGGTGCGTGAACCATCTGATTCACAGAGACTATACGGTGATGGGCGGTGAGGTGCATCTTGACATCTATGATGACCGGCTGGCGTTGACGTCGCCCGGAGGGATGTATAGCGGACAGATGGTGCAGGATGTGCCGGTGGAGGATATCTCATCACTGAGACGGAATCCGGCGTTGGCGGATGTGATGGCGCAGCTGGGCTATATGGAAAAACGGGGCAGCGTCCTGAAGAAGATCTGCAATGCCACTAAGGAGTTGGAGACGTATAGGGAGGGTAGAGACCCGGTTTTCAAATCGTCGGTGAGTCAGTTTATGACTGTGATTTATTCGATGGAGTATGAGGAGGGATTAAATGGTGATAGTCGAAATGATAAGGTAAATGAGGGTGTAAATGAGGGTGTAAATGAGGGTGTAAATGAGGGTGTAAATGAGGGTGTAAATAAAGCCGTTATGGAAACCTATACATTGATTAAAAATAACCCAGGTATAAATACGCCACAGATTGTTAGTCTGACAGGCAAAGGCGATGCTACCATTGAACGTCATATTGCAGCACTGAAGAAGAAGCAAATGATAGAACATCGAGGAGCCGCAAAGACAGGTGGATATTATGTGAAATAAAACAGTAATATACAAGTAAACTGTCAATTTTGACGTCTTGTGTATGAAATGGGAAAATGATACCTTTACTTTACCTCCCTGCGGGAACAGTGACCTTTGGTTGACTTTCCCCTTTGGGCCGTCGAGCTAAACCTTCTTAAGACTCACTCCGTTCGAATAAGCGGCAAAGCCGAGCGGGGTTTGTTTTAAGAATGACAAATGGTATATAGTAGGCAACAAAGTATGATAATAGGACGCAAGAACTCGCTGACTTTTGGCAGCCATGCGGGTGCTAAGGTGTCGGTTATCTACCATACGTTTATTGAGACTTGCAAGATGTGTGGCGTGTCAACGCTAGACTATTTTAAGGAATTCTTCAAGGCAATCATGCGAGGAAGAACTGATTACGAAAACATGTTACCGATGACCATCGGTATTAAAAAATAACAAAGTTTTATTTGATCCTGACGCTTCAGGTGTCCAAAACTGCCCCAAAAGGCTGTTTTAAGCCTGAACGTCAAAATTGACAGCTTACTTAAGTTCTATTTCCCGAAAGATAAGGATTTCCATTACGTGAAACTTATAGTGGATAGAATGGAGCGTAAGGAGAGTGAGTTGGAGAAGATAAAGAAGCTTTAGTTGCGTGTGGGGAATGTTTTGTAATAAAAGTAAAGAATTACAATATGATCAAAGAATGGAAATTAGATAACTTCAAGTCGATAGACCAGGAGAAGGACTTGGAGTTCAGACCTCTGACTATTTTCACGGGTGCTAACAGCTCAGGAAAGAGTACCATATTGCAGAGCATTCTGCTGGTGACGCAAACGCTTCAGAGTCCAATTGCGTCGAGGTCGATATTGCTGAACGGATGGTTTAAGAAGTTCGGAAACTACAGTGATGTTGTAAATAAACGCGAGTTCAACAAGAAGATTAAGATAGGGTTTGTTATACAGAACGATGGCGAGGAATATCGTAGTGACTACCCACCCTTCCGGTATGGAGAAAACATAAACACCGCCTTTTGCGAATTTGTAGTAGCTTCGGATGGAAAGGATGAATGTTTGCAACCTGTTCTTGAATATACGCACATAGAGACTGGCTATGGGAAAGACAAGGTGGGTAGAAACATGACTGCAGATATTATAAAGGAAACGAACCGCACGGCTGAGGAACAGAAAGTGATTGAAACGTGCGGTCCCAAATTTCAACCACAAGACTTTGTCTATTCGCTTAAAACTAACACTGGTAGAGTAAGAATGGGATATTATGGGATGGGAGATAATTGGAAAATAATAGGAACAAGTATGTTCCATTTCCTCCCTAACTATCTTATCGGCTATACCAGCTATAAGGATCAGATGAAAAGAGTTCTGAGAGAATGTCTTATCTCTGGTAAAAAATATTATTTTGACTCGGAAGAAGATGTTGGAACGATTTTGCCAATTATCCAAGATAAGGTATATAAAATAGCTGATGAAATATACGAGAAAGGAAAATACCGTGATTTGACTAAATATGAAAAGGTAAGAAAGCTGATTAAAAAGAAAATTAGTATTACCCGAATAATAAACATGTTTAGTCTTGGAAATTTTGATGATAATGAGAGACGGAAATATATCAATGATATAGTAGATACTTTGGATACCCTGCCAGAGCAGTTCATTGCTGAGAGAATGCCACTTTTTTATTTGTCAGGGGTTGAGTTTATCAGAGAATTCTTTAACGATAAGATCAAATACCTTGGTCCTCTTCGCGAAGAACCACGCTCATTGTATCCGTTAGAATATAATGGTAGCAAGTTTGATTTGGGTCTGAAGGGAGAAAATACGGCAGCAGTATTTGAGAATAATAAAACAAGAAGAATAAAATATATTAGCCCTAAACATTTTGAAGGAGGTATGGTAGGTGAGCTTAAACCTGAAGAGGGCACACTGAGCGAAGCTATTAACACTTGGTTGGTGTATTTGGGTGTTGCGAACGAGATGAGTACCAACGATAGGGGTAAATTCGGACACGAGTTGAAGATTACCACTGATATCAAGGAGATGGAGCAGGACTTGACCCATGTGGGTGTGGGTGTGAGCCAGATATTGCCTATCTTGGTGATGTGCTTCCTGGCAGGTAAGGGTGACAGTATCATTCTGGAGCAACCAGAACTTCATTTGCACCCGAAAGTGCAATCAAGGCTGGCAGACTTCTTCGTGTCGATAAATGCACTTGACAAACAGTGTATTATAGAAACACACAGCGAGTATCTGATAAACAGGCTGAGATATCTTGTGGCTAAGACGGATGATGAGAAAATTGCAAAGGAAACGATGATTTACTTTGTGGAGAAGGAGGACGGACATTCGAAATACAGAGATATCACGATAAACAAATACGGCGTGATACCAGACTGGCCGAAGGGATTCTTTGATGAGGGTGAAGATTTGGCCACCATGATCATGAAGGCTGGTATGGAGAAAAAGAAGCGCGAACTAAGCAAGAGGGGTTGAGATGAAGTATGTTTTGGAACCGATGCTTTTTGCTTTTGACCAAGATTTGGGTAAGCAAGAGCTGACGGACTATCTGGAGGAGTTGCAGGCATTGGATGAATGGTGGAACCAACATAGGGAAAATATGTTTGTGGAGGATATTACAGGTGAAGTGCTATGTAGCAACAACTATTATCCGATGGCAGACACGCTGAAGCCGCTAATGGAGAAACACGAAATAGACTTCATTCAGTATGGTGATGTGAACAGAATCATTGACAAGATGCTGAATAAAACAAAGAGTATAGAATCTCTTTATGGTGGACTGAGCGGCATGAAAAACAGAACACTGACACGACCTATGGCAGTGCAACCGAAGACGAAACGTCCACACGAAATGGATGATGAACTAATGAACCTATTGTGGCATGTGTTTATGGCTCACGAGTCTGGAGGCCATGAAGAGAAATCGTTTGTGGTGATAACTAAGGGTGTATCGGATATTGTTAGCGTGGAGTATGAGTATGAGATTTTGGATGAAAAGGATGGACTGCAAGAGAAGACGGCTACTTCAGAGGTGAACTGTAAGAGTTCGCTGGCAGATTTTTTAAAAGATGATGTGACACCCTTTCTACTCTGGAAGACTGCCGAACGGAAGGATGACCTTGACCTGGGGGTTAGGGTGGCCGTGATGCAATTGAGAGGGGAAAGTGATTTGATGCGTATCTATAAGGACTATAATTTTACCATACAGAACTCTTTCTACGATGACTATTGCAACTGTCATTGTCAGAGCAAAGACCAAGACATCAGAAGCACGATTCAGGCAGTGACAGATGCCGTGACAGATCAGAACCTGAGGAAGATGCACGCTATCAGGACTGGACCGAAGGGTAACAATCCGCAACTGGTCATAAAAGAATATGGAGCGCAAAGGCGTGACATCACGACGAGTATTAAGTTGGCGTACTGGAAGAAAGGACGTGAGTACAAGATAGCGAATATGAAAGAGCACGACTTCTTTGAACCGACGTGGGAAGACGCGTGAAACGTGGTTTTTCAGGGGGGGCAAGTTCCAAAGGTTCAAAAGTTCAAGTTTCAAAAACAAATATCCCTGCTTGGAGAAATCCGGGCAGGGATATTTGCGTTATTTTAGGCCGTCAATCTGAGGCAGGCCGCCGAGCTTGTTGTTGAGGTAGGCTCGTTGTAATGACCTCATCTTATTGACACCATTTTTTGAAATAAGTGGATAGAGCAGGGAATTACCATCCTCGCGTTTATCCATGAGCCAGAAACTGTCTTTGCGCAGATAATCGTCAACAGCAGTAAATAATGGGTCGTAATGCGTTGTCATGATTAACTGGCTGCGAGATGGTACCTTTAGATAGCTCTGTATCATGTATTTTAATAACAACGGGTGCATGGAGGTCTCTATCTCGTCGATAGGTAGCAGTTTGTTGTTTTGTTCGGCTACATAGAGGGCCGTTTCGATACCCATAGACCGTAACGTACCATCACTTTGGCTGCTTTTGGGCAAAGTGTAGATTTCCTTACCTCTTATATTATTAACCGACACCAAGAAGTCGGTTTTGAAGCCGTTAGGCATTTTGGGGTCTTTGCTGAGCTTGCTCGCATTCTCATCAGAGAGACGACCGGATGATTTCATGAACTGAATCATTTCTGGTGTTAGGGACATGTAATCCTTCTCGACTGCCATGTCCTCGATGTTGAGGCCGATGTTATGGCTGAATTCCAACAGATGTTTTTTTGTCTCGGGATTCTCGAGCATTTTGCGTTCAGCATAGTTAAACATCTGCTGTCCTAGATCGATGACCGGTAGGGTGTGGTTAATCATCCAATCACGGACATCGTCAATCTCGCCAAGATTGCAGTTGACTGCTTTGCGTGCAGCAAAAAGCGACATATTCTTCAGACATTTTACCGTTAGTTCGTCTTTTACTGCAGCGGGTACTTTGATGAGCGATGGGTTGAACTTGATAGCTGTGTTGCCTTCAATCAATTCCCGATGAAGAAGGAGAGAGGGTTGGTTGCTGTTATATACCAATAGCTTTTCTGACAGTACTTCCTTGTGTGTAAGAACTAGCTGGTAAACGTATTTTTTGTCGTTGACGTAGAGTTTTAGTTCAAACTCGGTGGGTTGTGACGGTGTGTCAACGTCGAGTGCGAAGGGTAAAACGCGGGTTGGTACGTCCTGGTCGTCGGTTTTGCGATTCCAAAACCAGAAGAGATATTCGAATGCCTCAAGGAGGTTTGACTTGCCGCTGGCGTTAGCACCATATATAATAGCTATGCGCGAGAGGCGAGTACCGTCGTTCATGGTAACCAAGAGTGAATCCTGTCTGAAATCGTCTTTTGATGCCTCGAAACTGAGCACTGTATCCTCTTTGAATGATAAGAAGTTCTTGATTCGTAATTCACTAACCATATGCAATAATCTTAAATTTGGGTGCAAAGGTAGCAAAAATTGCCGAATTAGCCATTGCTTTATATGTAGATTTATGTTTTATTGGCAGAATCTGGACGGAATGTGTCATTTTGGCATAAGGATTTGGCAGTTGTGACACGGTGTGACAGTACAATTTGTCACTTAGCAAAGAATTGCTTCTGATGGTGCCCGTGCCGTGATTTAAGTGGTGTTTTGGTGCAAAATGAGCCAAAATAACGATTGAAATTATTGCTGTATAGCAATCTTTTGTTGATTTTGGCACGTACTTTGCCGTAATCGAGGAAAAGGATTAAAATTTTTATGTTAATATGAAGAAAACAAGATTTCGTGCTTATCAATTAGGTGAGAAAGGTTCCTCCTTCTCTTATAGTGTAGATGACCATTTTACGCTCATAGAAGGAAGATACAATGTGGTGAACAAGGCTAACGTCTTGTTTGAGATGAGGTGTGCCGGCGTTACTCGTGTAAACTGCCTGCATATAACCAGTTGGGACGAAGACCATTGCAAAGAGTCTGAACTGAGAGACATTTTGAATGAGCTAAAGCCCTTACGTATTGAATATCCAGGATATGAACCTGATTCAGATTGTGGTAAGGCTTGCAAAAAGATGATTCAGAATTATTGCGTTAGAAATACGGTTGTATCAAAAACTGTCACGCCAGATTATATAAACGGCCTGACAGCTGGACAGAATAGGCAATATAATGATATTCTGTATAATCCGACCGAGGATCATACTTCACATAACGACAATTCTATAGTGAAGTTATTCCGCCAAGGTCGATTTACGCTCCTAAGTCTGGGTGATTGCGAAAGCAGTGAAATAGCAAAGGCAATAGAAGGATGCTCCATCGCTTCCACGGAAGTAGACGTGATGATTCTTGCCCATCATGGTGCAGATAATGGTTTCACAACAGAGGAGTTTGTTGACAAGATTAATCCCAAGGTGGCGATATGCTCAAGTAATTACGACAATCAGTTTGAACACCCCCGTCAGGAGGTTCGTAACATATTATATAATCATGAGCCTACGATTCCGTTGTACACAACCAAGACTGGCGATGTTGTGATTACTTGTAACGAGGATAATGATGTGCATGTTTATAATCTGATATCTAACGGTACAAGAATTAGTTCTGAGATGACTTTTCGTCCTAAATTAACGGTTTCGAATCAGTATGATTAATAATAGCAAAATAGGATTGGCCCTTTCGGGCGGTGGATACAGAGCAGCAGCGTACCATATTGGTGCGTTGCGTGCTCTTCATAAGCTTGGTGTTTTGAACAAGGTTGATGTGATATCGTCTGTTTCCGGCGGCTCTATTATTGCAGCTAGTTATGCTCTGCATGAAGGAAATTATGAGAGATTTGAAAAAGAGTTCAGCCAGAAGATGCGTAAAGGCGTGTTGCATCTGGCCTTGATCAATCTGACTCTGATGCTTGGCCTTGTTGGCTTGGCAACATGGTTAGGAGGTGTTTGGGGGTTGGCTGCCTCGCTTGTTATACTTTGGTTTGCGTGGTATAAGGTACTACCAGTTAGTAATCTGATAGCATGGCAATATGACAGACTGTTTTTCCATGGGAAGAAACTGAAGGATTTGAAGCCATGCCCCATGGTGACTATCAACGCAACAGACTATCCAACGGTATCTCAGTTTACGTTCTCCCGTGAAAGTATGTACGACTACTATTACGGAGAAGGTGCGTTTTATCACGAACAGTTCCCAGTATCGAAGGCAGTAATGGCATCATCGTGCGTGCCGTTTGCTTTCTGCCCTATACGCATACCGAAGACCTTTAGGACAAGTGCCATGAAGGGCAAAAAACTACCAATGTTGCTGGATGGTGGGCTGTATGATAACCAGGGCACCCATGTACTAACGGACAAAATGAGTCCTTACGAGTGCTCATATATCATAGTAAGTGATGCTGGCAATGGTGAGGTGTCAGACAAATGGGTGTTTAACCCGTTGATTACGCTGAAGAGGACGTCGGAAGTGTTTATGCAGCGTATAAAAAAGATACAGATACAGCAGAACCTTTTTATGAGGTCACATCCAGACAAGAGGTTTGCATATGCAATGTTGGAATGGGATGTGAACGACAGAATGTTGAAGGGTTTTGTTGATAACATAAAGCATGACAATATCTGTCCTGAGGTTATGGATGCTCACAAGATAACATATGATGACATAGCTCAATTGAAGAATAGCGACACGGCTATAGCCACAGAAAAAAGAATCATAGCCCAATTGAAAAGAAATATTCTGTGGGACGAACTTAAGGAATTGAAGCCGTCTGAAAAAGAACATAAAAAGGCCTATGATATTGGCACATGGCTGTTTGGACTTAGTAAAAAGCAGATAGAACTGCTATCTAAAGAGGCCGAGTGGAAAGTCATGATGCAAGTAAGATTGTATTTGCCAATGTTATTAAGTTGAGGAAAAGACAAAATGTTGGATAAGATACAGTTGAAGGGGCAATGCTCCGGAGACAAAAACAAAATATATAATATAAACTTTTTAAAACATTAATTTTTTTATGCAGAGTAAAATTACATTAACTGAAGAGGAGTGGGCACGCCTAGAGGCTGTGACACCCGAAGAGAAGGAGAAGGCATTGAAGAAGTTGGCGCGTTGGATCACCTACGAGATTGTGCATCGCGGTTTTGATTTAGACTACGGTCCGTTCTCGTTCTCGGCAATGGGAGGGAATGCTGTAGAGGTGATTTCACAGGAGTGTTACGACGCTCTCTTTGGCGGAGAGTGGCACTGGAAACCGAAGCGCGAGCTGAGTTCGATGCTCATCCAGATTGCCAAGAGTAAGATGGGACACATCATCCGCGATTGGCATGCTCAGGGTCAGCCCGACATCAAGCTCCAGAGTGAACTGAGTTACCGCGAGCAGGTGGAGATGGACATTGCCCGTCAGTGGGAGGCTGAGGCCAATATGAGAGAACTGGGTTTCGATATAGCTCGTAAGGCATTGAGCGGCAACCCCAAGATGCTCGCCTATGTGGAGGCGGTGTACGAGACCAACGACTACCGTGCTGTAGCCAAGAAGCTGAAGATGACCTTGAAGCAGGTTCAGGAGTTGGAGTCTCAGTTGCTCGCTTTACTCGAGGAGTGCTAACAGAAATGTAATCAACGGGCCCGTAGGGGCGATCCTTTGCGGGCCCACTTTTAAATAATTATAGAATTAACAATTCAAATTCATCAAATGTTGACCTACAGGGGTTAACGTAAAAAAGAAAACAGTTATGGCAACAAAAGTGAACGTTATAGATCAGATTGATGCAATCAAGGCAAATTCTGTAAGCGAAAAACAATTCAAGAGTGTTTGGGGTATTAGCCTCGATGATCACATCACACGGATGATGGAACATGTGCGTAAGACCGATGCGTGTGTAAAAGAACAACGTGAATCTAAGAAGCAGTAAGTATTATACTGTCTCTGCATAAAAGGTTTACTATATAAAAGAGGATTGCTCCCGAGGTTTCGGGGGCTTTCTTCAGTAAAATGGCTCGTGCTTGCACGGGCCTTTTTTCTTGCCCGCAGGACGGGCGGGATGGAAAAAGCAGATGTGCCGTGGCGCTTGCGACACGGCTCTTCTGCTGTGGGGAGTGGAAGGCTCTTTGGGGCAACGCCCCAATGTGCCTGGAATGGGGACTTTTCCAAAGAACTTGGATAATATACAGTTGGAGAGAACTTATAACGAAATTAATATAGGAGAAGTTGATATGAAGCATTTTAAAGAGCGGGAGTTTGTCTGCAAATGTTGCGGACAGCTTCCACCCGCTGTGCGGGAAAACATTGTAGCGTTGGTTGACAACGTACTAGATCCGGCTCGCGAGCAATTCGGCGGGCCGGTTTCTATAAACAGCGGTTACCGCTGCCAGAAACACAACCTTGAGGTTGGGGGCGTGGTAAACTCGCAACATATGAAGGGTGAGGCCGCGGATATAACCGCTGGTTCACCGGAAGAGAATAAGCGTCTGGCGGAGATACTGGAGCAGAACGGTAAGTATGACCAGATGATTAAGTATCTGCGCCCAGACGGTAGCATTCGATTCATTCACGTGAGCTGGAAGCGAAATGGCGAGAACAGGAAGCAGAGATTAGTAAGTAGATAAATAAAAGAAAGGAGGATATAATTATGGGAGCTATTGATTTGACGGCCATTGTTTTGGGTGTAATTGGGATGGTGAGCGGGTGGGTAACTTACTGGTTTGACCGCCGCAAACACAAGCAGGAGGTAAAGAATCTTGAGGTTGAGGCTCAGAAGCTGAAGGCTGAGACAAGGCAGAAGTACATGGACTTGGCCAAGATGTACGTGGACGAGTTTACGAAGAACATCGCTACGCCTCTAGAGAAACGAGTGGATGAACTGACAAGAGAAGTAAAGGAGTTGAAGGATGAACTGGCTGTTTTTAAAGAAAACGTGTGCTATCGGAGTGATTGCCCTCATCGTGTCAAGGTGTAGTAGCAGTAGGGTGGTGAGAGAGGGTCGCTATGGCATAGCGACATACTCGATGAGGGATTCGGTGTCGTCATCGGTGGTTGATGCGGTGCATGACACAATCAGGGAGGTGACGACGGTCATGATTCAGCTGGGCGCTGAAGGGGATACCACGTTTCAGAGTGTCGTCACTGATAGAGAGCGATTCCGTGATAGGAGTCGCCAGGATGTGGCGACACATAGGAGCGAGGTCCGCGTGGATACGGTGTACGTGGAACGACGGGATTCGGTTCTTGTTAAAAACTCGAATCAGGCAAGGGCTTCGCCCTTACTAAAGATCCTGAAGTGGATTCTTTGGATTGTAGTAGGGCTTATAGCCCTAACTGTGGTCCTGAAAATCAGGAGGTGATTCGTTCATTTCTTTCGGCGCGAAAGAAACGAAGCAAAGAAAGCACTCACCCCACCAAGGCCTCCCCTCGAGGGGAGGATGCAATTTGCTTCGGCCAGAGACCGGCCTACGCAAAGATTTGGTAAGGTTCGCAAAGCCTGTGCCCTACGGGCGAACCTTGGGCTTTTATCGGCTGCGCGTAGATAACATTAATAATCTATGCCATAGTTAAAACACCTAGGGGTATGGGGGCGAGAGCCACCTTTTAGGGGTGGGTGGGGGAGATCAAGCAATCCTGCCGGATGTATATCGGGCAGATACCTATTTAGGCCGTCGAACTGTGTCTGCAAGACTCTATTCGATGGGGGTGTGGGGAAGCGGAGTCGGATGGTAGCGGGTGAAGGTCTGGATATATCCAGGACGAAGGTCGCGGACATCCAGCGACGCGGGGAATAAGAGAATATTATTATTTTTTATTAATCATTTTATGTGTAACTTTTAAATTTATAGGAGATTTAGATTATGACAAAGGTTAGTAGTGTTTTGTTGGAAGAGCTTAGTGGTAAGCTTGGTAAGGGCGTGGTGTTTCGTCAGACGGCGCGTGGAACCATGATGGCGAAGGCTGGACGCAAGAGTAATAGGCGTACGGAGGGTCAGGCGGAGGTGCGCTGCAGGATTGCGAACGTGAGTGCGAACTATCGTCTGTATGCGGGGAAGTTGAAGCAGGCGTTCGAGGGTAAGAACGCGGGCGTGACGGACTTCAACCAGTACGTGGGCGTGAACTACAGTAACCCGGTGTATATCACGAAGCCGATGCGAGTGGCTGGTTGCTGTGTGCTGGCGGACTATACGTTTACGGTGGGTAGTCTGGCACCTATCGGGTACGCGGTGAATGGCAGTGGTGTGCTGGTGAGTGACCTGAGTCTTGGCAGCTTGGTGCCGGACGAGCATACTGCGGTGTCGGACTTCTCGATCGCTGTAATCCAGAACAACGAGGCGTATGAGGAGGGTGATCAGATCACGTTCTTCTACGGTGTGCAGCGTGTGGACTCGCAGGGTATGCCTCGTGCGACGATGGTGGCGAAGAAGGTGATCCTGAGTGTGGATGACGAGACGCCTCTGTGGGAGGTGGTCGGACAGGAGGGATTCTCTTCCGTAGGTGGTAAGCTCGGTATGAGCCTGGCACTGGAGAACGCGGGTGCGGCGTGGGTTCACAGCCGTGATAAGGTGAACGGGGACACGCTGGTGAGTACGCAGAAGTTGGTGGTGGTCAGTGAGATACTGGACAACTATCGTACGTATGCGGCGATGAAGGCGAGTGCGGATTCGTACGGAGGAATCAACTCG
>ODAI013762397.1_pt1 | contig 12771 bp, 14 predicted proteins | sample 1539321 | NCBI WGS metagenome assembly ODAI01 (sample SAMN02144231, study PRJEB22623) | gut metagenome | biome: sheep rumen | host: Ovis aries | place: New Zealand | reverse complement strand
GGCCAACGGAATCGAGTACGAGATGAGCACAAAGCAGGACGTGTCGACCCTGCGGAAGAATATTCATTATTCGCAGGGGATGAATGTGGGGCACGGGGGGATTCCCGCGTCGTATTTTGGGGATGCGCCGACGTATATTTATCGGATTTATGTGAAGAGGAAGGATTTGGAGAGGGCGAGGGAGGGGTGCGCGCTGAGGGCCGGTGAATGAGGCTGCGAGGGAACTACCGTTCACGCGGTGACGCAGATGCGGGAAGAATGTAGGCTGCTTCTGCGTACGGGGCGGGAGGTGAAACTGCCCAAAGACGCAGAAAAGAAGAGATTGGTTTGATATCTGCGTCATTCTGGCGTTCATCTTCGCGGCCAGACGCAGAAGCTTGCAGAACAGAAGAACATCTGCGTCCGCCCGGGAGCTCCAAGGCCGCTTGAGTACGCAGAAATGAAGAGAAATGCTCTCGGTTTGCGTCATTGAAGCTTTTTGCCGCGTTTCGGGTACGCAGAAGGTATTGGTTAGTTTGACATGTCTGCGTCTTATGCAATAATTCCCCGGCCGGCGTACGCAGATAAAGATGGAAGTTGGCTTTATTCTGCGCCATGCGCTGTTTACCAAGTTGGAGAGGGATAATACAGAGTGGCTGCCGCACTAAGAGGTAAGTGCGGCAGCCACTTTTGTGTTAAGGGTTAGTTGGTTGGCCACAATCCTGAATTAGGTTCATAATTTGCAGGATCATTACCGGCATAATCTCTAAATGTCTCTTGATATACTTTGTGAAATCTGATAATCTATAACGATTTAGACAGGTACTCTAAATGGTCGGATGGGGCAATAAAGGAGGTTCAACAGATGAGCAAGCATCAACCGTATGAATGGTCTAAAACAATTGGCGATCCAGAGACCAGAGGAATAGTTTTGATAAACCAGATTATGAACCGTTACTCTGTGACTCGACCGCCAGAGATCGTTCACGAATTTGTATATGTCAAGAAGGAAGAATATATGCCGGTTCGTCAGGAACTTGAAAAATTGATTCATCGACTTCAGGATGAAGTACGGGATGAGTTCACTTTTCGGTACCGGTTTATAGGTAGTTCGTCACGCAATATGATTACGCGGGATCTGAAGGGCAATATCGGATATGATTTTGATGTTGACTTGTTTCCGAATGTTGATGAAAATGAGTATGATGCTGATGATATTAATGAGATATTTCGGAAGGCGCTGAACAGGGTTGCCTAGCCATTCGGATATGATTTTCCTGAAAACAAGACGAGAGTTTTGAGAATCAAGGTTAAAGACAGGAAGCATTCCAGAATAGAACATAGCTGTGACTTTGCGATTAAAAGAGAGCTGCCGAATAGGCGCTGCCAGTATGTTCATTTTAATGAGAAACAAAACAAGTGCTGCTGGCAAATGATGGATGAAAAGTCGCTTAAGAGGAAAGAAGAGCGTCTTAAAAAGGACAGTCTTTGGGGGAAAGTAAGAGACAGGTATTTGGACTATAAGAATCGGCCGGAGAATGCGGGGCTGAAGTCGAGGTCTGTTTATAGAAAAACGATACATGATATCTATCATATGTACATAGAGTAGTCTGTCATTGGTTAGGACTTACTTGATATAACAGCACTGGCCGTAATGGTTAGTGCTGTTTTCGGTTGTGTTATTTGCTGCCTGATTTTTATGAATGAGGATAGATATGATATCATAAATAGTACCGTTGAAGCGATGTGATTAACAACGTTTACCAAAACATTATTTCTCAAATTGAAATCCCAGTGCGCATTCTGATTTTGGATCGCGGTATACGTGCGAGATCACACTTCTAGGAATTCCTTCAGGAAATGCTCTGCAAATAAGACCATTTATTCTATTTGTGCAATGCCTGCAAGGCACTTATTTTGTGCCAGGGTCTCATGTCATGCGATACCTATAGGGATTGCTTTCTGAAATACTGGCTTCTGTTAAATAATCATTGATTCTGCTCATCTGCCCATCCCTTTCGTACCTTATTGATAATTGCTTCGTTTATTTTTCCAAAATGCATGACTTGCTGATCTTCAGTGTATTGTGTACCGATAAAGAGCTTGCATGCATTATCGGCGACAATCTTAGTCGAGACAAAGTCAAAACCTCCGCCAATCACACCGCCGACAACCGGAACCATTTTTCCGAGATTGATAATACCGGTCTCACCGAATTTTGTAATCAATCGAAATCCAACTTTCCTGTTGATTGCCTTGATAGTCTCAAAGGATAATTTTTTGATGGCTGATACGGCTACCTTATTTCCGAGTTTTATTCCTGTGTTTTTTAGAACCTCTTTGACAGCGGAACCCGCAAGACAGGCATAAACAAGAGACTGCACCTGGTCACTCTCAACATCATATCCGCCGATTACAGCTACTGCCGCAATCATGCGGATTTGAATGTAAATTACACTGGTAATATTTGCCGGAAGTGTTACCGGAAGAGAGATCATACCGCCCAGACCGCTGAGAAAACCGGAAGTGGTACACTTTATGATTTGATTGTTAATCAGAGCGTTGGCGGCTTTTTCCGGGTTTTTTTCCTTCGCAAGATAATCTGCAGCGAGTTGATCAACGCTTTTGCTTACCTTTGGTATTCCGGTCAGGGCTTTGTCATAGCAGCTGTCCAGAATCTGCTGCATTTGTTCAGGCGTAATGGTCTGATTGATTTTGCTTTTTGCATCTTTGATTAAGCGGTTCTTGCCGTCATTGACCTTCTTTCCGGTATCCCTTAAGGCTTCAGTGCCTTTTGCGGCAGCTTTTTTAAATAATTCGACAGGAGATCCCACATTTATTTTGCCGGCCATGGCTGTTCCTTTCTTAAACAGTTGTGTTTCTGATTAAAAAACTATAGAACTTGTAAACAGATTTATAAAGACTTTGCGTTGAGAACAGTGGTAAAGATTAGGTAATTATTTCTAAGAATACATTCCTTTGATGGTTTGGAAGTGGTAAAATTGGACTATGGATTATCATGAGGCTGTTTGGAAAAATTTTGGGTATATAAATGCTGAAGGCATGTGGGTATCATGATAATGGGTACATGTATGTTTAAATGAAAAAATATTGAGGAGGAGACAGGGGCATGCAGAAATGGCAGGAATATAAGCGGGGGATCGTGAAAGAAATTCTGAAGTCATTTGACTATGAAAAAACAGTAAATGAAATGAGCGATGAAGCAATATCTTTTTGTATTGAAAACATGTTTCCGATGCTTGGATATAAATATATGAAGCAGGAAGATATTCGGAAAGTTGATTTGATTGAAAGACTGATGCAGATCGATGACGCAATCGATAAAACTGACATACAGAAATATGGTAATTCTCCTCAATATTATTGTGCGCTTCTGGAACAGCAGATAGAGCGATCGTTGAAGTGCAAACCGGGTTCAGATGCCGAGGCTTATCTGATTAGGGCAAGGGACGCCATAAAAAGAGTGCGTGACGGACACGGAACAATAGAGGATATTGATGATGCGTTTCTCATTTATACGATTCTGTGGAGAACGAAAATCAACAGGGATTACAGAAAAGGTCCTGTGCTGGCAGAGAGACCTGATCATGAATTGTATCTGAGTGATTTAGATATTTTGAGAGAGATTTCAAAGAAAAACCGTTCTGGAAATCATAGACAAGACTATTATCTGTATCTCTTTAATATATTGTTTATGACGAGAGGTCTGGAGCGAAGAGGCGCATTTGGTGAGGTAGATAAAAATGACTGAAAAGGCAAAAGTTACAATTGAACTCACAAAGAAATTGGCTAATGAACTGATGGATAATGACGGTCTCCTGGAAATAGTGCGAAGAACAAACGTAAACGGTACAACGTAAGCGACTTACGTTACACCTGATTTTTTGAGACAATACCCCTAAAGACTATTGAGAGTTTTTCAAGTAACTGTGAAAACTATCAACTCTATGGGAGGTATTGTCATGGATCAACTTGTTACGACCGTCCGCGACCAGCAGTGGCTCGCCATGGTGAGCGAGCAGAAAAAGAGCGGGCTCACAATCAAAGCCTGGTGCAGTGAGAACGGCATCAGCGAAAACTGTTTTTATTATCGTCAACAGAAACTCCGCAAGCGCATAGGCAGCGCGCTTCCGACGTTTGTTGAAATAAAACCTCCGGCCGAAATAACGGAGGAACGGCACCTTGAAAACATGAATAGCGTTGCTACCATCCGGATCGGTGACGCGATGATCGGACTCAGCAACCAGGCATCCGGTGAATTGATACACAACATCGTGGAGGCACTGTATGCTAAATGATATAAATGGTGTTGAACACATCTATATAGCGGTCGGATATACGGATCTGCGCCGTGGGATCGACGGCCTCCGGACGCTTGTAGAGCAGACCTTTTCGCTTGATCCATACCAGAACTGTCTCTTCCTCTTCTGCGGAAGGCGGACGGACAGGATCAAAGCATTATTATGGGAAGGCGACGGGTTTCTGCTGATGTACAAGCGCCTTGAAACCGGAAAGTTCCAGTGGCCGCGTACCGAGTCAGAGCTTCGTGAGCTCACGGTCCAGCAATACCGGTGGCTCACAGAAGGCCTGTCCATAGAGCAGAAAAAGACTATCCCCAAAGTCTACCCGGGAAGTTATGGGCCTGCGTGATCTGTGGATAAAGGAGCTGATTTTTCCATAAAGAACACTATATTTTGTGGTGTTCTCCACAAATTTTATTTCCTGTCCACAAGTTGTCCCATGCGCCTTGCAGGAGATCTTTTCCCGTGCTAAGGTAGCCGCATGGAAAAGAAGAATCAACCTCTTACAAGAGAACAGATCCACAACTTCACAAAGCCTCTCCTGGAGGAGATGGTCTTCAGCATGCAGGGCCAGATCGCTGAAATGAACAGCAGGCTCAGCGAGCTCACGGAACGCGTCAACGTACTTCTGGCGGGCCAGTATGGACGGAAGACCGAAAAGGCAGAGCAGCCGGATCACCAGATGGTCTTCTGCTTCAACGAAGCAGAGGTCACGATCGCGGATGCTTCCGAACTGCAGCTCCAGGAGCCATCGATCACGGATATCAATCCAATGCAGGATGGAGACGGATCCGGGGAAGGAAAACCCTCCAGGAAGCCGCATCCAAAGCAGGCCAATGCGGGGAAACTGAAAGCCCTTCCCCAGAAAGAAGTCCTTTTCCAGCTGTCAGAGGAACAGAAGAAGTGCGCCTGCGGCGGAACCTATAAGGAGATCGGAAAGACGACCGTGACCCGTCTGGAATTCCACCCCGCCTCATTCGAGGTGGTCAAACAGATCATCTACTCCTATAAGTGCGACAGCTGCGGGAAGATCATACGGGCGGACCATCCCCTTCCCCTGTTCGAAGGCAGCCTTGCCACCCCGTCCCTCCTGTCCGGTATCATGACCGCGAAGTATACCAACGCCATGACGTTCTACCGCCTTGAGGAGGCTTTTTCCGGCAACAACGCATTGCTTACGCGCCAGACCATGGCGCGCTGGATGATCCGTGCAGCAGAAGTTTACTTTTCACCTCTGTTCGACCGGCTGAAGCAGGAGCTCCTGTCCGGTGACATCATCCATGCGGATGAAACGACCGTAAATGTCGCAAAGGACGACCGGCCTGCCGGCGCAAAGAGCTACCTCTGGAATTATACAAAGGAAGGAGATGACCGCCCGGTCGTGCTGTTCGAATACCAGAAGACCCGGGCACACTCTCATGCAAAGGAGTTCCTTGGGGATTTCACAGGATGGCTCTGCTGTGATGGCTACGAAGCCTATCACCACCTCGGCGAAAGCATCACGGTATGCGGCTGCTGGGTCCATGCCAAAAGGCATTACTCCAATGCGGCAAAGGCTTTGAAGGACCTTCCTGAGAGGAGGATCGAACGTACAGTGTCCGAAGAAGCGATCCGCATGATCGGGGACATCTTCCATACCGACAAGCAATGGAAGGACCTGCCTTTTGAAGAGCGCCGGAAGAAGCGAGACACCGTGCTGAAGAAGAAGATGGAGGACTATTTCAGCTGGGTAGAATCAAAGATCGGGACAGTGCCGCCAAAAACGGAAACCGGAAAAGGCCTGTCGTATTCAATCAACCAGAAGAAATACCTTCTGGGCTGTTTGTCGAACCCTGATGTCCCTCTGGATAATTCGGCATCCGAACGCAAGATCCGAAGGTTTGTGATCTCCAGAAAGAACTTCGTACAGATCGATACCATTGCAGGTGCGGAAGCAAGTGCTATTTTGTTTTCATTGTCCGAGACGGCGCGGGCGAATAATCTGCAGCCGTATGAATATTTCAAATATCTTCTCGAAGAGATGCCAAAGCACATGATGGATGATCATAGGGACATGTCGTTCCTCGATGACCTTCTCCCCTGGTCGGAAGCTCTCCCGGCGAAGATACGGAAACCTGTTGAATAGATCAGCTGCCTCATAATGAGGCAGTTTTCTTTATTCTGTTAAGCGTCTGAATTGTACCGTTTACGAACAAACGGACGATATAAAGCATTCGGTGAAGCCAGAATCATTGATGCAGCAGAGAAAAGCTCAGAGCAGGACCTTACAGAAGTTGCTAAAAAGGTAGAGAAAACATATGACACCATAAAAGAAGTAAGTAAAGAACTTCGCGGAGTAGGGTCGAATCTTTCAAATCTGTCAGATTCTGTAAAGAATGTTTCCACAAACATGAGAGCAGTATTGAAAACCGGTAAGACGATACAGGCGGTTTCTTTTTTAGGGACAACGGCTTCCATTATGAATCTTGGCGTCGATATGGTGGGATTTGCGCTTGTCAATGAAAGATTGGATCGCCTGACCGATGCTGTAAGAGCCGGCTTTAAGAATACTCAGAAATTGTATGATATGGCGGTGAACGAGAAATACAGGGATTGGGAAAAGCTGATAAGCGATTTTGTTTATATGAGAGGAAAAATTCGGCTGCAGGATGAAATCAGTTTTGATGAAATGTACAAGCTTCTTTCAAAGATAAAGACATTTTCCTCGGAGATGCTTCGGGATTTAATGAGTGATGCACTGGAGGTAGATCAGGTGTTGCTAATCGTTAATCATCTGCTTCCGGCTTATGTTATTCTGCTGCGAGAATTTGACAGAAGATACTATCTTGAGAAAAATGAACGGACTGCAAATTATGATCTCTTTCTTGCATTTTTCGATGAACTGGTAGACCGGGAGCTTCTTGGAAAGCTTATGAATCACTATTTTCTTGCAGAGCGAATGCATGACAAAGACGTGCAGGAGATATTGAATGCACAAAAGCTCATTGCAATCAACAGCAGGACTCTGATTGAAGACGAGATGGCGATGCTTGAGGCATGTAAGACGGAAAGTGTTTATAACGACCTGCAAAAACAGTTGAAGAAGGCCGCAGAGGAGGAGATCGTTGAGGAGATTCTGACGGACGATGAAGGAGCGACGATATCTGCAGAGGCTTGCAGGAGATGCGTGGCGGTGGCGTTTGCGTAACGTTTTGTATTGCAGCTATGATTAATAATTCATTAGGAGAGAAAAATATGTCATCAAATAGAAACACAACATGGAAGAGAGTTGTTGCAATTTTGCTGAGTTTAACAATAAGTAGTTCTGCTTTAGCGGGATGCGGTGGATCGAACATTGAATCGGCTACTTCAACAATCAGCAATACTACGGAAACACAGGAATCTTCAGCAGAAAGCAGTGAGCAGTATTCTACAGAAACTCAGGATAAGGTTGATGAACCCATAGATGAAGAGAAAAATGCGTTTGCAACAGGGTGGGAATTTGCAAGAGAATACCTGAGTAATTCAAAAACACTGGTTTCAGATCCGGATTATGAAGATGAATACAAGTCTTTTGTTGAAATCGAAAAGGACGAGTCCGCTAAAGCAGCTTATCAGGATGACTGGCTGATAGAGGACAGCCTTGATGACGACACAAATGAGTCTTTGGATGTAAGCATGAGGTATTATGCGAATCCGGAAAAAGAAGAGATTGAACAAGCGCAGAGTATTATTAGAGAATACGAGGATTATTATCTCTCAGCCAGCAATCCAAAGAGTTTTACTGAGTATATAGAGAAAAATGGATACAAAGGTGATTATAGTGAGCTTCTGCCTTCTAAAGATGGATTGGAGGTTATTATTGGGAGTGACGATATTGAGGATGCAGTGAATTTTGTCAAGGGAGATAAAAAGCTGCTTTTTGGAGTATCAAAAGAAGCAAAAGAAGTTTTAAAGAAATTAAAAGAACGAGTAGAGGGAAAAGCAGAGTCAGAAGAGATATCGAATGAAGAGCTTCTGGCAATATCTGAAATGGTATCCACTGGGAAGATTACAATTGAAGAGTTTAATGTACCGGTGTCGAAAGTTGTTACTCCGAAATATGTATTTAAACAGGCAATAACACATGTTGACAAAGAGACCATTGTTAGGTTTGTGCTGCAAGTAGCTCCGGATATTATTGCAATTATCAGAGAAGTTGCAAAAAGTGAAGTTGAGGATTCAGATGATCTTGAAAAGCTTTTGACTAAAAATGATACATTTAGAAATAAGCTAAAAGGTATTATATGTGCTGTTATTGAGGAAGCTGTTAGAACGGGAAGACTAGGGGAAAAGTTTAAAAATCTCACAGATGAACAGATTGCAGAACTTGCAGATATAGCGCTAAAAGTGATAATAGCAACTATGAGTTTATTTCATAAGAAAATTAAGCTATCTCAATACGTTGTCACAATATTTAAGGATGTAGTCCCATTGGTGTTAAGTATCAAAGGTGTTTCGACAGATGATAATATGCAGACAATATCTCCCGTTTATCTGATGGGAAATTTGGTCGCCGGTATGCTTTATTCAGGAAGTGCAGACATAGAGAGCAAAGAAATATTAGATTTTAATATGGTCGATGCCAATGGCATAGGTGTTATAGTGCCTGACGGATTGGATTGTGATGGAAAAGTGATAGAGGGGTATTTTGACGGTCTTGATATTGCCCCGGTTATGTCCTCCGGTAAGGAGATAATGGTTAATGTAACAGGGGATTCTTCGTTGAGGGTTGATTTGGCGGCATAAGGAGATACTCATGAAATTTGAAAATACAATCATCACAACAATCCAAGGTGACATCACCAAAATAAACACCGTTGAGGCAATCGTAAACGCTGCCAACAACTCTCTCCTCGGCGGAGGCGGTGTCGACGGAGCGATCCACCGCGCCGCAGGAAAAGAACTGCTGGCCGAATGTATCACTCTGCATGGATGTGAAACCGGTGAAGCTAAAATCACAGGAGCCTATAACCTTCCCTGTAAGTATGTCATCCACACGGTCGGACCGATTTGGTGGAGTTTGCAGAGAAATAAATCCGAACTCCTCGCAAACTCTTATAGAAACTCGCTCAGGGTGGCTGTGGAGCATGGGATTCGGTCGATCGCATTTCCTTCGATTTCGACCGGAGTTTATGCATATCCGCTGGACCAGGCGGCGCAAATTGCGGTACAGACCGTAAAGGAATTTGTGGAGGAGCATCCGGGTGTAATGGATGAAATTATCTGGGTCCTCTTTGATTTGAAAACAAAAGCAGCGTATGATGATGCATTGGAACTGTTGAATGAGTAAGAGCAAACAGTAGCGTTTAGTTTTGAAATTGAGGAACAAAAGTATATGAAAAATCAATACATCGCCGACATCGGAGACTACGGCAAATACGGTTTGCTTCTCTACCTGGCAGAACAGGGCATCAAAATTGGGGTTAACTGGTATCTGACAAAAGATGATGAACCAGGGTTCAAACCGCATACAAAGTATCTTGAAGACAAGTATTTCGCGATGAGAAAATATAGTCCGGCTCTGTATGACCTGATGAAGGGTTTAAATGGGCAGCGAGATTCTAAAAAGCTTTGTATACAAATGGTGGAAAAGAGCGGTCTCTTCCCAGGCTTCTCATTTTACCACGAAATCCTGAAAACTGATGAGCTGCCGTCGAAAGAGAGGGAAGCCGCGAGGAAACAGTGGCACAAAAATGCTCTTGAGATGCTAAAGGATACCGATCTTGTATTTGCGGATCCGGACAACGGTCTATCACAGAATATTGAAATAAAGAAAAAGGGGAGCCAGAAATACATTTTGCCCTGTGAGATAAAAGCGTTTTTCCGAGATAAGAAGGATATTGTCTATTACCACCATCATCCTCGAAAAAACAAGGAGGAGTGGATGGAAGACAAAAAGATTATGGAAAAACTGCCAGGTGCAAAGCTTCTGGCCGTCTCCGCACATCGTTGGGTGAACCGGGCGTACATATTTGTCGTTCATGAAGAGAGATATGAAAAGTACAAGGCACTTATTGACAGCTTTTTGGCATCAGAGTGGGGAACACTTCGTGTAGACCGTAAGAATTTCTTCACAGAAGAACCGATTTAGCTCAGAAGAAAAGTATCAAGAGTAAGCGATGTTGGTTTACTTTATAAGGAGAACGAAAATGAAGAAAAGAATTTACCCGCTTATCAGGTTGGTCGCAGTCATGATGCTCGCAGTGACGCTTGCAGCTTGTGGGGGTGAGAAGAGTGCAGGCACATCAACAATCAGTAAGACAGTCAGTTCTGCCGATAAAAAAGATGAGACCATATCTGCGAAGTCTGTGAGTGAATCTCAGAAGTCAACAAAAACTGAACGTACTATAGAAGAATCCAAGACTGAGTCAGATCCAAAAACAACGCAAGCGCCTACTGAGAAACCAAAAACCCCTACGGAGACACCGAAGGCGACTCCATCCGCTGCGGAAACTCCGAAAGCAACTCCAGCCGCAACAGCAACCCCAAAGCAGGAAACACCAACTCCTGCTGTTGAAAAAGAGACAGCAGAGGAAAGCCGCACTGAAATCATTCCGGATTCCATTATTACGGAAGTAATAGAGGAGGAATCGGCTGAGGAGGACTGGTCTATTCCATATAATTATGTGGATGATTTCAGTATCGAATATCAAACAGATTTCTTGCATATTAGCACCGATCCAGTAACTCTGGGAAATAACGAAAAGGTCACGATTCGGCTTACGGCGAATCCTTCAGGACTTGAAGAAGATGATTTTATCTTTTACTGTGAAGAGGATGAACTGTCTTATTCTGTTGAAGAGATAAAGCAGAATACATCCCAAAATGAAACCGAAATAAGGCTGACTGTTCGTGCCAAAAAGGAAGGGTATCATTATTTTGACATCATTTCTACATATGACCTTATAACGCTGGGAGAAGAAGCACCGGGAATCGAATTACAAATCCATGCCTTGGATTCCAGAGACGGGCAGGTTGTGTATGTGACGCCAACAGGCGAAAAGTATCACTTTAGTGCCGACTGTGCGGGTGAAAATGCAATCACAACGACCCTTTATGATGCGGAAGCTGATGAGTATGATCCTTGCGGAAAATGCGCGCGATAATACGGCGTACCGTACATGAAATATGAATGAGGAAACTAATAGAAATGCCTAATTTAACCCAAACCAGCAAATTCCTCTCCCTCCTCCTCCGCCACAACCCCTCCGCCGCGGGCCTCACCCTCGATGAGCACGGCTGGGCCGACGTTAAGGAGCTGATCGCCGGCGTGAACGCCGCGGGCGGGTACAGCCTCACGATGGAGATGCTGGAGGAGATCGTCCGGACGGACGGGAAGCAGAGGTATTCATTTAACGAAGACCACACGCTGATCCGGGCCAACCAGGGGCACTCGATCCCGGTGGATGTGGAGCTGAAGGAGGCTGTGCCGCCGGACACGCTGTATCACGGCACCGGGGAGAAGTATGTGGAATCGATCGACCGGGAGGGGCTTATTCCGAAAAGCAGGCTGTATGTACACCTCTCGGCGGACATTCCGACTGCCGAGAAGGTCGGGCAGAGGCACGGAAAGCCTGTGATCTACAAGGTGGACTGCAGGCGGATGGCGGCGGACGGATTCAGGTTCTATCTGTCGGTCAATAAGGTGTGGCTTACGAAGGAAGTTCCGGTGAAATATCTGGAGAAGGTTCGGGGATAAGATAGATTTACATTTTTAAAAAGGAGAGCGCTATGGAATTCAAAACCGATATCTTTACACAATTCGATCAGAAATGGGCCCTGCTGACCGCAGGCAGCAAAGAGAAGTTCAACACGATGACAATCAGCTGGGGCGGGCTCGGCACGATCTGGGGAATGCCGGCCGCAACCGTGTACGTCAGGAAATCGCGCTACACGCATGAGTTTATGGATGGCGGGGAGTATTTTACGGTCAGCTTCTACCCGGAAGAGTACAGAAAGGTCCTGGGGATCCTCGGCGCAAAATCCGGCAGGAATATGGATAAAATGAACGCCTCCGGGCTCACCCCGGTCGAGGCGGGGGAGACCATGACCTTCAGGGAGGCGGAGGTGACTCTGCTGTGCCGGAAGATCATGAAGCAGCCGCTTGATGTTGAAAATATGCCGGAAGAAGTGGCGGGGCTGTTCTATGAGAAAGGCGATCCGCATGACATGTATATCGGCGAGGTAATTGACATTATAGAATAAGCTTACACGGAGAAAAGAGGTACAACTTTGAAAGACTTTTTTTAAAACTGGATCAGAAATACCTGAAAATCTGTCTGTATGCCGCCGTGACCGTTGTCGTCACGGGTTCATTTTCAAAAAGCGGAGAAGAAGGCGAGATACGAGCAGCTTAAAATGCGGCTGACCCGGCGGCTGGAAACAATTGACTTTAAGGAAATAAGCGGGAGATGAGCCGTTTGTGAATGACAAACTCTGCCGGAAACTG
>ODAI013002140.1_pt1 | contig 12771 bp, 7 predicted proteins | sample 1539321 | NCBI WGS metagenome assembly ODAI01 (sample SAMN02144231, study PRJEB22623) | gut metagenome | biome: sheep rumen | host: Ovis aries | place: New Zealand | reverse complement strand
TTGTCGGGCAGTTGCGCAAGGCTCTGAGCCGTGGCATTTGCCACGCTCAGAAGACTTGCTGTACTCAGTATTACTGCTATCAATAAATATCTCAATGTATTTTTCATAATCGTTAATTCTTTAAACATTAAACATTAAATATTAAACATTGAAATTATCTCTTGATAATTGAAACTCGCTTACCTACCGCATCATAGATGATGCCATTACGCAGGATGTACATCTTGTCGTTGTAGATGAACTTCAGCGGTTTATCCGAATCAACACTCGTAGCATTCTCTACACTGGTGACTGTACCAGGATCTTCCTCTTTCAGCTTAAATGCAACCGTGAAACGTACATCATTTGTCTCAGCCTGATTGACATAGAAGTTATAATCTTCTTCCATCAAATCAGTTGTCACCTCAGGACTTACACCGTGGTCAGTAACAAATACATGCTCTATTTCATCCGATACGTATGTCTCGCTAAGGCTTAACATATAATCTCCTGCAGCGGGAACTTGGTATCCGATTGCCATCGAGCCTTCAGCTATTTCAGGACTGATAGCTACCCAACTTAACTCTCCGTTGCTGTGTACACCGTAGATATTAAAGTTCGTAGTGTTCATCATCTTCGGATAGTCAGCGTTGTATTCGTAAGCCTCGGTCTTACCATCCTTAATCCAGAAGTTCACTTCATCGTGCTTGGACTCATCGCTCAAAACAATTCCTGTCTCGACATCCGCAGTGTGTTCTTCTGCTCTCCGTTCCCAAGCAGGCATCAGCGCGGTGCGCTTGGCTGTCTCGAATTGTACGGCTGTTGCGTCACCCTCTAACTGAACGAAGAATGCGCGTCCGGCTACCAGAGTGACGGTTGCATCGGTCACTTTGACGGGGTCGTACGTATCGAAATGGTCAGAAGGAACGGTGATATAGCGTAAGCCGTCATTATTGCTTATCCAGCGTCCAGTCCATTTCTTTGTTACAGGATCTAATTCTTCTATCAGTTTTCCTGTCTTCAGACTGGTACTGCTCAAACCGCTCAGATTCACCATATACGGGTTACCTATCAGGTTCCATCCTTGGTCATTCACCTTGCCGCTGTTATCGCTCACGCCGCTATACGAACCGAGTCCGCTGATTGTCTTGTTGGCATTTTCTTCGCCCTTAGCTGTCTCTGCTGCTTTTGTCATGGTAATCCGTTGGATACCCCATTGTTGACGTATCTTGGTAGCACCGCCGATACCTACTTTCTTCGGAGCGCCCCAATAGATATATCCATGACCGGCGGTTACAGCGGTTGCACCTTCGGTTTCTATATCTTTCCATGCGTCATATCTACCCGTCGCACGAACCTCGCCTGCATAGCGTTTTACAATCCAACTACCGGTATTGTTTTCTGTAACGTTGTCGCCGTAGTACTCCATCGGATAATGAATAGTGCTTAGCGTTCCATCAAACGGGAGACAGAAATGATACCAATGATTGTAATCCGTAATGTATTCATATTGGATATTCGCCTCTGCACTTGTCAATGTTCCGATTAATCCTACCTGCGGATATACATACTGATAGGTAACTGAAGGCGAAGAACCAATACCGCTCGTCGATAATCCACCTGCACGCAGAATAATATTGTTTACACTAAGAGATGTACCGATTGGGATGTCCAATTTACCACCACCATAGACATAGATGTTATAGTAATCATAACTAGTTGTTACTGCTGTCAATTTACCGCCGTTGCAAATCACTACATCTTGCGCTGCATGACCATCCGTCGCAGTACTGTTTCCGGTAATGATAATAGGCACTTCGACTATCTTTCTCGTACTTCCGTCGCCGAAGGATATTTCGAGTGCTGCGCCATCATTACTCGTCAATGTTTGATCGGTCGTTAACTCGTAGATTCCGTGTGTCAACTTATTGTTGGCTAAGGTCTGTGAACTGCTTGGATCATTATTACCCACCTTCGTGGTAGCCGTTGTCTCTGAACCGGTGTACATGACTACTATACTATTCGTTTTCCATTCTACTACTTGCATCGGTGCTTCTTCATAGAATGTTGCCGGCAGCAAACGGAACTCGGTAATGACTTGACTATTATACGAATACATACCGAACTTGTCGTGTGTAGTGTAATATTTCAACTTATCAGGGGTGCGTGCATTATTCGTAATAGTATAGTTCTTCTTATCGGTAGTTGACAATAACCATTCGAAGTAAGCGGCATCTTCCGAACCTCCGGTATAGGTGCTTATATTAACACCCAAAGAGATATTCACGCCTGAAGGAGCCGCTTTCAATGCTTTTGTGCCCTTTCCTGCCAAGTATGCATAATCACCATATTGTTTATGGCGATCATTAGTACGAGTACTTGTATATACATTGTACAAGTTATAGCGTGCTGATGATGGTGCCAGTGTCGCACTCGAAGGATCTTCATTCTCATTTACCGTAATTGGCAAACCGTCCTGTGCTCCGGCTATTATTGACGAAGGCATTGCTACCCACTGTCCGCCAACTTTGGCTGCAATAACAAAGCCTTGACCACTACCAGTTCCATTATCCGGCAAACGGCGCACATTAACTAAATCTTCCACTTCGATACTTGATGCTTCAGACCCGTTACTATTCAGACAAGCAGCAGAAATTGATACACTATTCCAACTGTCATTGGCATATGTTCCTGTCGGGGAATATGCCACATAAATAGTCTTATCCAAAGCGTACGACGAGCAAGTGAGCTTATTCTCACTTGTGATTTCCTTTACTGTACCCGAGAAGTCCGCATAGAATTTCAAATCGTTACCGCTCAATGTGACTACAGATGCAATCGTCGGAGCACCGGTTACAGTCAAATGTAGCGTGCGAACTGCCTTAATGGCTTGTCCGCTAACAGACGTTATCAATATCGGACTTACTGCGCCATCTGTCTTGGTTAACGTGATTACCGGACACCAAGCTTTTATGTTTCCTTCCGGATAAACAATAGCGCTGACGGTCACATTATGGTTTGGCATCGCGAAACTATTACTGCTCACCGCCACTTTGTTACTGCTATTGCCTGTCTCATACACATCCCATCCTGCCCAATAATATCCGCTTTCCAAGTCGCTGTTCGCTATAGTAATAGTGGTGTTGTACGCTACCGTATTATGTAAACCTTCCGCTATAGTGCTTCCTCCGGACGGAGTAGCTGTTATTGTTACATGGTCTGTGCTGCTAACGGTTAAATCCGGAGTATTCGTTGTATAGCTGGCGACCAAAGTCACATTGTCATCTATATTCCATTCATGTGCACTACTACCATCGGCATTGTAATATTTCGTTTCTTCGTAGAAATATCCGACAAAGGTATATCCGGTAGGAGCAGTCGGCATGGTAGCAGACGGCATGCCCTCGCCAAAGGTGACGGTTACCGATCCCGCTCCGTCGCTGCCTCCGTTCTGATTGAGCGTAATGGTGTATTCTTTTGCTTCCCATTGCGCATACAGAGTAGTAGCGCCTGCATGAATCCATTGACCGCTTGAGTTGATATAGCCGGATACATCCGTGCTATAACTGACTAATGTCCCGTCGGCGTTAAGCACCTTGTGTCCTCCGCTCGTTGCATCGAAGTAGCCTTTACACGTGTAACCTGTTCGTGTTACGCCTGTGAAGGAAGATGTTCCGTTGCCGTGATAGGTCACAGTTACAGACCCGTCTGCAGAACCTTCGTTCTTGTCCAATTTCACCACCTGTGTCCATTTAGCGTAAATCGTAGAAGGATTAACGTCAACATCCCATACGTGGGCGCTCGCAGGAGCATTAGTATAGTACTGTGTTCCGCCGCCGCCTACTTCTGCATAATATCCACCGAAATCATAACCACTGAACGTTGGAGCGGAGCCGGCAGAAGGCATTGCTGCATCATATGTGGCAGTTACACTTGTGGAACCTCCACTACCGCCATCTTTGTTTAAATTAACAGTGTATTCTTTTGCTACCCATTTAGCATACAGAGTCACATCAGAAGTGATGGAGAATGTTGAACTAGCAGCACGGTCTGTTCCGTTTCCATCAGGTGATGTATTCCAACCACTAAACGTATAACCCGTCTTGGTCATGGAATTTGAATTTCCTAACACAGTTACTGTTGCACCGGATGTATACACAGTATTATCTGTAGGAGGATTACCTCCTCCGTTTTTACCATTTCCATTGTATGTCACTTGATAGCCACAATCCGACAAGGCACTTTGGTATTTTGCACCGGAAGAAGCAGGCTCATCAGCTTTTCTACATATAACTATTGCATATGCACTTTCGTTGTTCGGAACAACTTCCTTTCCTCGGTAACCATTCGTCCCAAGATATAGGTAATAACCGGTTCCTCTATTTTTAAATCGAAAGCCGGTTGCATAAGCTTTATCTATCTCCCAATGGGCCTTTGTATTAGAACCATCTGTTAATAAAGCGCCGTGTGCATAATTATCGCCTCCGCTGCTTAAGGTACTTCCTAATGCCACATAGGTGTTATTATCAAGGTTCCTAAATTTATAATATGTTTTTGAGTCTGTCTCGTCATAGAATGAAATAATCTCCCATACACATGCCGCATTTGTGACAGTCATATAATTTTTAGGACTGGCATTCCAAGAAGCCCCATTACTGGATCCTATTTGAGATATCCAATAATTGGTTGAACCGCTTGTTGTTAGAGTGTTAGAAATATGATTCGAACTGGATGTGTTGTTGGTTAAAGTAACATATCCGTCAGAAGGCATATTACTCGTACTGTTACTTGCCGTCACGAGATTGTAATTTGCTGAGGAGAGAGTGCTACCCTTCTTGTACACCGCATACAATGTTCTATTAGCATCTGGATAATACGTATCTCCGGGTCTTCCCACAAAACCACTTACACTTGTTGAATTGGCTGCTACTGCCGCAGTTGCCCATCCATATGGTGCCCATCCGGCGGCCGCTGCAGCATCGCAGACAGAAGGGATGGCTGGTAAAGTAATAGATGTTCCACTCTCATTGCTGGGGGCATTTCCGTAACCTACCGAGAAACTAACGGTTTTGGCAGGAGCGCTACTATCATAACAAATAACACGGATATAGAAAGAACCCGTCTGGAGGACTGAGCCACCGAAGTACTGCCTTTGATTAATAGTAATTGTGCAATCATAATTCCCTTCTGCATTGGACATATAGCCAAGTTGCAAAGATTGGGTACCATACTGAGAATTATAACAGCCCGCAGAGAAAGAAGATACATAGATATTATCATTTGCACTACATGTAGCCTCCATATATCCATAATTCTTCCCTGACGCACAAGTTCCGGAAGAATACGTCCAACCGCTTGAGTTCTTTAACTCAATATTGTCAAGATAACCTTCAACTATATCCTCTCCTGCCAAGTCAACATAGAAGATAAGCTCATCTCCTGGGTTATAGGTTTTACCTCCGTATTCGAGGTACATACCTGCCCAAGCCTTTTGACTGAAGCTCATTCCGAATAACATCAAGAACAAGCAAATATATTTAACTGCGTTTTTCATAACCGAATTGGTATCTATCATATTTGTTTTCATAATAAATTCTCCTTTCATTTTACGATTTTCATTTTTCAATTCGATTATTATTCTTCCGCCCAAACGGCATAATAAATTGTTCCATCTGCTGTTGACGGCTGAGAGCTACCTCCTTTTATAATAGTATAACCACTTATTAGTTGGCCTTGAGCACCTACATATGAAGAATTAACCCAACCTATAAAATGCTCATGTCCGGTTACACAACTATTACTTCCGGTGCTATTATCACTAAGATTAGGAACTGTATATGCTCCTGCTCGTAAATAGCAGTTATAAACTGTTCCTCCGATAGTCACAGTGTGCTCTCCATCCCAGTTTCCATGCATTCTATCTACATAATAATGCTTCTTGGCAGTCCATTCAGCATAGAGAACAACAGCATTAGCCGGCATTACAAATGTCTTCGTGCCATCTGCATCATAGTGAGTGCCCGCTCCGTCTTGTTGCGTATTCCAACCGGTGAAAGCATAACCGGCATTAGTAGTTGTATTTGGTTTTGCTGCCACAGTAACTGACTCTCCTGCTGCGTAATTCGCAGAAGCAGGAAGAGGAGAAACAGTAACGCTGCTACCACCATTCTTATTATACGATACCGCATATACTTGCTGTGTGGTGGTGCTTCCGTTAGCTGCGGTGGCTTGGCAATAAGGACTAGTATATGTTGCCACAACCGTCCAAGTGTAGGCGGTATTTGGTGACAAACCGGTAATTTCGCACGTACGACTGGTACCGCTTGATGTCACTTCGCCCGGCGTTCCACCGGAGCAGGTCACAGTATAACCGTTAGCCCCTGTCACATTATCCCAACTCAACGTAATGCTATTTTTCGTTGATGTTCCCTTTACCTCAGGTGCAGGAACTATATTTTCACAGCAACTGGGAACGGAAATATAATAAGTGGTTGAACCGCCGGTTTCACCGGTAATCTTTATATCATCCAAAACCATCGTTCGGTTAGTAGTTCCGGAAACAACTAATTCGATTTTCAAGTCAAGGCTGGTTCCCGTTCCACTAATAGTCAAACCTGTGCATTTTTTCCATGTATCATTGGTACTATTATATGAAATGGTACCACCTACTGCCGTATATGATCCGTCATCAATTTTGTATGAGATATTTAATGTGGCTGATGTGTAACTTCTTCTGTTATAAAGAGATAATTCGAGATCAGATGCACCACTAATTTTTATGCCAGTAACTTCCATCATTGTTACGGTAGTATTGCTTGCCTCAGTTATAATTTTTACACCATTAGACATTGCTGAGCCATCTAAATTAGTAGCATACGATGTTGTAGAAGCAGCATTAAATGAGTAATGCGACCAAACTGTTGCAGAGCCGTCAACAAACATATCTGTTGTGGCTGCAACATTTGTTGATTCAACCCCTGTAGAATGTGCACTCCCCGTAAAAGGTTCGTCATACAAAGTTACTGTTTCTGGGGTTCCTCCACTTTCCACCTTTGTATATACAGGATAGAGATTCTCATTGCCTGTCGGAGTATAATTACCGGCATTTATTATCGTTGGTGCCGTAGAAGTCCACGATGATTGCGGAGAAGTCCAGGTCTTTGTCCATCCTGCAAACGTATAACCATCACATCCAGTACGACTTGGCAACGTTATTGCAGCACCATACGATGATTGGGTTAACTCTGTGCCATCATCTTCCAAAGTTACGGTATATTTGGGTAAATCAACGAAAGTTACATTAATTGTAGAGGAACCATTTGAGTTTGCTGCATATGTAACTGTTTTTGCATTTTGGTCAATTGTCACTCCAGATTCAAAACCGCTTTGAGTTATAGCACCAAATTGCTTGCCCGAAGGAGCAACAATATTAGAAACAGTGACAACTAAAGGTTCACAACAATCTTGTTCGCCCGTTTTATCCAAATCAAACGAGCCTCCACTTTCAGGAGTTCCTTTATTTATTGTTACTTGTTTTTCGCAGGCTTCGCAACTAGGATTGCTATTGTATGTGCCTTGTTGTTGGTATAGATATAGATAGGTTTTGTTATATCCACTATATGATTTGTCACTCCACATGTAGAGATATTTTGACCCATTTTGAATATTGAATTGATCATAATCGTCTTTATCTGTTTCATAAGTGATAGAAACCGTTTCTGCAACATCTGCTAAAGCCGGACGAGTCGAAACTATTATGTATTTGTTATTCCCTAAGTTCTTAAGATTCCAATGATCTTTGTAGCCATTTAATGTCCATACAATACTATTTGCAGGGGAGCTGATGATGTTATCCCCATCGGGACTTACAATAGATGATTGAATATAGCCTTCATCGTCTGTGGTGTTACTAACTGCATACTCACCCTCGTAATAAGAAGTAATAATCATCTTAGCTCCATCAAATAGAGAATTCAGGTTTTCAATGTATTTATAATTATTCCCGCTTGCTTGAAAATATACAGCATATAAAGTTATATCCGATACTGGAGAATACGTCTCACCAGCCTGCCACAACTTAGTCGCAGGAAGGGCAGCACTACCCTGTGCACGACTCTCTTTCCACCCAGCAAAACTCCAACCATCACTAGAGCAAGCGGGAGTTGGACCCGCAGGCAAAGTTATTCCCGCGCCGCCACTGGCTTCCGTAATATCCGCTTGAGAAGGATTGCCTGTTCCTGTACTAAAGGACACCGTATATCTTGGTGCATTAACAACAACGGGCACAATGTTTGAAGTCGTAGTACATGTGCTACTGCTGGCAACACAATAGTAATACTTTGTCCCGACCGTTGAAGTCGGAGGAGTATAAGAACTACTTGTGGCACCGCTAATAGGACTTGCTCCGCTTGTAGAGTTAGATGTGTTGGAGTACCATTGATAAGTCACACTTGTTCCGGACGCTGTAATGCTCATTGCTGTCGCAACATCATTTTGGGTATATGTTGCCCCAGTTGGTTGCGCAGTTATTGTAGGAGCGGTACATCCGCCACCTCCAACATTCGTATATTCGAGCTCTATGGTGGTAATTTGAATATTATGATTACTAGTCACTCGTGCGCTATATGCTGTATTTGCAGAGGTCTTTGTTAATGTCCATGAATGTGTTTCGCCTTTTGCCCAACTGTTATCTCCTGCTCCTCCAGTTGTTACAGTTGATGTATTACCTTCGCAAATAGCAACTGTTGCTGTAGAACTACCTATTGATATACCAATGGTAACCTTTGTTAGTTTCTTACCTGATATTGCCGGAAATACAATATAGGAATTGGTCTTACCCATTAAAAGACACTTATATGTAGTTCCGCTGACATTGCCTGAGTAGTAATAACAAGAGTTGGCGGCCATTAGCTTATAGGTATACCCACCATATGTTTTAGATGTTTCAGTAGAAGCGTCATTTCCCGAAGATGTTCTAAGGTCGAATAAATTGCCGTTACTCGCCTGATTGAAATTCAAAGAGATTGTGAGGTCCGCTCCCCACACATTTCTGCATGTGAAAATTAATACTACAAGCAGTGCAAGATACCTTGTCTTACAGACTGCATTAAAAATTGAATTTTTCATATTATTTTGATTTTTAAATATTTACATTACTATTTCAAATCTCCAATTGAATTTGGCAATTCAAATCGTGGACGTTCTTCGGGGTATACGTCAAGCATGAATTTATAATCTCGCATCTGGAGAAAAAATGTAGGATACTCTCTTAGATTTTTCCCGACAAATGCTCTGATGTGCTCGTCTCGTCCTTTACGCATTCTATAATAAATTTTCTTTCCTAATCTCCATATAGCAGCTAACGAACTTCTATTTTTCTTATAGTCCTCCTTTGCAGCTTTAGTGAATAATTCATCCGAAAATACCACTAAATAATCTTCCATCTTTATCCCGAACCGCTCATATACTGGCTTGATGGGTGCAAGACTATTGTGCAAATCGTCTATTGCATTATTCACATTTTGATTTTGTACAAGAGAAATATAGAAATTTGTAAAACTTATCTTTGAACTTGCAACACTAATAGGATCTGGGCTTGCTAATAAACCACAGAAAGGAATTCTATGATAGTCTTGAATAAAACTCAACAAACTATAAAAGCCATGACACACGCACATGGACACAAATAAATTAAAATGGGATGCTAAGTTAAGATATTCCAAATATGGAAGAATCTGCTCCCACTCTTTAATATCATATTTTTTTACGTTCTCATTCCAAAATTCCATTGCTCCCTTAGGATATATTTTACTTGGTTCGCCTCCATGACATATAAAATGAACTATTGGTCTAACACCTACATTCACGCACTCTCCCGCAATACGAAGAATTTCTCTATTGAACCCTATCCATCCATCTAAAATATCAACGAGTTCATTATTCACATTCGCTTTCGTTAACTCGTCACGGAGCATTTCACCTGGCTGCCACATTTGTGGTTGAGTTGGACTTAACGACCGTATTATGTAAACTTTATTAAATGTAAAATTCTTCATATGATTTGATTCTTAAAAATTTTATTCCTTATTGTATACGTATCCATGCGCCTTGCTTTGTGACCATAGGCTAACCCAATAGCCCATACCCGTTTTTTATGTTGACATAATGAAATAACTAAATATTGAAATGACAAACTTGGCAAAGTCGACAAACTTTACTTGGTCCTTTTTCCAGTCCAGCTTGTTCCTTTTTTTTTCTCAGCTTGGTCCTTTTTTCTGAATTTAAGTTTTTCACTATGTCAATGTTCATCCTGCAACTTTTTCAAGTGCCTTACAGTAGCACTATATTTTCATTGTATTTTGTGTTTTATATTATTTACTATTTATAATGTACGCCCGCGTGCGAATACGTGAATTAACATTGTGAATAGAGGGTTATCTCTAATAGACCTATTTCATCACTATGTTGGGGATATACTTTATATAATGCACTAATGTTATTGGCAGTAAAACCATAAGTAGGATCACTATAATTACCAAGCGCTGCTAATGGGTTATTGAACGGGTTTTCTGCCATAACATACTTGCGCGAAACTAAGTCTTGTTTGTATATTTTGGGACCATCATTGCTATGAGAGTAGAAGGAATACATTTTATCGTGGAATAGTAGATGATCAATGTGCAGTAATTTTGCGATTGTAAACCCCGTTATAAAACCATTTCGTTCTTGCTCATTACGTAATTGGTTAATAACATCAACTTGTTCGTGACTAAGATTTTCTGCGATTGCGCTAACAAAAGCAGGCCGTAGTTCTGAATAACAGTCAAGTAAGGCTTGCTTTTGCTCTTCTGTTCTATTGTTGTCTATCCTCATGGATTCTAACAAATGGAATGCAAACAACGCATAATCAGTCAATGACAACAGGTAAGTCCCTTTCTGAATTTTTGTTGGATAAGGGATGTGAAAGCAAAGGAATTCCAATTTATATTTAACACTAAACGATTGAGGGGCTGCCAAAATAGGAGTAGTGGTTAATGGATTATGTCCTCCAATTACAGTTGCATTATACAACTCTATCTCATTTCTGAGATATTGATTTGTAACACCCAAATACTTAGCCAGCTCAGTATCTGCTATATAAGTAGTTCCTATCACATGAACAAAATTGATATTTTTCATATCATTTAGTTTTTATATTATTCCTTATTTATAATGTACGCGTGTACGTGTTATTATTTGTGACCATAGGCCAACCCAATGACCTATACCCAGAGGATTTATTGATTAGCTAATATACTTTTTACAATCTCATCACAAGAAGTTTGCAATTCATCATCACAATGCAAGGTACCGAGATACTCGTTTTCATCTTCTTTTACCTCTGTGATTACATAGTATAACTGCTTGATGTATGAATGCAAAATTTTCACTATCTCTTTTCGTTCCAAATTAGACTTAAATATAATGGTTGTTTCGACAGGATTAATAACAATATGAGAATACGAAAAACCTGCAATGTTCCGAATAGACAACTTAGCAGATGTGTTAATTACAGAACTCTCAATAAGTAGATTTAAGAAAGATTCGCGAGTTAACAAATCTTCTTCCTTTACATGATGCTGTTTCGCTAAATCAGCAGAGATGTCATAGGATAGATTAAAAATACGACTCATACTCTTTTTGCCTTGTTATCGTGAAGGCTACACGTTTAAAGTGTTAATAATGATATTAGATGTGGATTACTCATCAAAGTATTCCAGAAAATCCTCTTGGTCTTGCATTCGGTCTTGGTATTCTTCATCCGTCTCATCAGGGTCTCTTTCCCAACTTGTCGGAGAATAATAATCCTCCTCGTCGTCAAAATGTCTTCTACTCATAATTATATATTTTATGGTATTAGTAATTCCACCATGCAGGATCACCATTTTGGCTCACAAATGTATTTGCTATAGCCGAACTTGTAGCACGTGCCAAACCATTTGCTTTTTCTTGTCTCTCCCATTCACGATAAGCGGCAGACAATCCTCTTGCTAATGCCCGAGAACTTCCATATGGTTCAAAGCCGTTATCCACAAGCATCTTATTCAAAGTCTTAAAACTCATCTTTATATCTTTGGTTTGTAAGGCAATCGCCAACTCTCCAAAGAATTGATAATACTCGTTCGTTACTTTCATAATCTTTTGCACTCCCCCGTGCGCACTTTTATATTTGTTTGACTTTTTTACTTGGTCCCTTTTGACCTGTTGAAATGACTGTATAAAACAGTCAGACACTGGATTGTCCAATGTCTGACTGATAAATTGCGTGGAAATATGTCGCTTACTCTAAACTTCTAAGCCAAATTGCCATAAAACGGTCATAAACGATATAGCCGTCATCAGTTGAATATAGATATTCTTCCTCAATCAGGGACGCTAACGCTCGTTGTACGCTGCTCGCAGAACGAAGATGGTGCTTCTTAACAAAAAGTCCGGATGTCGGTTGCGTCACTTTACCTTCTGCCGCTACGGCTCGTAGTAAGATTGCCTGCACTTGCGTTAGATGGTGATATTGCTTCTTGTAATCCTCTTCTTCTGATCGGATGATAGCAACGATCGTTTGTTGAATGACGGCTTCTGTCACTTCTATATCCGACAGTCGATACAAACGATGTAAAATAGCCTGAATATACCATGTTACGCCATCTACCATCGTATAAATTTCATGGAATATCTCTTTGGAGAGCCGAACATTTTTCTGCTGCAGATGATACTGAGCAAAGTCGTAATATTTATCTTCATCCAGCGCGCCGA
>ODAI012880785.1_pt1 | contig 12771 bp, 6 predicted proteins | sample 1539321 | NCBI WGS metagenome assembly ODAI01 (sample SAMN02144231, study PRJEB22623) | gut metagenome | biome: sheep rumen | host: Ovis aries | place: New Zealand | reverse complement strand
GGACCGGATGATCCGCCTCACGGACCAGCTCCTGCAGTTCAACCGTTCGGCCGCCATCCGCGACCAGTTGGCCGTCCGCCGCACCCGGCTGCCGGAACTGCTCCGGAAAATGCTGGAGAACTTCGAGTACATGTTCCGCCAAAAGAACCTGCATGTCCATCTGGAAGCGCCTGCCGAATTGGACGTATACTGCGACCGGGAAAAGGTGGAACGCATTGTGTTCAACCTCCTGAGTAATGCCGTCAAATATACGCCGGACCATGGGGCCATCACCGTCTCCTGCCGGAAGTCGGATGCGGGAGAAGCCCTGGTGGAAGTGGCCGACACGGGAATCGGCATCGCTCCGGAGAAAATGTCGCGCATCTTCGACCGCTTCGAGCGGGTGGGGGAGAAGGTGGGAAGAGACCTTCCTTCCGGGTTCGGCGTGGGCCTCAATTACGCCCAGCACCTGGCCCGTCTCCACAAGGGGGACCTTTCGGTGCGCCCGAACGATCCCATCGGCTCTGTTTTCTGCTTCAGCTTCCCTATCTCCAAGGAGGCTTATAGCGCGGAGTCTATCTGGAATGAAGAGAGTCCGTCGCAGATCCTGCCGGAAGAGAAGGACTGGAGCGGAGAGCCGGAAGACGGAGCGGAGACGAACATCCTGGTGGTGGAGGACAACGCCGACATGCGCGAATACATCCGCTCCTTCCTGGGTAAATCCTACCGTGTGATGATGGCGGGAGACGGGGAAGAGGCCTGGAAGTGTATCCGGATTACTGCGCCGGATATCGTCGTCAGCGACGTGATGATGCCTTACAAGGATGGCTATACCCTGTGCAAGGAACTCAAGAACGACCCGGAATACTGCCACATTCCCGTGATCCTGCTCACGGCCAAGGCCGACATGGAAAGCCGTATGCAGGGCATGCAGCTCGGGGCCGATGCCTACATCGCCAAGCCTTTCGACCCGGAGTACTTCCTGGCGTCGGTGAAGAACCTGCTGGACAACCGGAGGCGGATCCAGCACGTGCTCACGGATTCCACGGCGGAAAGTCTGCCGCTGCAGGACGAGCGGATGGACATCAACTCCCACGACAAAGCCTTCCTGGAAAAGCTGTACAACCTGGCCGAAGCCCACATCGCGGACGAGAACTTCAACGTAACGGCCATGGCCCTGGAATTGGGCATGAGCCGCACCAGCCTGTTCTCCAAGCTGAAGACGCTCCTGGGCCAGTCGCCGCAGGCTTTCCTCATGGGATACCGGCTGAACCGGGCCAAGGAACTGCTAAAAGAAGGCGACCTCAACGTCAGTGAAGTCGCCTATCGGGTCGGGTTCTCTACGCTCACGGGATTCTCCCGCTCGTTCAAGAACAAGTTCGGGATTCCGCCCAGCGCCGTCTAGTTGGCGACGGGCCGGATCAGGAGGTTGAAACTGCGTTCCACGGGCTTCAGCCGATAAGCCTCCAGCGGCCAGGCGCCCCAGGAATTCACGCCGCCCACGCCCATCTGCACCAGGTCTGCGTGTACATAGGTGGTGCCGCGGCTGCGGTCGTTGTCGTGGGCCTTGGCCTTGAGCTCAAGGGAGTGGACATGGGTGTCCAGCTCTTCCAGGCTGAAGGGGAGGGCCGATGCGCTGAACAGCACGTCCGAGCTCAGTTCCAGGCCGAATCCGTCCGGGGCGAGTACCCGGAAATAACGCAGGCCGGTGTGCGTGCCGGATTCCTGGCTGCGCACATAACCGTAGTGGTACTGGTCTGCCACTTTCTGGCGATAGCGGCCAAGCAGGGCGGCACTGTTGCGGTCGCTGTAGTTCTCCCAGGGCCCCAGGCCGAAGAAATCCAGCTCTTCCAGCGAGCCGTCCAGGCCCATCCTCAGGCCGAAGCGCAGCAGTTCCGGGAGACTGTCCAGACCGCCGGCGTCCCGCATTTTCTGGCTGACCAGGATGCTGCCGTCCCCGCCAATCCGGTAACGCAGCTGTACGGCCGCCTTTCCGCCGATGGGTTCATAGTCGGCCAGGACCACGATGGCGCCGCCCTCTTCGGCACTGCGCAACTGACGGAGGTGGAAGGAGGGATTCCGCCAGAAGGCCAGGCGGCGGTTCATGCCGGCGCCCAGGTCGTTTTCCGTAAGGGCGCGGTCGAAGCAGGGCTTCAGGGGTTCTTTCAGGTACTCTTTCCCGTTCACGGAATAGCTGGTCAGGAAGCCAGTGGAGGGGTCGATCACGGCTTTCCAGCTGGCGATGCGGTCTGACAGGGTGCCCGCATAGCGCAACGTGCCGCTATAGGTGTATCCGTCCGCTTTCGGGAGGGAATCGCCGGACAGCGCCAGGGGAAGCGGGCTGTCGCGAAGGACCAGCTGGTCGTAGGCGGCCTCGTGCCCGGCGGGAAGCAGCGGCTCTGCGTTCTTCAGCCTGTAATGGACCGTGAGGGTTACCACGTCCCCTTCCGGGAGGGGGCCGATTCCCAGGTTCAGCGTGCGGCGCTGCTCTGCGGGAATGTCCAGGTCCCAGACCATGCCGGTGCGTACGGGGGTCCCGTCGGCCTCCAGTTCCCACTGCAGGTAGTAGTTGTCCAGGCTTGCAAAACTGTGCTCGTTGGTGACGGTAATCTCTCCGGGGGTGCTTCCGGCCGCGGTGAGGATGTTCCGGTACTGGTAGCGGACCTCGTAGGCGTGCGGGTGCAGGGTGCGGTCTGCGGCGATGACGCCGTTGCAGTTGAACGACCCGTCGGAGGGGTCATAGTCGTTGAGGTCTCCGCCGAAGATGAAGATGTGGTCTGTCCCTTCCGCCTCTGAAGGCCAGCGAAGGGCCTGGTCCACAAAGTCCCAGATGAAGCCGCCCTGGTAAGAGGGGTATTTGCGCACCAGGTCCCAGTATTCCTTGAAATTGCCCATGGAGTTGCCCATGGCGTGGGCGTATTCGCACTGGATCAGGGGACGGTCGGCCTTTTGCAGGTATCGCTCGCACCCCCTGGGATCCAGGTACATGGGGCAGAAGATGTCGGTGTTGCGGTCCAGTTCCGCCCGTTCGTACTGGACGGGACGGGTGGGGTCGTAGGCCTTGATCCAGTCGTAGCAGTCGTAGAAGTTCTTTCCGTTGCCGGCTTCGTTGCCCAGGCTCCAGATAATAACGCTGGGGTGGTTGATGTCCCTGAGTACCATGCGCTGGTCACGGTCCAGGTGGGCGTCGTGGAAGATGGGGTTGTTGCCCAGGGTGGCCGGGCCGTAGCCCATGCCGTGGGACTCGATGTTGCCCTCGTCCACCACATACAGGCCGTACTCGTCGCAAAGGGCCAGCCAGCGCGGGTCGTCCGGGTAGTGGCAGGTGCGTACGGCGTTGATGTTCAGCTCTTTCATAATCCGGATGTCCCGGATCATGTCGGCCTCTGAAACTGTATATCCTTTATAAGGATCCATCTCGTGGCGGTCCGCCCCCTTGACCAGGATGGTTTTTCCGTTGACTTTGAGCTGGGCGTCCTCGATGGTCACGGTGCGGAAGCCGAAACGGACTCGCGTGTTCTCCGAAACGGCATTCCGGGTGCAGGCCCGTACGGCCAAGGTATAAAGGTTGGGCTCCTCGGCGCTCCAAAGGGCGGGGAGGGGGGAGAGGGTCTCTTCGAAATCGACAAAGCCTTTGACGGGCTTGATGCCGTCGGCGGCAAGGACGCAGTTTCCGCTCGCATCCAGGACTTCCAGATCCACCGACGAAATGCCTTTGGTAACAGCTATATGTGCCTTTAAGCGTCCGTCGGCCCATCCCGTAACGTTTACATCTTCAATCCTTTCCTTTTCGCGGGTGTAGATTTCCACGCCGCGGGCGATGCCTCCGAAACGCCAGAAATCCTGGTCTTCCAGGTAGGTGCCGTCGCACCAGCGGAAGATTTCCAGGGCCAGGAGGTTTTCTCCCTCATGGACGTATTTGGTCAAGTCGAACCGGGCTTCCAGCTTGCTGTCCTGGCTGTATCCCACCATTTTTCCGTTCACCCAGACGCGCACGTTGGAGGTGGCCGACCCGATGTTCAGGCAGATCTGCTTGTCCATCCAGGCCTTGTCCAGGGTGAAGCTGCGGCGGTACTGTCCCACGTAGTTGTGCTCTGAGGGGACCTTGGGCGGGTTGTTGGCAAAGTGGCCTCTCCAGGGGTAGCCGATGTTCAGGTACATGGGGTCGCACCAGCCTTCCAGGTCCCACAGGCCGGGGACGGGGATGGTGTCCCAGTCCGTGTCGTCCAGGGAGGGACTCTCGAAGCCCATGAGCCGGGTTTCCGGGCTTTGGTTGAAGCGGAATTTCCACAGACCGTTGAGGTTCAGTGTCTGCTGCTGGTCGGTGACGAAGGTGGCCCGCATGGGCATCCGGTTGACGGAGAAGACGGCGGGATTCTGCCAGTCTTCCGTTTTTGGAGCGGCGAAAACCGCCGTGGCCAGACAAAGGCCGGAGAGGAAAACGATAAGTTTGTGCATAGTTGAATTGTGGTTGTCCCACAAAGATACTTAAATTATTCGTATCCTTGAACGGAAAGCTGAAAAAGGCGAAATGAAAAAATAATTGATTGTTAATTCGCCAATATTGGCTATCTTTGCATAATATGGGAAAAAGGGCAACAATGGTGATAATTGCCGTGCTGGCTTTGATGCTGGCAGGAATCGTTTTTGCCGTGAGCCGTCTGTACACAGACCGGTCTCCCGCCTCGGAGGCAAGTTCAGAGGTGGGCGCTTCGTGGGCTGTCCTGCGGGCTGTTCCCTCGGACGCCGTGGCTGTAGCCGTGTTCGACGGTTCCAGGGCTTCCCAGAAGGTGCTGGCAGATTCCACCGGGCTGCTGCAGGGCTTCCTGGCTCCCGGTAACACCGCGCTGATGGACTATCTGCGCCGCATGGACCGCGAGCGGATGGCCGTGTCGCTGCACAACAGCGGCTCGCTGGTGCCTCTGGGGGTGACGGGACTCCGTCAGGCAGATTCCGCCTCCCTGGCATCGCTCCAGGGTGCCGCCGCCCGGGCCGGGCTCAAGACCCAGCTGTGCGGCGGGTTCCTGCTTTCCTCCCGCTCGGAGACCTATCTCAGTGCGTCGGCCCGCCATCTGGAAGAAGGCATGTCGGTGCTTTCTACAGACAGGCTGCAGGACCTGGTCGCAGTTACTTCCGGGGCCGTCTCCATCTTTGTGTCCCATGCCCACGCCGCCAAGATCCTTCAGGTGTATGCGCCTTCCCGCGTACGGCAGCAGGCCTCTTTCGTCAAAGACCTCACCCCCTGGAGTTCCCTGACGGTGCAGGAAATCGGCGAAGACCATCTTCAGTTCAGGGGCCAGACCCTTCCCGGAGAAGCTGCCGCCAGCTGGCTGTCGGCCTACCAAGGGGTGCCGGCACAGGAGGCCGCCTTCCCGGAGGTGCTGCCATATTTCACCGGTGAAGCCCTGTCCCTGAGCATCGGGGATGCGGAGTCCTTCCTGTCCCGGGCCCGCCGCTTCGAAGACGGCAACGGCCGGCTTGCCCGTTACGAGAAAACCCTGAAAAGCCGCTCCGGAAAAGACCTTTCTCCGGAGGAGTGGTTCCGGAGCCTTCAGCCCAAAGAAGTGGTAAAGGCTGTCTTCACTGCGGAAGACGGAATCTCCCGGGAGGTGGCGCTGGTGCGCCTGGGCAAGTCCCGGAAACAGGCTGCCCGCACTTCCAATCCGTACCGCGGATATTTGTCGGCCCTGCTGGGTTCTCCGTTCACCGTGACAGACACTTCCTGTGCCGTGGTTGGAGACCGCTGGATGGTCTTCGGAGACGGTCCTGCCGTAGATGCCTTCGCAGACAAGCAATTCCTGGAATATACGCTCAAAGACCGGCTGTCAGACGCTTCGGTTTCCCTGCCTTCGGCATCCCTGACGGCCTATAATTCATTCTCCGAGAATCCGGAGATGGCATCCCGGCTTTTCTCGGGAGAACTGTCAGACAAGCTGTCGGCCTTTGTCCGGGGGGCGGGGTACGCTCCCGCGGTCTTCAGCCTGGACCTTTCCTCAGACAGGCCTTCCTACCGGATCCGGCTGGACAAAAGGGCCTTGAAAGGGACCAAAGTACAGGTGCTGGAGCGGGATACCACCGTGGTGGTTCCCACCGGCCTTTTCCCCGTGCAGAATTATACTACAGGCAAAACCAATTACCTGTACCAGAACGACCACCTGTCCATCTGCCTGAACGATGAAAACGGCAAAGGCGTCTGGGGCATCCCGTTCAAGGAACGCCTCTGCGGCCGGGTGGAAAGCATAGACTATTACAACAACGGCAAAATCCAGTTCCTGTTTGCCGCAGGGTCCAAGCTGTATCTGCTGGACCGCCTGGGACACTGGGTGAACGGATTCCCCGCAGAGCTCGGGAAACCCGTCCTGCTGGGTCCCGCCGCCTACGACTTTACGGGAGCCCACGGCTACACAGTCATGGTGCTTCACAAAGACAATACTTTGGAAATGTACAACCTCCATGGCCAAAAACCTGCGTCCTGGCAGGGCATCCGCGCCCCGGAAACCGTGAAATCGCTTCCGGAGCCGGTATCGGTCGGCGGAAAATCCTACTGGGTGGTCCGCACCTCTGTCCGTACGCTGGTCTATGGTTTCGACGGAGGAGACCCGCTTACCCGGGAAGAGGGCGGAAAGATGATCAAGCCGGACTCTCCTGTCACGCCCAAGGGCAAGGGCGTGAGCGTGGAGTGCTACGACGGCCGTACCCGGGATATCAAATTGAACTAAAACCTGCCTGAATAAACATGGAATTCAAATCTGTCAACAAAATCCTTCAGGAGAGCATGGTCAAAAACTGGGACCGGCCTGCCCTGACAAACTATCAGGGCATGACCCTGGCCTACAGGGATGTCGCGCGCCGTATGGCCAAGCTCCATATCGCTTTCGAGCAGTGCGGTCTCCGGAAGGGCGACAAAGTGGCCATCTGTTCGCGCAACCAGGCCAACTGGGGCGTCTGTTTCCTGGCCGCCATCACTTACGGCGCAGTGGCCGTCCCCATCCTGCATGAATTCAAACCCGGCAATATCCATTATCTCGTCAACCATTCGGAAGCCCGTGTGCTGTTCGTGGACGAGGTCATCTGGGAAGGCCTCGCGGCCGACGAAATGCCGGACCTTTCGGTGGTCGTCCAGATCAACACCCTCAAGTTCCTGTATGCCGCCTCCAAGGAGCTGGCGGATATCCGCGAGCACCTGAACGAGACCTTCGGCAAAAGGTATCCCAACAATTTCGAGCCGGAAGACCTGAATTATTACGAAGATTCTCCCGAGGAGCTTGCCATCATCAACTACACCTCCGGCACTTCCGGTTTCTCCAAGGGCGTCATGCTGCCTTACCGGGCCCTGTACTCCAATATCGAGTTCGCCGCCAAGGATGCCTGCCCCATGCTCAAACCGGGCATGAACGTGGTCTCCATGCTGCCCACGGCGCACATGTACGGCATGATGTTCGAGTTCCTGTACGAGATGACGATCGGCATGCACGTGCATTTCCTCAGCCGCGTTCCCAGCCCCAAGATCATCATGCAGGCCTTCAGTGAAATCCATCCGGACATCATCATCGCCGTGCCGCTGGTGATCGAGAAAGTGTACAAGACCAAGCTCAAGCCCATCATCGACAAGACCAAGTACTACCGCCGCATCCCCGTGCTGGACAAAGTGATCGAGAAGAAGTTCTGCACGGAGCTCACCAACGCTTTCGGCGGCCAGTTCGAGGAAGTGATCCTGGGCGGCGCCGCCTTCAACCCGGAGGTGGAGAAGTTCCTGCACAAGATCGGCTTCCACTATACGGTGGGCTACGGCATGACGGAATGCGGCCCTATCATCGGCTATGCCCATTGGGACAAGGTGAAAGTGGGTTCCGCCGGCCGCGCCGCCCTGAACATGCAGATCCGTATCGATTCGTCGGATCCCCGCCGCATCCCCGGCGAGGTCCAGGTGAAAGGGCCCAACGTGTGCCTGGGGTATTTCAAGAACGAAGACGCCACCAAGGCCGCCTTTACCAAGGACGGCTGGTTCAAGACCGGAGACATGGGCGTACTGGACGAGGACGGATACCTGTTCCTGCGCGGCCGTTCCAAGTGCATGGTCCTGGGACCTTCCGGCCAGAACATCTATCCGGAAGAGCTGGAAGCCGTCATCAACAATTTCAACTACGTGGTAGACTCGCTGGTGGTAGAGGACGACGGCGGCCTCACGGCGCTCATCTATCCGGACTGGCACCAGGGAGAACTGGACGGGATGCCCCGTTCCGTCTTCAAGAAGCGGATCACGGACATGCTTCCCGCTATCAACCAGGAGCTTCCCAATTATGCCCAGATCAAGAAGATAGAGCTTATGCCGGAAGACTTCGAACGCACCCCCAAGAAGAGCATCAAGCGGTATTTGTACCAGAGGACGTAAACGATGAAATTCGATCACAGTTATTTGCAGATGGCCGAGATCTGGGCCCAGAATTCCTACTGCAAGCGCAGGAAGGTGGGGGCCCTGCTGGTCAAGGACCGGATGATCATATCGGACGGCTACAACGGAACCCCTTCCGGATTCGAGAATGTCTGCGAAGACGAAGACGGGGTGACCAAACCCTATGTGCTTCACGCAGAGGCCAACGCCATCACCAAGGTGGCCAAGTCCGGGAACAGCTCGGAAGGCGCCACCCTCTATGTGACGGCCTCTCCCTGCGTGGAGTGCGCCAAGCTCATCATCCAGTCCGGCATCAAGCGGGTGGTGTACCGGGACGAGTACCGCCTCACGGACGGGGTAGACCTGCTCAGAAGGGCCGGCATCGAAGTAGAACAGTCGCAGTAACAGCCTATGCAAAATAAAACCTCCGTTCAGATTCTGCAAGTCCTGCTGGGTGTTGTCATCGGCGCACTGGTGACGCTTTCTGTGGTGAAATTCCAGGAAAACCGGCATCTGTTGCGCTCCCGATACCAGGATTGGGGCAAGCTGAACCTGATCCTCAAGACGGTGGAAGACAATTACGTGGATTCGGTGGACGTAGCCAGTATAACGGATGCCGCCGTGCAGGCGGTGCTGGCCAAGCTGGATCCGCACTCGATGTATTTTCCGCCCGTGGAGCTGGCGGCTTCCCAGGAAGACCTGGCCGGGAATTTCGACGGCATCGGCATCCAGTTCAATGTGCCCAACGACACCGCTATCGTGCTGGAGGTGATTGCCGGCGGCCCGTCTGAAAAAGCCGGGCTCATGGTGGGGGACCGGCTGCTGAAAGTGGACGACAAAGTGATCGCCGGTGTGCTTTTCCCCCAGGACAGCATGGTCCGGCGTATGAAAGGCCCTTCCGGAACCAAAGTGACCGTTACCGTAAAGCGCGGCCAGGAAGAGATCCCCTTCCGCATCACCCGCGGTAAAATTCCCGTGAACAGCGTGGATGCGTCGTTCATCGCCCGGGACAAAGTGGGATACATGCGCCTTTCCAAGTTTTCCAGGAGCACCTTCAAGGAGTTCCACCAGGCTGCCCAGGACCTGCTGGACCGCGGAATGGAGCACCTGATCCTGGACCTGAGGGACAATACCGGCGGCTATCTGGACCAGGCCCTGCTCGTGTGCAACGATTTCCTGGAACGCGGCAACGTCATCGTGTATATGGAGGGGCTCAAACGCTCCCGGGAGCTTTTCCAGGCCGACGGCAGGGGAACGCTCAAGGACGTGGGGCTGACGGTCCTGATCAATGAGAATTCCGCATCGGCCAGCGAAATCCTGGCCGGCGCCATTCAGGACAACGACCGCGGCATGGTCTATGGCCGGCGCTCTTTTGGAAAGGGCCTGGTGCAGGAGGAATACGATTTCACGGACAAATCCGGCCTGCGGCTCACGGTGGCGCGGTATTACACGCCCAGCGGCCGCTGCATCCAGAAGCCGTACGGCGATTACGAGAACGACATCTACAACCGTTACATCGACGGAGAGATTTTCTCGGCCGACAGCACCAAGCAGGACATCTCTGACATGCACCGTACCGTAAACGGCCGCATCGTCTATGGCGGCGGCGGCATCATGCCGGATGTCTTCGTTCCCATGGATACCACCCGGGCCACTAATTACTATGCCCGGTGCAACCGGAAGGCCGTCCAGATGCGCTTCGCATCTTCCGTATTCGACCGCTACAGAGACCGTCTCCTGTCCATCGACCGCTATCCGGAGATGGACCGCTTCCTGAAAGAGGCCGACGTAGCCGGGCAGTTCCGCGTCTTTGCCGCCAAAGACGGCATCACCTGCTCGCAGGCGGAGTGGGAGAAGACCACACCGTATCTGATCCCCCAGATCAATGCCCTGGTGTCCCGTTTCTCCAAGCTGGGAGAAAACGCCTTCTACAAGTACTACCTCCCCACGGACAATACCGTGAACAAAGTCCTGGAAGAACTCAGAGTCCCCTGACGTCCCCGGACTGCCCTGCGTTCCGGCCCATGTGCGGGCACAAAAAACACCCCCAAACGTTCCCGGCAGGGTTTCCAAGGCGCGTGATGCATCAAAAAAGGCGACCCTTGCGAGCCGCCTTTTTTGAAACCATTATCAACTAATCAACTTAAAACTAACCTTGACTGTGATAATGCAAGAGCCGTGCCAAAACTTATCCTTCCTGCTGGACTTCGGCCCGGGCACGCTCTACGGACTTGGAACGCTTGAGTACGAAACCGGAGCCCAGGTACTTGGTGCGCACGTCTTCGTCGGCGGCCAGTTCCTGCGGCGTACCGGACTGAAGGATAACCCCTTCATACAGCAGATAGGCCCGGTCCGTGATGGCCAGGGTTTCACCTACGTTATGGTCTGTGATGATGACGCCGATGTTGCGGTATTTGAGCTTGGCGATGATATACTGGATATCTTCCACGGCAATGGGGTCCACGCCGGCGAAGGGTTCGTCCAGCAGGATGAATTTGGGATCCACGGCAAGGGCGCGGGCAATCTCGCAGCGGCGGCGCTCACCGCCGGAGAGCTGGATACCCAGGGATTTGCGCACCTTGGACAGATTGAACTCGTCGATGAGTTTTTCCATCCGGGCCACGCGCTCCGCCTTGCTCATGTGCGCCGTGCTCTTGGAGAGTTCCATGACGGACATGATGTTGTCTTCCACCGACATCTTGCGGAATACGGAGGCTTCCTGCGGCAGGTATCCGACACCCAGCTGCGCACGCTGGTACATGGGCAGATTGGTGATCTCCGTGGAAGTACCGTCTTCGTCGTCCAGGAAAATGCGCCCGCCGTTGGGCTTGATCTGTCCGGTAATCATGTAGAAGCTGGTGGTTTTGCCTGCGCCGTTCGGCCCCAGGAATCCCACAATCTCGCCTTGCTCCACTTCCATGGATACGCCCTTCACAACCGTGCGGACGCCGTACTTCTTCACCAGTTTCTCTGCTCTTAGTTTCATCTCTTCCCGTTTACTTAGTATCCAGCCCCAGGTCCGCCACAAAGGCGCGTACCTCGGGGTTCTTGTCCATCAGGTCTTTGGCTTTTTCCTCCGGCATGTAAGGCACCTTTTCTGCAGCGGCCGTGTCCGGGGTCACCTGCACCAGGATATTCACTTTGGGGAACTGCAGGATGTCCCGAAGCTTATTCTCCAGATCCCGAAGCAGTTTCTCCTCTATCCACTGTTTCTGGGCCTCGTTGAGCACATAGAAATCGACCAGTTTCACACCGGATTCCTCCCGGATGTCTATCTTCCCGTTAGACAAGGTACTGGAGAGGCGCGGCCGGCTCCCATACAGCGAGGAAAGGGACTTCCAGGCGGCCGACACCTTCTCGTCTGAAGGAAGCGGCAACTGCTGCTGCACCGGCCCCTCCTCCACGGGCGCCTGCTCTTTCTTTTCCTCCATCAGGGCATTGATAGACAGGGCCGACCCGGTCTTCGCCGCCCGCCGACGAGGTGCCTGCGCCGGCGCAGATTCAGCCATGGGCGCAGCACTTCCGGCGGAGGATGCCGGTCCCGTAGCATCGGCCTTCTTTATTGCGGAGGGAGCGGCATCCTTCGCCGGAAGCACATTCCCTGCAGAAGCTGGCGCATCGGCCTTCTTATTGGCGGAAGGGGAGGCGATCGCAGGAGCGGCGGTGAGGCGGCTCAGGCGCATCAGAGCGTATTCGATATGCAGGCGGGGATTCACGGCTGCCTTGTAGCCGGTCTCGCAGGCCGTAGTGATGCCCAGGGCGTCGAACAGGAACTGCACGCTGCAGCGGGAGGCTTGCTCCGCATATCTCTTTTTCAGGGAATCCGGCAGTTCCAGCAGCGGATCCAGGCCGCCGGTACGGGCCACGACCAGGTTCCTCAGATGCGTGGACAGCGAGCCCACGAAATGCAGGGCGTTGAAGCCTTTGGAAAGGATCTCGTCCAGAATCAGGAAAGCATGGGCATAGTCGCCCTCCAGGAAGTGGTCTACCAGGGAGAAGCTGTACTCATAGTCCAGCACATTGAGGTTGCGGATTACGTCCTCGTACTTGACATCCGTTCCGCAGAAAGCCACGGTCTGGTCGAAGATGGTGAGGGCGTCGCGCATGGCGCCGTCGGCCTTGGAAGCGATGACATGAAGGGACTCGTCGTCTATCTTCACGCCCTCCTTGGAGGCGATTCCGCGCAGGTTCCGCACCATGTCCGGAATGGATATCCGGTTGAAGTCATAGGTCTGGCACCGGCTTAGGATGGTGGGGAGAATCTTGTGCTTCTCCGTGGTGGCCAGGATGAAAATCGCGTGTGCCGGGGGCTCTTCCAGGGTTTTGAGAAAAGCGTTGAAGGCGGCTTGCGAGAGCATGTGCACCTCGTCGATGATGTACACGCTGTACCGGCCCACCTG
>ODAI011014230.1_pt1 | contig 12771 bp, 11 predicted proteins | sample 1539321 | NCBI WGS metagenome assembly ODAI01 (sample SAMN02144231, study PRJEB22623) | gut metagenome | biome: sheep rumen | host: Ovis aries | place: New Zealand | reverse complement strand
CACGGTGAGCACCCGCTCGATATCGATGTCGTCCTCGCGGTTCAAAACCTTCTGGATGAGCGCTTGCTCGATGTTGCGCACGTTCACCTGGCGAAGAGCGTCCTGATAGTCGTCGTACTCCTTGCGCGAGCGCGCAAGCACGAGCGCTTGGGCGCCGTTGAGCTTCTTGTCCTTCCCCGCCTTCACGGTCACATCCTTGCCGGTGGCCGGGTCGGGCAGCGTGACCGTCTTGGGCACGTCGACCGTCACGCCGCCGAGTGCGTCGACGAGGTCCTCGAACTGCGTGAACGAGACCATGATGTAGTCCGACACCTCGATGCCCGTGAGCTTCTCGACCGATTCGACCACGTCTTCGGGATTGTTTTGGAGGAGCGAGTCGTTGATCTTCGCCGTCTCGCCGGATATGACCGTATCGCGCGGGATCGTGACGAGCGTGATCGTGTACGTGTCGGGGTCGATGCGCATGAGCGTGAGGATGTCTGAATGCTGGTCGACCTGGCCGTGCTCGTTGGCCTTGCCGGTGTAGAGCGCCGTGCCCTTGCGGCTGTCGGAGCCGATGAGCAGCACGTAGAAGGGATCTTGCGAGACGAATACGGCGTTCTCGACGTCGATGTCGTCCTCGACGGCGGGGCGCGAAATCTGGTCGAGCAGCGTGAGCAGGCCGATGAACGCCGCCGTGAACACGGCGACGCACGCGACGGCGATTATCGCGTTGCGCCGGGCAGTGCGCTTGTGCTCGTCTGTGACTTCGGTCATGTGCTACTCACCGCCTTTCGCGGGGGTGTCGGCAGGGGCTTCGCCTGAGGCGGGGCTTGCCGCGGAGACGGGCCTTTCCCCGCTCTTTCCAACGGCGGCCTTTCCGCCGCCCTTCTTGTGCGGCGTGCGCGGGCCCAAACCGCCCAAGTTGTCGTAGTAATGCTTCAAAACAGGCCTGAACAGGCCGAACTTCCATATGACGATGAGGACCACGACCGCGAGCACACCGAGAACGCCCCAGCGCACCGCGCCCGACAGCCCCGAGATGGCGCATCCGGCGACGGCGAGCGCCGCCGTGCACAGCCACAGCACCGCGACCGAGCGCTTCTGCGAGAGGCCTGCGCGCAGCAGGCGGTGGTGCACGTGCTCGGTGTCGGCGTGGCCGATGGACTCGTGGCCGCGCAGGCGGCGCACGATGGCCGAGAGCGTGTCGATGACGGGGACGCCAGCGATGGCGAGCGGCACGAGCATGACGATGAAGCTCTGCGTGCGCACGATGCCCTCGACCGAGATGATGCCCACGAGCAGACCGAGCAGAAGCGCGCCCGAGTCTCCCATGAACACCGAGGCCGGGAAGAAGTTGTAGCGCAGGAACGCGAGGCAGACCGCGATGAGCGCGATGCAGGCGAACGCGAGCGTCATCGAGCCGCGCAGCACGACCATGTAGAGCAGGGCCGTCGACACGATGGCGACGAGGCCCGAGGCGAGGCCGTCGAGGCCGTCGATGAGGTTCGTGATGTTAACGAACACGACGAGGTAGAGCACTGTCAGCGGAGCATCGAGCCAGCTCAGATTCACGTAGTCGGTGTCAAGCGGAATGCGGACCGACCCGATCGAGACGCCGGCGGCAACCACGATGATCGCCGCGACGATCTGGCCGCCGAACTTGGGCAATGGATGGAGCTGCGTGATGTCGTCGACGAGGCCGACAGCGAACATCGCCGAGATGCCGACGTAGACGAGCGGGTAGTTGACGTCCTTGAGGCGGTAGAGGTCGTAGAGCTCCCATCCGAAGAAATGGGTCCCGAGGAACACCGTGAGGGCCCCGGCGGTTATGCCGACGTACAACGCGATACCGCCGCATCGGGGCACCGGTTCGGTGTTGATGCGGCGGTTGCTCGGGTAGTCTATGGCGCCGAGCACCGTGGCCAGTTTTTTCGACACGGGCACCATCGCATAAGTGACGACGAACGTCACTGCGAATACTATGAGCCCTTGTGTCCAGTTCACGGTGTCGGTTTGCCGCTCGCCGAGCTAGACGGTGTCTGGCGAGCGGCGTATCGGGTTGTTGACGGTTTGCCTAGCGCTGCGCTACGGCAACGGCACGACGGTCGTCGGGTCGCCACCAGCCTCGAGCCCTTCGATGATCTGATGCCAGGCGTTCTCGTCGCGCGTTGCCAGCCAGTCGCCGGTCTCCGGATCGTTGTCGCCGTCATAGGGGCCGGTGCCCTTCTGGAAGGTGATCTGGTCGGCATGAGCCGAGAAGTCCTTCACGAGGGCGAGCAGCTTGTCCTTCGGCCAGTTCGAATCGCAGTTGGCGAACAGCGTGTCGACGGCGGACTCTGCCTTGTCGGGGTTGTTGGCGATCATCATGATGCCGGCCTCGACGAGAGCGCGGTCGTTGATCTGGCGACGGGCGTCCTGCGGTGCGGAGTACTGCTTGCGGGAGCGGGCCAGGACGAGCGCCTGCGCGCCGTTGAGCTCCTGCTCGCCTTCGGAGAGCACGATGTCCTCGCCGCCGACGATGTCTTGCAGTTCAATGTTGGCCGGGACGTAGGCCTTGATGCCGCCGAGCTGGTTGATGAAGTCCTCGTACTGGACGAACGTCATGTCGAGGTAATACTTCGGCGTGACGCCGGCAAGCGCCGTGACCTGGTCGATGAGGCCCTGGGCACCGAGGTACTTGTACGTCTCGTTGATCTTCGCCATGTGGTTGTCGATGGGCGCTGCGGTGTCGCGCGGAATGGTGACGATGCCGATGCGGTAGGTCTTCGGGTCGACGCGCACGAGCATAATGGTGTCGGAGCGCGCACGGCCGTCCGAGTAGTCCTCGTCTTCCTGCTCGACGGTGCCGATACGGGTGTCGTTACCGATGACGAGCGCGTAGAACGGCTCGGTGTCGGACGACGCGGCGGACGACGATGTCGACGATGCTGCTTCGCTCTTCACGTCGAAGCTCTCGCTCGAACGAGATACGGTCGGCGAAGAGCATGCCGCGAGCGCCACGAGCGCCGTCAAGCACACGACGACGGCAAGAAGCTTGGCGAGTTTCTTCATGGTTTGCCTCTCTTCGTTTCGATTGCCTTCAAAACATATACGCGATAAGGATACCACTCGCCGCCGATACGCGAAACTCGCCCGCTTGCAATCGCCGAGCCTTAACGCTTTCTTCACCTGCACGCAAAATGTGTAATTAGGGTCAGACCCTTTTTACACATTTTGCGTAAATGGGGCCTCGTCCCATTTACGCATCCATATCAGAAAGCGCGATAGAAGCAGGTGCGCTCGCCGGTATGGCATGCGGGGCCCGCGGGCTCGACGAGCGCAAGCAGGCAATCGGCGTCGCAGTCGTAGCGCAACTCGACGAGCTTTTGGGTGTTTCCGCTCGTCTCGCCTTTGTGCCAAAGCTCCTGGCGGCTGCGTGACCAGAACCAGGTCGTGCGCTGCTCGAGCGTGAGGCGCACCGATTCGGCGTTCATCCACGCCATCATGAGCACGTCTTTTGCTTCTGCATCTTGGACGATGCACGGGATGAGGCCCTGTTCGTTGTACGTGAGTTCTTCCGGCGTCATGGATCGCTTCCTTTCGCATCGCCTTTTCATCATTACAGCCTGACAGGGATGCCTTGGGCGCGCATGTACTCTTTCACCTGGCGAATCGTGAGCTCGCCGTAGTGGAAGACGCTCGCGGCGAGAACGGCGTCCGCCTCGCCCTCGAGAATTCCCTGCGCGAAGTGCTCGAGCTCGCCGACGCCGCCGCTCGCGATGACGGGTATGTCGACCGCGCGCGCGACCGCGCGGGTGAGCGCGCAGTCGAAGCCGTCGCGGCTACCGTCGCGGTCCATGCTCGTGAGCAGGATCTCCCCCGCCCCGCGCCGAGCCGCCTCGGCCGCCCATTCGACGGCATCGATTCCCGTCGCCTTGCGGCCGCCCGCGACGTAGACTTCCCATTTGTTCGGGTTGTCGGCGCGGCGCTTCGCATCGATCGCCACGATAATCGCCTGCGTGCCGAATGCCTCGGCTCCTTGCGTGATGAGCGTCGGGTCCTTCACGGCCGCCGAGTTGATGCTCCCCTTGTCGGCGCCCGCTGCGATCATGCGGCGGATGTCGGCGACCGTGCGGAAGCCGCCGCCGACGGTGTAGGGCAGATGCAGCTCCTCGCTCGCGCGGCTCGCCAAGTCGACGGTCGTCGCGCGATCGTCGCTCGTCGCCGTGATGTCGAGGAAGATGACCTCGTCGGCCTTTTGCTCGTCGTAACGTTGCGCGAGCTCGATCGGGTCGCCCGCATCGCGCAGGTTCACGAAGTTCACGCCCTTGACTACGCGACCGTCTTTCACGTCCATGCACGGGATCACGCGTTTCGTCAGCATCTTCTCGTTCCTCCTCATGAGAATGTGTAAATGGGGTCAGACCCTTTTTACACATTTATTTGTAACCTTAACTACACGAAAATGTGTAAAAAGGGTCTGACCCCATTTACACATTCTTGCAGGCGTCGATGGCTTCGCGCAGGGGCAGCGTTCCTTCGTAGATGGCGCGCCCGGTGATGATGCCCTCGATGCTGGCGGCGACCGGCGCAAGGCGCGCGATGTCGTCCATGCTGGCCACGCCGCCGCTCGCGATGACGGGATGCCCGAACGCCGCAGCCATGCGCTCGTAGGCCTCGCGCTCGATGCCCGTCTGCATGCCGTCGCGGGCTATGTCGGTGTACACGAGATGCCGGTAGCCGAGCGCGGCCATTTCGCGTGCCAGGTCGGTCGCCAAAACGCCCGAGCCCTCGCGCCAACCGGCCACGGCCACTTCCCCGCCCTTGGCGTCGATGCCCGCGGCGAGCATATCGCCGTATTCCTCGATCGCCGCCTGGGCGAAATCGGGATCGCGCACGAGCGCGGTGCCGAGCACCATGCGGCTCGCGCCCGCGTCGGCCAGCCGCGCGCACACGTCGAGTGTGCGGATACCGCCGCCGATCTCGATTTTCAGGTCCGTATTCGCCAGAATGCGCTCGACGATCCCGATGTTGACGGGCTCGCCGGTCTTGGCCCCGTCGAGGTCGACCATGTGGATCCATTCGGCGCCGGCATCCTCGAACACCTTTGCCTGCTCGACCGGATCGTCGTTGTACACGGTCACCTGTGCGTAGTCGCCTTTGGCCAGGCGCACGGCCTTGCCATCGAGAATGTCGATTGCGGGAAGTAGGTACATGAAGTTGCCTTTCTGTCTGATGAAACGCCGCGCCTACGCGCGGGAAATCTCCTATACGGTACGTCGCGCCTGCGGGCGGGCCCCGTTGGCGGTCGCCTGCGGGCGGGCGGTCGCCTGCTGACGCCTACGCGCCGGCGAGCGCCACGAAGTTCGCGAGCAGTTTCGCGCCGGCGTCCGAGCTCTTCTCCGGGTGAAACTGCACGGCGAAAGCGCGCTCACCGAGCGCGACGGCGCACGGGAACGTCGACGAATGCGTCGTCGTCGCGATGGTGGCCGCGCTTTCAGGTGCGGCGAAACTGTGCGTGAAGTAGAAGAACTCGCCGTCGGGAATCCCGTCGAACAGGGCGCAGTCTTTCCCCGCTCCGACGTAGTCGACATTGTTCCAGCCTACATGCGGAATCTTGTAGGAGGTGCCCGCCTCGTCGGTTTTCGGGAGAGCCCGCACGACGCCCGGCAGCATCGCGAGGCCCGGCGTCGGCCGGTCGGGTGCAGGCGCGTGCTCCTCGCCTGCTTCGAAGAGCAAGTGGAGCCCCAGGCAAATGCCGAGGAAGGGAACGCCCGCCGCGATCCGCTCGCGCAGAAGCTCGTCTTGGCCGAGCTGGCGCATCGATTGAATCGCGTCCGCAAACGCGCCTACCCCGGGCAGAACGATGGCCTGCGCTCGGGCTATTTCGGCCGCATCGTCGGTGATGCGCGCATCGGCGCCGACGCCGATGAGCCCGCGCTCGACGGACTTGAGGTTTCCCTTATGATAGTCAACAACTACGATCATGTGATGCCTTTCTGGACGAGCCGGGAAAGCCCCTCGGCTCAATGAGCCGGCCTCTCCGAATGAGCCGGCGAATCGGTCGGCCTCCCTGTTGCCTCGACTCATCGCCGTCTCGGCTCATCCTGCAACGTTTTTCGCTATAGCGCGCCCTTCGTGGTCGGAAGCGCGTCGGCCGCACGCGGGTCGGACTCGACTGCTTGGCGCAACGCGCGGGCGACGGCCTTGAACGTCGCCTCGACGATGTGGTGCGTGTTCTCGCCCGCAAGCCCCTGGACATGCAGCGTAATGCCCGCGTTCGCCGCGAACGCGATGAAGAACTCCTTCGCGAGAGTCGAATCGAACGAGCCGAGCATGGCGTAGGGGACATCGATGTCCCAGTACAGCGCGCCGCGGCCGGAAATGTCTATGGCCGCGAGCACGAGCGTCTCGTCCATGGGCAGCGCAATCGAGCCAAAGCGGCGGATGCCGCGCTTGTCGCCGAGCGCCTCGGCAACGGCCTTGCCGAGCACGATGCCGCAATCCTCGACCGTGTGATGCCCGTCGACGTGCAGGTCCCCTTTCGCCCGCACGTCGAGGTCGAACAGGCCGTGGCGGCCGAACGCTTCGAGCATGTGGTCGAAGAAGCCGATCCCCGTGTCGATCGACGTTTCCCCCTGCCCGTCAAGGCAAATCGATATCGCGATGTCCGTTTCCTTCGTCGTGCGCGCTACCGTCGCTTCGCGTGCCATTGCGTTTCCTTCCCTTCTACGCCGCGGGGCTTCCCAAACCCCGGCCCCGCCGCGCCTTTTCAGTGGCTTTTACGCCAGCTTTTGCGTTACTTCCCAACCGAATCCAAGATTGCGCCGAGCGACTTGAGGAAACGGTCGTTCTCCTCCTCGGTGCCGATCGATACGCGCAGGCAGTTCTCGAGGCCGGGCGCACGTGAGAAGTCGCGCACGAGCACGCTCGCGTCGAAGAGCTTCTTCCACACGTCGGCTGCATCGACACGCTGGTCGAAGCGGAACAGCACGTAGTTCGCCTGTGAGGGGAACACCTGGGTGTACGGCAGCGCCCCGAGTCCGTCGATGACGCGTTCCCGCTGCTCGATGATGGTGTCGATGCCCGGCTCGAATTCCGCGCGATGCTCGTAGACCACGCGTGCTATCGCCTGCGACACCGCATCGACGGAATACGGCTGGCGCACCTTCTTCAGCTCGCGGAGCGCGGCCTCGCTGCCGAGCAGGTAGCCAATGCGCACGCCCGCCAGCGAGAACGCCTTCGAGAACGTGCGCAGGATGACGAGGTTCTCGAACTGCTCGATGAGGTGGCGGACGGTGAACCGTGAGAACTCGAAGTAGGCCTCGTCGATTACGACGAGCGTATCGGAGGCGTTGAGCAGGCGTTTCACGAACGAGCTGGAAACGATGTCGCCCGTCGGGTTGTTCGGGCTCGTGATGATCGTGTAGTCGATATCGCCGAGCTCGAGCCGCTTAACGACCGCGAACTCGTCGATCCTGAAGTCGCGGCGGCGCTGCACGTTGACGATTTCCGTGTTCGTGAGCTGCGCGTTGTTGACGTAGACGCTGAACGTGGGCGGGACGTTGAGGAATTTGCGTCCCGGGCCGCCGTACGCGAGTGCGATGTCGAACAGCAGCTCGTCGCCGCCGTTTCCCATGAGCACCTGATCGCGCTCAAGCCCGTTGGCCTGCGCGATGAGGTCGCGCAGGCCGTTGGCGAGCGGATCCGGGTACCGGTTGAACGGGACTTTGCGAATGGCGCGCTCGATCTCCCGGCGGATCTCGAACGGGACGTCGAGCGGGTTCTCGTTCGCCGAGATCATGACGTCGGCGGGAATGTACTTGGGGTCGTACGGTTCGATGCTCGCAAGCTGCGGCGCGGCCGGTCGTAGCTGTTTCATGCTCGTTTTCACCTTTTCCTTGCTCGAAAATGTGTAAAAAGGGTCTGACCCTTTTTACACATTTTGCTCTTGGCGCAGCTCGACGCTGCGGGCATGGGCCCAAAGGCCCTCGTGGCGCGCGATCTTGACGATGGCATCGGCATCGTCGGCGAGCGCGGCCGGCGAATACTGGATGATGGACGACTTCTTCACGAACTCCTCGGTCGAAAGCGGGCTCGAGAAGCGCGCCGTGCCGCCGGTCGGAAGCGTGTGATTGGGACCGGCGACGTAATCACCCACGGCCTCGGGCGTCCATTCGCCCAGGAAGATGGCGCCCGCGTGGCGGATGGCGCCGAGCGAGTCCATGGGGTTTTCGATATGCAGCTCGAGATGCTCGGGGGCGATGACGTTGACCGCGCCGATGGCCTGCGGCAAATCCTTGCACACGACGACGAGGCCCTCGTTGTCGAGCGAAGCCATCGTGATGTCGGCGCGCGTGGAATCTTTCACATGCTCGGCCACGGCGGCCTCGACGGCGTCGGCGTACTCGGCCGAGAACGTGACCAGGTAGCACGAGGCCAGAGGGTCGTGCTCGGCTTGAGCCATGAGGTCGATGGCCACGAGGCGCGGATCGGCCGTCTCGTCGGCCACGACGCACACCTCGGAGGGGCCGGCGATCATATCGATGCCCACGTCGCCGCTCACGAGCTTCTTCGCCGCGGCGACGAAGGCGTTGCCAGGGCCGGTGATCTTGTCGACCGGCGCGATCTGCTCGGTGCCGTACGCGAGAGCCGCGATCGCCTGCGCGCCGCCGACCGAGTAGATCTCGGTGACGCCTGCGAGCTCGCACGCCTTCAGGATGGCCGAGTCGAGCGAGCCGTCCTTCGTGGGCGGGTTGACCACGACGATGCGCTCGACGCCGGCGACGCTCGCGGGAATCGCGTTCATGAGCAGGGTCGACGGGTACAGCGCTCGCCCGCCGGGCACGTAGATGCCCACAGAGTCGAGCGGCGTGACCTTCGCGCCGACGATCGCGCCGTTCGGGCGCGTGGCGAACCAGCTCTGCTCGAGCTGGCGCTCGTGGAATTCGCGGATCTGCGCCGCGGCGTGCTCGAGCGCCTCGGCGAGCGCGGGGTCGCACTGGGCGACGGCCGCGTCGATCGCTTCCTGGGGCACGCGGAAGTTCTCGACCTCGACGCCGTCGAACTTCGCCGTGAGCTCGCGCAGGCACTCGTCGCCGCGCTGGCGCACGTCCTCGACGATTTCAGTGGCGATCTGCATGGCCTTTGCGTTGAACGCGCTCTTGCGCTGCAGGTGCGAGTTGTCGAAGACTTCGCCCTCTTTCAATATGACTCGACGCATTCTGACTGTTCCTTTCCTTCGAAAATGTGTAAAAAGGGTCTGACCCTTTTTACACATTCCTGACCTTTTTGCTCGTATCTACACGACAGCGCCGCCGGCCGTGACTTTGAGGTCGCGGTCCTTGGCCTGCTTGCTGAGGTTCTCGGCGAGCGCGCGGACGCGGGCGTCAGTGCGAAACGATGCCGTGTTCGCGAAGAAGCGCGCGGTCGACGAGAGCACTTCGTCGGTGATGACCAGGTTGTTCTCGCGCAACGTCGTGCCCGTGGCCGTGATGTCGACGATGCATTCGGACATGCCCGTCAAGGGGCCGAGCTCGATGTTGCCATGCAGCTGCACGATTTCGGCCTGGGTGCCGCGGCGGGCGAAGTGGGCGCGCGCGATGCGCGGGTCCTTCGTGGCCACGCGGATGCTGCCGAGCTGGCGGTAATGCTCCTTCGTGCGCTCGGTCGCGCCGTCGAGCTCGGCCACTATGAACCGGCAGGCGCCGAAGCGCAAGTCGACGAGTTCCACGACGTCGGCGCCCGATTCGAGCAGCGAGTCCTCGCCGCAGATACCGCAATCGGCCGCGCCCGTTTCCACGAAGATGGGCGCGTCGGAGGGGCGCACGATGATGTAGTCGACGCCCGGGTTGCTGATGATGAGCGAACGGCCGGGATTTGCAAGCCCCGTCACGTCGAGCCCGGCGCTCTCGAGCGCCTCGATGGAGTCGGGGTTAAGCGACCCCTTCGGCACGGCGATGCGCAGCGGCTTTCCGTCGGTCGCGCGGGACGCGGCTTCGGCGCATTGTATGGCAGCCTGCACTTCTTCCAGGTAGAACGCGAAACCCGCGGCCGGGCGGTCGGCCCCGTAGACGCCGATCATGTTGTCGTAGCGCCCGCCGCTGCCGAGCGGCGTGCCCAATCCGGGCGCGAACGCCTCGAACACGAGGCCGGTGTAGTAGTCGAACGAGCTCATGACCGAGAAGTCGATGACGATCCGTTCGGCCAGCCCCTGCTCGGCAAGCAAATCGCACGTGCGCTCGAAATCGTCGAGGGCGCCGTCGCAGCCGAACGGGGCGACAAGGGCGCGCACGTCGCCGATGACCGAGCGGCCACCTCGCACGCGTGCGAGCTTGCGGATGACGGGCGCGAACTTCGACCCCTTCGCCTCGCCGCGGTCGCACAGCGCGTCTATTTCGACGAAATTCGAATCGTGAAACGCCTCGAGGACGCTCGACTTCCATTCGGCCGGCGCACTCGAAGCCGCGAGCAGGGCGCGCAGCACGCCGACCGTCGCGATGGACAGCTTGAACTCTTCGACGCCCGCGACGCTCATGGCACGCGCGAACAAGCCCACGACCTCGGCATCCGCCTCGGGGCCGGATGTCCCGATGCATTCGATGCCGATTTGCTTCTTCTCGCGCGCATCGGCGCCCGTCTGGCCTTCCGCCTCGCGGAACACGCGCTGGATGTAGCGGAAACGAAACGGGCCCGGCGCATCGCCGAGTCGCGTCGCGCACATGCGCGCAACCTGGAGCGTCACGTCGGGACGCATCGTGACCAGGTTGCCCTGCGCGTCGAAGAACTTGAACGGCGAGGCCGGCACGCGGCCGCCCTCTTGCATGACGGCCATGCTCTCGAGCGTGGGCGTCTCGATGGGCACGTATCCTGCCTGCGCGAACAGGTCCTGGACGCGGCGCACCATTTGCTCGCGCGCCGACGCCTCGTCGGCGAGCACGTCGCGGAATCCCTGCGGTGTCGTAAACTCCATAGCTCTCTTCCTCGTCGGAATGTGTAAAAAGGGTCAGACCCTTTTTACACATTTTTGCTGTCTGATGCTCGTGATACTTTAGCACAGTAGAGTGATAAAGCATCGTTCAGCGAGTTTTTCTCATTCTCTCCACTTCACGCGGTCGATGATGCCCCGGCCGATGCCGGTGAACCGCTCGATTTGCCGCGTCGTCAGGCCGGAGCGTTTCAGCAGGGCGATCTTCTCGTTGCGTTGCGCCCTATCGAGTTCTGCAAGTTCGGAAAGACCCTGTTCGCCGAGCACGCGGCGCGCAACCTCGAGCGCCTCGCGGTCGTCGTGGCGCCTTCCGGCGCTTTCCAGCTCGGGCAACGCGCCCAACTCGTCGTCGGCTCCAACGCGATGGAAGTCGACGAATTGCCTCAACCCGCCGAACGCGTCGAGCACGAAACCGGTTTCGGTGAACCCGCCTTCACCGGCGACGGCGCCGGTTGCGCCGTTGCCCGCGCTGTCACCCATCGCGCCGCTGCCCGCGCTTTCGCCGACCGCGCCAGCACCCGGCCCCACGTAGTCGCCGTAACTGCTCCAACGGTACGCGCATGTCGGCGCCAGCCCGTCTTTCACGGGATTGAAATGGATGTAGCGCACGACCGTCATCAGGTACTCGTCGCTGTCGACGGGCACGCTGTTGAAGCGGCCCGCGAACACGTGGCCGACATGGCCGTGCTCCTTGTTGTAGTAAACCGCATACCCGCTGGTGAGGCTCTGCATCATACGAGACAGGGCCTCGAAGTCGACCTTGAGCAGCATGTGCACGTGATTCGACATGAGGCACCATGCGAGCGCGCGGCCGCCGGCGCGCTCGAGCGCGGCTTGGAGCATGCGCAAAAACGTGCGGCGGTCATCGTCGCTCTCGAACAGGATGCGACGGCCGGCGCCACGCACGATCACGTGGTAGATATCCGCCTCGCTTCTTTTCCTAGCTACTCGTGGCATGTAACCTAAGTTTCTAAAAAATGTGTAAAAAGGGTCTGACCCTTTTTACACATTCAGTTTTTTCGCGAGGAGCTCGTTTATGAGCTTCGGGTTGCCCTGGCCCTTCATGGCCTTCATGCACTGGCCGACGAAAAAGCCGATCAGGCCGGTCTTTCCGCCCTTGTACTGCTCGACCTTGTCGGGGTTGGCAGCGAGCACCTCGTCGACGACGGCCTCGATGGCGCCGGTGTCGGACACCTGCTTCATGCCGCGCTCCTCGACGATGGCGGACGGGTCCTTGTCCTCCTCGAGCACGGCGGCGAACACTTCCTTGGCCTGCTTCGACGAGATCTCGTCGGCAGCAAGCAGCTCAACGAGCTGCACGGCGCGCTCCGGCGTGAACGGCGTAGCCGCGAAGTCGACGCCCTCGCCCGCGTTCACGTAAGCCGTGATGTCGTTAAGCGCCAGGTTGGCCAGCGGTTTCGCCAACTCGCGGGCGCGATCGCCCGCCGCGGCGCACGCGGCCTCGAAGAAGTCGATCGTGAAACGGTGGTCCACCAAGTGACGCGCGTCGTAGGACGACAGCCCGAAATCGCGCTCGAAACGCGCTGCCTTCTGGTCGGGAAGCTCGGGCAGCTTGGCACGCACGCGCTCGATGAACTCGTCGGACAGGTCGTAGGGCGCCAGGTCGGGATCGGGGAACATGCGGTAGTCGTCGGCGGTCTCCTTCACGCGCATGACGATCGTGCGCTTCTTCGACGGGTCCCAATGACGGGTCTCCTGGTAGATCTGCCCGCCCTCCTCGAGCACCTCGGCTTGGCGGCAGATCTCGTAGGCCAAGCCGTCGTGAAGGTTCTTGAACGAGTTGATGTTCTTCAGCTCCGTCT
>ODAI013323513.1_pt1 | contig 12772 bp, 16 predicted proteins | sample 1539321 | NCBI WGS metagenome assembly ODAI01 (sample SAMN02144231, study PRJEB22623) | gut metagenome | biome: sheep rumen | host: Ovis aries | place: New Zealand | reverse complement strand
TAGTGACCATCATTACCGACGGCGAGGAGAACAGCACCGAGGAATGGACGCTGAAGAAGATTCGTACGCTGATTGAGAAGTTGAATAAGCAGGGCTGGACCTTCACACTCATCGGCACCGACAACCTCGATGTCGAAGCAATGGCCCACTCCTTTGCCATCGACGAGCATCTGGAGTTCCAGCAGAGCGAAGCCGGAACCAAGGCCATGTTTGCCCGCGAGCGCCGCAGCCGTGAACGCTTCAACTGTTGTGTCGCCGAGGATGCCGCCATGCCCACAGGTTCGTTCTTCAAAGAAGACGAAAACTAACTCTCTTATATGTAAATCCGCTCCTGCATTGCAGGGGCGGATTATATATGATACCAATTGAATGGAGGGAAATGTCGTCGGTTTTTATGCTAAATAAGTTAAATCACGCTTTATTCTGCCAAATTATGAGTACCTTTGCACGCGCATTGGATGAATATACTGTTAAATTCTAATCCCACAGCAATGACGGAAGACGAAAGCAAGAAGTTTAAAGTGGAACTTGACCATGAGCAAAAGGTGATTCGCCTTGGCTGCTGGTTCTATGACCTTAAAGGAGTCCTGATAACAGAGGCTACCGAAGAGGACAAGAAGAAATACTACTGTGATAAGTTCATGACCTATCCCATAGTCGATGATGACTGGCAAGTCCGTGAAGACGGGTGCATATCTGACGGCATAGGATTGCTTGTCATAGGAAAGAAAGGAGACACCATCCCTCTGATTAAACTCAGTGAGGTTCTCGACCTCAACGTAGAAGAGCGTTACGGTGAATATTCGGACATTCTTGTCGATTTGGAACGCCACGGTATTACCGTAGCCAACCGCATGGAGGATAATCTTCAGGAAGAACTTCCTGAGACGATCACTCTTGAAATTGACAAAATCAGAAAAACGGAAGATGTCTATAGGATAGATTCTGACAGGAAGGGCTATTATATTCCCCGCAGGTTCTGCCATGTCGGAAAAGACGGCATATTATACCAGGACATAGAGGCAAAAGAAAAGGAGGAGGGTGGCCGATATAACAAGATAGCCTATCAGATTGCTGAAGATGTCAATAGTCTTTCCTGGTTCTTCAATCATCATCATCTGAAGGTTCGTTGCCAAAGTGTCGATGCCAACAATGCCTCTGAAGATGATACAGACAAACACATTCCTGATGACTGGCATATAGCCATCAAGACATTGGAGGACGATATAAACAGTGAGATACAACGTATGCAGGAAAAATGTTCTGATGATTATTTCCGTCTTAAACGCCCTATAGTAATATAAATATGACAGAGGTTAAACAAGATGAGATGCAGACCTTTCTCCAGTTAGCACGCGATGCCGTGAAGGAGAAAGACTATGATGCCGCCATCGACCATCTTATCTCAGTCTTTCAGATGGATAAGTGCAACAGCGAGGCTTTTGGCATCATGGGCGACGTGGCTCTTTCAAAGCATGACATTGATTCTGCTGAAGGTTATTATCTCCGGCGGCTCGAACTTGACCCTCAGAGTTATGAGGCCCACCTGGACTTGGGAGTTTTGTATACCGAGCGTTGCGATTACGAGAATGCTATAAGAGAGTTAAAGACGGCTTTGGAATTCAGTAATGAGCATGGCGACCCATATCTGTTCATAGCATCTATCTATTACAATCTCGGGCAATACGACGAAGCATACGACTGGCTCTACCGGCAACTCTTTGAACTCAAAGCCGAACAGTCCCAATCCAAGAGGGATTTGTATAACCAGGCATACTTTGGCGTTGCTAGCACCATCTGTCAGAATATGTCCATCAGCGACCTCGACAGCCTCATTGGACAGATAGAGAACAGACACAACGTCAACATCACCACGCATCTCGTTGTTAATCCTGATGCTCCTCTCATGCCGTTCCGCAAGACTGATGAACATAGTTATGAAATCGACTATGACCTCGATTCTGGTGACAAGTTCTACGAAGTGCTGACATCATTGATACTGCTGGACAACAGCCTTGGTGGAGAACATTTCGACTTCCATCATTTCCTTATGTCCACAGAAGATGGAAAAGAGCAGTTTGCAGCGATGACCAGAAACACGATGGATGCCGATTCTACCCTGTCCATGGCTGATTTGCTTAACTATCTGGTGCTGGACATCCGAACCAGTTTGATTCATATTTATACGGACGAAGTCATACACAACACGCCAGAGTTCAAGAAATACCGTCCCGTCCAGTGGCTTGGAATGGGAAATGCCATCGTCCAATCCTTCGACTACATCAGAAGGCTGGAGCGGATTCATGCCCCCCGACTTGTCATCTACGTTCATAAGGTACTCTTGTATATGAAGTCGGTACAACTCTATGAATATTTCAGAGCACGCGAAAAGCGGATTGATTTCGAGTCCGGACTAACTGAGCATAAGGTGGGATACTCAATCTATAACGACCATATGGTCTTGAAGGATTCGACAAAACGCAAGGACTGGTCTGCATTCTACAAATCATTTGTCAACCAAGTCTGCCCACCACTCCGCTATTACATGACACTTGTTGAGATCTGATACACAAGGATCCTGTTCCTCAACACGGCTTTCGTTCTGGCCGAGCCTGAAGAAGTGCTTCATGGCACCGCGAGTTCGTCGAGCACAGCCTTGATGTCGGACTTCTTGACGGTGGCTGAGCGCCGGCCCTGATAACACCAATGACACGAATAGAAAGACGAACACGAGTAGAAAGATGAACACGAATGACACGAATTGAACGAATGCTGCGACTCATTATTCGTGAGATTTGTGAGATTCGTGTTCAAAACAAATCAGAGGTCGATGCAGAAGCGGTCGGCGATGAACTTGACGACGGCGGGCGGGAGGATACGTGACCCTAGACTGACAGATCAGAACTTGTAGTCCAGTCCTACGCCGATGACGTGGTTTGTGCGTGAGAAGGTCTCAAGACCGTAAGAGGCCTGTTTCTGGTAGTCGCTGTAGAGCGAGCAGAAGTAACTGACGTTCAGGCGCATCTTCTCGTTGATGTTCCAGGCACCGCCGAGGCCTACAGAGTAACTGTCGCAGGCGAAAGAGGTGTCCTGCTGGTAGCCGTCGCTGAGTCCGTAGTCCGTGCGCTGACCGCCACAACTGACGGTGAACTTCTCGTTGACGTCATACTCCACACCTGCGAGGATCTCGTGTGTGCCGTGAGTCAGTTCGTTCTGACGGTCGCCAGCCATCTTGGCGTTCTTATCGTCGAAGAAATGATATTCGAGTGCTGCGCGGAACTTGGGCGAGAACTCATAGCCTGCAGCGATGGCGAGCAGAGCGGGCATGTCGTAGCGCGTGCGTACGCCATCCTGATAGGGAGTCGTATAGCCGCTGAGTTGTGCATGCAGAGCACCCAACTTCGCCTGTGCGCCCTGAGGATCTGCTGCTACCAATGCGGCGATGGTGGCGTCGCCGAGTCCGGCTTCGAGGATATTGGTGTCGTTCTTGGGGTTCAACTTCGTACGGAACTCGTAGCGGGCACTCAGCGTAAGGGGTCCCTGATGGAAGTTGAGACTGATGATGGGTGTGAGGCCCCAGCCCTTCTGGTCGACATCGAGCAGCAGTTTTGCCAATTCGCCCAACTGAGGATGGTTTTTGGCGATCACGTGACCACGATAGTATCCGTCATAGTAGTTGGCCCTTATGCCGACTGCAGCCGAGAGGCAATCGAGGAACTTGTAGGTGAAGTTGAACTGTCCGCCGTAGATGTACTGCTTTCCCTTCATCTCTGAGTCGAGGGTGTACTGATCAGGTGTGATGCCGTTGGCAGCAAGCATACCCTGCATGAGCACGTTGAACATGGGCACGCCTTCGCTATATTCCACGAAGCCACCGCTGCCCACGATGCCGATCATTCCAGAGAGGGTGATACGGTCTTTCTTGTATGCAGCAAAGAGTGCAGGTACGATGGGCGCCGAGGCGACGCCCTCATAGGTCTTGCCGTTCAGTTCGATGTTACGACGTTGCCAGGGTTTCTGGAAGTTGAGAGACAATTGCAGACCCTCGTGTCCCCAAGCCAGTCCGGCGGGGTTGCTGAACACAGCGTCAATCTCAGAGGTGGCGCCGCGTGCGAACATACGGTCGAAAGCAATGTGGTAGTTGGTGTTGGTCATCAGCCCGCCAGCATGAATAGCGGTTGTCGAGCCTAGTGCAAGCACTGTTGCAAAAATAAATTTTCTCATCATTTTTTCCGATTCTAATGGTTATGGCTGCAAAGTTAGCCAAAAAAACTCAAAGAAAGTGAAAAAATGACGAGAAAATCACGTAAAACGTGCTTGTTCCTTTACGTTGTACGCTCGCGGAAGCGTTCCAACAGCCATGCTTTCTGCTCGGCGATGGTCATGTGTGAGTTGTCCAGTTCGATGGCATCATCGGCTTTGCGCAGAGGAGAGACCTCGCGGTGGGAGTCGATGTAGTCACGCTCCTCCACGTTCTTCAGGATATCATCGAAGTCGGCAGGCATGCCTTTGGCCTTCAGTTCGTCGTAGCGGCGCTGGGCACGGACTTCAGAAGAGGCAGTGACAAAGACCTTCAGTTCGGCATCAGGGAAGACAGTGGTGCCGATGTCACGGCCGTCCATCACCACCCCCTTGTCCTTGCCCATCTGCTGCTGTTGGGCGACCATCGCTGTACGTACAAAGGGGATGGCTGCGACGGGACTCACATGGTTGGAGACCTCGAGCGACCGGATCTCTTTTTCGACGCACTCGCCGTTGAGGTAGGTGTCTGGACGTCCGCTCTCTGGGTTGAACTTGAACGAGATGTGGATGTCCTGCATCTGCTGTTCGAGGGCATCGGTATTGACGCTGCCGTCTTCAAGGAACAGACCATGACGAAGGGCGTAGAGGGTGACAGAGCGGTACATGGCACCTGTGTCTACATAGACATATCCGACCTCCCGGGCGAGGTCTTTGGCCATCGTGCTCTTGCCGCACGAGGAGTGGCCGTCGATGGCAATGGTAATTTTCTTCATAATGAATATGATACGTTAAATATTAATGATGATGCGCTGACGTGGTACTTGCCGTAGGCCACATGGAGTTTGAAGCGCTCCAGGGTGAGACCGCCACCGAAGGAGAGCCCGGCACCGTGGGATGATGAACTGTCGGACTCGCTGATCTTCATCTGACTGGCTCGACGGAAGTTGTAGCCTACAGCCACGTAAATCTGCTGGGAGAGCATGACATCGGCTCCAATGGCGATATGGCGCCCGAAGGCCTCATCCCAGTTGTTAAGCCTGCTCATGGTGAGTGAGAAGCGCAGCGGGGCATTGCCCAGGCCCTTGGTGATGCCCACCTGAAGGTCGAGAGGAATCTTCTCGAACGTGTCGTCGTATGCCTTTACCTGTCCACCCAGGTTCTTGGCCACTGCCGAGACACTCAGGTCGCGCTCTTCGTCAAAATAGTTCAGTCCGAGGTCTATCCCCACGGCCATTGAACTGTATCCGGCGATATGTGAGGAGACGACCTTGGCGGTGATGCCGCCGTTGAGGGTTTCTGTGAGGGCATAGGCAAAGGATCCGCCGAGCATGATGTCACGGGCGGAGGTTGTGCCTAAGTCCTGATAGTCGGCAGTCGTTTCGTGCATCGTGCCGTAGTCCATGTATTGTCCGATGGCGCCCCACGTGCCACGGTCCCCAATGCCTTTTATATAGGCGGCGCTTGCTGTCTTGGCACCCTCCATATAGGTCATGTAGTTCAGGTTGATGGTACGGTCGCTCACACCGTTGATGAGGGCAGGATTGTGGAAGATGACCGTCGCATCGTCGTCAGTGATAGTGATGTTCTCTCCACCTAAGGCGGCTACATGGGCACTGACGGGCAGACGGAGGAAATTGTAGGCCGTCTGACTCTCCTGGGCGGAGAGAGGTGAGAGGCGAGAGGCAAGAGGTGAGAGGAATGACAGAAGGCAGAGAGTTGGCAGGTACTTCAGCCAACTCATCCACTGATTTCTATGTTTCCAGACCGTCTTTGTCACGTCCTTTTTCTAAAATCGCTGCAAAGATACAAAATAATTCTTAATTTCACCGACATTTTACCTTTTTACTCTTTTACCTTTTTACTTTTTTGTTACCTTTGCATAACCATTCGCTATATAAACGGAAGAAAACCGTATTTATTATGGAAGAAAAGAAAAGTCGTCAGTCTGACCTCGAAGGCAAGCGTGTACAGGGATACCTCCTTGGACTCATTCTCGTGCTCGCTCTGCTCTTCGTTGCCCTGCAATGGAACAGCAGCGACGAGGGGTGGGCTTTCTTCGAGCAGGAAGACGATCTGGAGGCCGAACTCGAACTGGAACCCCTGAAACGCGATAAGGATGAAATACCCATGATGCTGCCCCAGGAGAAGACGCCTGAGCAGCCGAAGAGCGAAGAACTCAAATTGGTGGATGACGACGTGGAGATAGCCCCCGAGATTGCAGAGGAAACGCCATCTGAGCCTCAGGAGACCTCCTTGGAGCCCGAAGAGCCGGAACAGCCCGAGGTGGTCGATATGTACGATGAACCCGTCGACTTCCGTGTGGTGGAGGATCTGCCGCAGTTTCCAGGTGGTGCTGCAGAGTTCATGAAGTGGCTCACGAAGAACCTGCGATATCCTGCCTCCGCTCAGTCACAGCAGATCAAGGGCAGGGTAGTGGCACAGTTTATCATCAATCGCGATGGCAGTATAACAGATCTCGAAGTGACTGAGCATTTGAATCGTGCCTGCGACAATGAGGTGATGCGTGTCTTGCGGATGATGCCGAAGTGGCAGCCTGGACTGATGAATGCCAAGCCTTGCCGCACGAAAGTCTGCATCCCAGTGGTGTTTAATATGTGATCATTGAAGAATATGTATAGTTTATAAAAATAAGGTATGTATCAATCAGAAGAATTATTGAAAATGGTAAATGAGGCGATCGATGGTCTGAAATACGACCGCACCCCCGCCTCGCTGTATGATCCTATCAAGTATGTCTTGTCGTTAGGCGGAAAGCGTGTCAGGCCTGTGCTCATGCTCTTGGCCTATAATCTGTATAAGGATGATCCCGAGAGCATCATGACACAGGCTGTCGGACTGGAGACCTATCATAACTTCACCCTGTTGCACGACGATCTGATGGACAATGCCGACATGCGGCGCGGTCACGAGACGGTGCACAAGAAGTGGGACGCTAATCAGGCCATCCTTTCTGGTGATACGATGTTGCTGCAGGCTTTCGAAAGAATGTCTGCATGCAGGGAAGATAAGTTGAAGCAGGTGTTCGAGACGTTTATGAAGACCACGATTGAGATTGACGAGGGTCAGCAACTCGATGTGGAGTTCGAGACACGTGAAGACGTGAAGGAGGAAGAGTACATCGAGATGATCCGTTTGAAGACGAGTGTGTTGCTGGCTTGCGCCCTGAAGATCGGCGCCATCCTTGCCGGCGCCCCGAAGGAGGACCAAGAGAATCTCTATGTCTTTGGCGAACAGATTGGTCTCGCCTTCCAGTTGCAGGACGATTTGCTCGACGTGTATGGCGATCCGAAGGTGTTTGGAAAGAACATTGGCGGCGACATCACGTCGAACAAGAAGACATATATGCTCATCAACGCCTTGAATCGTGCTGATGCCCGTCAGAAGCAGGAACTGATGCGGTGGATTGAGGCAAAGACCTTCGACCGTGATGAGAAGGTTATGGCGGTGACAACCCTCTACAACGAGATTGGTATCCGTAGGCTCTGTGAGCAGAAGATAGAGGATTGTTATGCCCGCGCTCAGTTGTATATGGATAAGGTTGGAGTCAGTGAGGAGCGCAAGGCAATACTGAAGACCTATGCTGCTGCGATGATGAAAAGACAGTCATGATCGATACACATTGCCACCTTGATGGTGAGGAGTTCGCAGAAGATCTGGAACAAGTGATTGCCAGAGCCCGTGAGGCTGGGGTGAAGGCTATAGGCGTTCCCGGGATTGATCTGAAATCCTGTGACTCTGTGATGGCTCTATGCGAGCGTTATCCGGACTTCTGTTTTCCGATGCTCGGCTTGCACCCAGAGGAGGTCCGCAACGATTGGAGGGAAGTCTTACATATCATAAAACTCAAAATTGAAACCTCAAACCTCAAACCTCAAACCTCAAACCTCAATCCTCAAACCTCAAACCTCAAAGTCTCTGCCATTGGCGAAGTAGGCCTCGACTTTTACTGGAGCCGTGAGTATGAAGAGGCTCAGTTACAGGCGTTTGAGGAGCAAGTGCGATGGTCTGTTGAACTGCAGTTGCCGCTGATGATTCATTGCCGGAAGGCACAAAATGAGATGGTCGCTATATTAAAAAAGTATCAGGACGATCTGCCAGGTGGCGTGTTTCATTGTTTTACAGGCAACGCCATCGAGGCACAGGAACTTCTGCAGTTCGAACGTTTTGTGCTCGGCATTGGCGGTGTGCTGACGTTCAAGAAGTCCAAACTCCCTGAGACGCTTGCCGAAGTCGTGCCTATGGATCGTATTGTGCTTGAGACCGATGCGCCCTATATGGCACCAGTGCCCATGCGAGGTCAGCGCAACGAGCCAGCCTATGTGGCTCACGTCTGTCGGAAACTCGCAGAGGTCTATGGCGTCAGCGTGGAAACTGCAGGCCAAGTGACGACAGCCAACGCCAAGCGGGTTCTCGGCTATAGTTAACAAATCATAAAGTTCAAAGTCCAAAGTGTTTAGTTCGAAGAAAATGATTACCTTTGCATCCGCAAATCGGAAAGGTCGTGTTTTGGCGATCTCAACGAAGTCAACTGGAGAGGTGCTCGAGTGGTTGAAGAGGCACGCCTGGAAAGCGTGTAGCCGGCAAAACTGGCTCGCAGGTTCGAATCCTGTTCTCTCCGCAGGTAGAACAGGTTCAAAACGCCATAAGGCGAATCCTGTTCTCTCCGCAGGTAGAACGGGTTCTATTTTTATGAAAAGACTTACTATTCTGATTACACTCATCAGTTTGCTCTGTTTTTCGCAAACCATCCAAGCACAAGAATCTTCCCCCAAAGATAGCGTGGCAGTGTCCGCCGTGGTGGCTGACGACTCATTGGCATTGGCAGACTCGCTTGCAGCAGAGGCTATGGTGCTCGACGATTCAGAGGCTGACTCAGAGGAGGGGGGTTTCCATAAACAGTTGAAGACGAAGTTTATCGACGGTAATGCGGGTTTTATGTCGCTTGTGGCCCTTGCCCTCGTCTAGGGATTGGCTTTCTGCATCGAGCGTATCATCTATCTGACACTCTCTGAGATAAAGGCACACAAACTGATGGAGGACATCGAGAAACACCTTCAGAAGGATGATGTCGAGGGTGCGAAGACTATCTGTCGCAACACGCGGGGTCCTGTGGCAAGTGTCTGCTATCAGGGACTGATGCATATCAACCAGTCGATGGATGCCATCGAACGTTCCATCACCAACTACGGTGGTCTGCAGGCAGCCAACCTGGAAAAAGGCTGTTCCTGGATCAAACTCTTTATTGCCATGGCTCCTTCCTTAGGATTCCTCGGCACGGTGATCGGCATGGTCATGGCCTTCGACCAGATCCAGCAGGCAGGTGACATAGGTCCTAAAATCGTGGCCAGTGGCATGAAGGTGGCCCTCATCACCACCATCTTCGGTATCATCGTGGCCCTCATCCTGCAACTGTTCTACAGTTATATCCTCTCGAAGATTGAACGTCTGACGGCTCAGATGGAAGAGTCTGCCATCACCCTCCTTGACCTCATCGCAGAGTATAAAAATAAATAGCATGAATGGTTTACAGTTTACAGTTTACGGTTTACAGTTGATTACCTGGCACGCCCAGATAATTGGCGGTAGTAGAGTCGTATCTGCCTGTAGTAGAGTCGTATCTGCCTATAGAAGTAATCATCTGTAAACTGTAAACCGTAAACTGTAAACAAAATGAAAATATGATAAGTCCCTTCTTCGCCGACCTGTTTCTCTGGCTGATGTACATGATGCTTGCAGCCACCCTCCTGGTGACAGCCTATAGCGTGTGGCATGGCATGCGCACCCGGCGCAGAGGTGATGACATCGTTAACCGCGTGCCGGCTGGTAGGATAGGGTGGGGTGTACTTATCGGACTGCTTGTCTGCCTCGTCGTCACATTCCTCTTAGGGTCGTCAAAGCCCGTCATGACCAACGGTCAGCCCTTTACCAGTGTGTTCTGGCTGAAGGCTACTGATATGTTTATCTTTACTTCCATTCTCCTGATTGTCGGATGTTTCGTAAGCGTTTTCGTCAGCAGATTCCGGAGTTGAATACCACATCGACAGCAGACATCTCGTTTATGTTGTTGATTTTCTTCCTCGTGACATCGTCGATGGACACGGACAAGGGACTTCTGCGCCAGTTGGCACCTCCTCCCATGGAGAATACGCAGCCGCAGGAGGTGAACAAAGACTTCGTCATGCGCGTCGAACTCGACGGCCACGACCAACTCTTCTGCGACGGTCGCCCCCTCACTTCTGAGCAACTCACCGAGGCTGTGGTCTCGATGGCCTCTGTGAACCGCATCGGCCATGTCGTTTCCATCCAGGCCGATCGTGCCTCTACCTACGAGGCCTATTTCCGTATGCAGGATGCCATCGTCGCCGCCTATCAGCAGTTGCGCGAACAGTACGCGAAGACGCATTATGGAAAAGGTTATCGCCAACTCTCGTCAGAGGAGCGGTCGATGGTTAATGACTATTATCCACAACGCATCAGTGAGTCTCTGACCACTCAGAAAGGAGGTGGCCAATGAGACCGATGCGGAGTATGTTTCATGACCGTCGTCATCGGGGTGTCCCTTCGCTCAATGTAGCGTCGATGCCCGATCTCATTTTCACCGTGCTTTTCTTTTTTATGATTGTCACCCACATGCGCAGCGACGAGGTGAAGGTGCGCCTTGAGGTGCCTGCCGGCTCGGAAGTGAAGAAACTTGCGGGGCATCCGGCCATTGTCAACATCTATATTGGGAGACAAGGAGGCAAGGCGAAAGGAGGTCAGGACAATACATGGGCCGTGCAGTTGAATGGTGATATGGTGTCGCCTGCTGACATTCCTGCCCGCATCAGCGATATCCGCAGCAAACTGTCACCAGAGAATGCCGAGCGCATGACGGTCAGTCTGCGTGCCGACCGTCGTGCTCCGATGGGTCTCGTGAGCGACGTCAAACAGGCCCTCCAGCAATCATACGCCCTGAAAATCAACTACAGTGCGACAGAAATCGCTTATTAATCATCTCTGAAATAAAAAAACATCCTCACCATGTTGGTAAGGATGCTCTCTAAAGATTGTGATTCGGTCGGGGCTCGAACCCGAGACCTACTGCTTAGAAGATAGTATCCTTTTTCCTTGTTTCAGTCTCATTATCAGCATGTTAATGAACTCTCTAGTAAGCCAGCGGTCAACTATAGGTAAACGAGCTGCCTTAATGGTTACAAAATTAATCATTTTGAGCGACTTTTATGCATGTCCCCTGTTAAATAATAAAAAACGGAGGAAAAGAATTACCTTTCCTCCACTCCTTAATAATAATGATTCCTTAATCTTCTGGTTTATTTAATTTCAGATCTTTTTTCGTAGTTGGCAACCCCATACTCTTACACCATTTCCTTATAGCATTATCTGATACGCCGTACATCCTACCAATTTCTGTAAAAGGTTTGGTTTGTATTAGCTCCAATAATTCATCCTTAGTTGGTCTAGCCTCAATATCGACTTTATATATTCGATTGTGTTTCGCTGCGCATTTAGGACACCATGTAGATTGTACTGCTATATCTGCTCCGCAGTCAGCACAATAATGAAGTTGCTTGTTCTTTTTACCTTTGTAATTCTCGGTTTGGCTATGACAATTAGGACAAAGAATCTGCAAATTCTCGAATCTGTTATCTCTATGATTTCCATTTATATGGTGTAATTGTAAAGTAAGAGGTTTCCCATTCCACTCATTACCTATTCCACATGATTCACAACGATCTTCTTTTAATCCTGATTCTATCAATCTCTTCTTTAGTCTAGAGGATTGATAATTACTATCTTCTACAAGTATTTCTTCTAATGTCTGTTTTTGAAATATCTATTTAATTGGAATATTTGCGTGATCTATACCATGTTCTTCAAGTTCTTTTTTCAGTATCTCAATATTATCATTAGTACATTTTCTACCTTGTTTAATCAATATTTCAAATAAGCTGTTCGATTCATTAACTAATACCTATATATCCTTCATAATCATAGTTCATATTTTATTCCACATTCTATTATTATCTGATCTTTGCCATTCTCTTCATAAGATTAAGATAGTATATATCTCCCTTTTGATTGATAATATCCACGATATTAATATGCTTTTCGTCTCGTTTTATTAATTGTTTCATAGTTACATTTCAAATTTAAATTTCCAATCACCAATCTCATATCCGTCTGTCAGCTTTCCATCTATACGTACTTTACATTTTCTTACCTCAAACAGGTTGCAATTCATTATCTGTGTCGCTTTGGGACTTATAGTAATACCTCTCTTTTGGAACTCCTTAGTAAAAAGAGCCTTCAACTCCTTGCTACTGATAAAACCTTTCTTATATATGGCCTTATATACGGCATTCATCTTTTTGTAATCCTCTACCATCTTCATCATCTTATCCTTGTTCCATCTAAGGCTGTTCATTTCTGTTTCTTTCAGGTATCGTCTGAAATCCCTGAACTCTGGATATTCCTGTTCGTATGATTCTGTTGGATAATTCAAATAGTC
>ODAI011822362.1_pt1 | contig 12773 bp, 10 predicted proteins | sample 1539321 | NCBI WGS metagenome assembly ODAI01 (sample SAMN02144231, study PRJEB22623) | gut metagenome | biome: sheep rumen | host: Ovis aries | place: New Zealand | reverse complement strand
CGCGGCTCAAGGCCGGGCTCAAAAGGGGAATCAGCAGCGTCAATACCGCCGCGATCACGGCAAACAGGCAAATGCTGCTGCCGATCACCCTGCCGCCCTCCTTCGCGTTTCCTTCCCCGATCCTGCGGCCCAGCAGGATGGTGGTACCCATGGCAAAGCTGGTGACCAGGTTGGTGAGCGTCATCATGATCTGCGATCCTGTGGACACTGCCGACACATCCAGGGACGCGGCGAATTTGCCCACGATCATCAAATCCACCGCCCCGTACATGGATTGCAGAAACATGGCGAAAAACACCGGCAGCATGAACCGCAGAAGCGGCGACAGGATTTTTCCCATGGTAAAGTCGTTTTTCCGCTGCATCAAGCGACCCCTCCTCAAAAAAACAACCGGATAAGCATCAGGTATTCCACCTGACATCTTATCCGGTTGATGATTTCCAGTGAATCATCCACCCTCCGATGAACGAAAATATTATATCACAGGACGGGAAAATGTCAAACGATAAAACGCCTGGCGCTGTCTCACTCGATTAGCATGGTGAAAGGAGCATGGGCAAGCGAAGCGCAGGCCATGCGATAGCCAGACGGCCCGTAGGGACGCCTGGCGCGGCACCTGTCAATGAACATGGTGAAAGGAGCATGGGCAAGCGAAGCGCAGGCCATGCGAAGTTTTTCCAAAGAGAGGTTCCCCCCACAAAATTATGTATTGAGCCTTTTTGCTCCCATCCATCACTTTTTCCAGTCCGGGAACTGCTCCGGGAAGGTGGAGAAGCAATATTTTTGCATCACCGGCTCATACACCGCCTCGGCGTATTCCTCCAGCTTGCCCAGATCATAGAGGTATTGCAGCACGGTGTAGCGGTCCCGGAAGGTGCGGCCCCGCAGGATGCCCTCCACATACCGGCGCTTTTCCGTGACCGTGAAGGGAATTTGCAGCGTTTGCTGCAATTGCTCGATCCGGTCAAAGGCGGGCAGGTATTTTCCGATCAGCGCTTTCATGGGTTCGTCTTTTGTTTCCAGATACAGCCTGCGGAAGAGCTCGATGGCGGTAAAGGTGCCCTCTCCCACCTCGATGCCGTGCAGGTTGGGCGCCTTGCCTTCCTCCACGTCCATGACCTCCCAGGTCTGGCCGATCATATGCTCCGTGCCGGAGGCCGGGCGGGAGGAGCCGCAGAAGGCGATGCACTCGCCGGACAGGATCAGCCCTTCGCTGGCGGCGCGGATGGCGGAAGCGTCCCGATCCTTCAGGTTGACGGCGGCAGCCACGCACTGATCGGTGGCCCGGAGCACCATATCGGCGATCTGGCCGCAGTAGTATTCTCCGTTCCGATCCCGGCTGATTTCCCAATCCAGGATGGCCACATATTTGCCGATCATGTCGCCCACGCCGCTGAGCAGCAGGGGATAGGGCGCGGCGGCGTTCACGCTTAAATCAATGATGATATGCCGGGCGATGGTGCAGTTGTACACGATCTTCCTGCGTCCGTTCAGCAGCGGGGCCACCACGGAGGCATAGCCGTCCATGGACGGGGCGGTGCCCACGACCCCATAAGGAATGCCCAGCCGATAGCTGACCATGCGGCAGGTGTCGTTCAGGGAGCCGGAGCCCACCGCCAGGATATAATCCGGATTCAGCGACCATGCGTTGATATCGTACACGGCGCGGTCCCGTCCCGCCTCCAGGAGCACCTTGCCGATATTCTCCGCGTTCGGCAGGGCCGGGGCGGGCAGCACCAGCGTATGGGACAGAATCCCCTTTTCTGTCAGGATCTCCTCCACGCGCCTTCCCGCCACCCCATAGGTGTTTTCATCCGCCACCATGAAAATCCGCCGATAGCCGTTCAGGATGTCGCCCACCTTTTCGATGGCGTGGTCCGATACCTCGATCACTTCCGTGGGAATGCTGTGATGTTTTTGCACGCAGGTGCAGTCCATTTCGATCATGACGCTTTTCTCCCCTTCTCGTATTATTCAGCCATGTGATGGATGTAGGGCATATCGGGCAAATTCCCGAACCGATAAAACGCCTGGGCGTTGGTATGGAAAAACTGCCGCTTTTCATCCGCTGAAAGCAGCGGCGATTTGTCAATAAAATCCCAGCTCATGCGGTAGGTGATGGCCGTCATGGTGCGGGGATAGTCCGATCCCCACATGAGCTTTTCCATGCCGCAGATGTCCCGGGCCTCCAGGATGGCCCGGACGGCGGAGGGGTAGGGGTAAAACTCGCTGTTGAACAGCCAGGTGATGCCGCCGCTTTCCACGGATACGTTGGGCAGCCTGGCCAGCCTGATCTGCTCCTGCCAATGGGGCCGGGTCACCATGCCGAAATGGCCGATGGCAATGCGAAGGCGGGGATACTGCCGGGCCATTTCCCGCAGGGAAGCGGTCTGGGCGTCTCCATCCGCCATGTCGATGGCGATCAACAGATCCTTTTTGGCGGCATGGGCAAACACCGCCGCGCAGGCGGTCAGGTCAGGGTTTTTCAGGCGTCCCCCGCAGATCTTGATGCCGTCCGCGCCTGCGGTGTCCGGCACGCCCTGTTCCTCATACAGCGCCATCACCCGGAAGCGCTCCGGCCAGGCGGCGCGGACCTGCCGCAGGTATGCATCCTGGTTTCCGTCAATGTATTCCTGGGTCACCACTGCCCCGGCCACCTGGGCAAAATCCATATTGGCCAGCAGCCTTTCCGCGCTGTTGACCCCGTCGGTCATATAGGGCGGCAGCATCTGGCGCACCTGAGCGCCGAACTGGCTTTTGCCGTTGCCCAGGTCATACACCGGCAGCCCGTTCACCCGGCCCTGCTGCCTGTGCCACAAATGCACATGCGCGTCGATCATGGCCATCCCCCTTATCGTGCAGGATCGATATACGTTTGATTCCAGATCACCGCCGTTTTCATGGGCGCGCCTTTGCAGTAAATCCGGTTCTCATAGGCGTCCATGGGATCGGCGATGAATTCCTCCTTGCCGATCAGCCCCACGATCTCGTCATACCGGCTGCGGGCCAGCAACCCGATGGCCTTTTCCATATGGTCCTGGCGGAAATTGATGGAGCCGAAAATCAAGTGATTATGAAAGTCGAAGGGCATGGTGTCAAAGGAAATCCGGGGCCCCAGGGAGAAGGAATCATAAATGCCGTTGCAGCCCAGCGCGCCGTATTTCAGGGCGATTTCGTGCTCCACGTCCGTCCCGCTGACACCGATAAAGCAGGTGGCTTTTCCGCCGAGTGCCGCGATGATGGCATCTGCGCAGTCGGATGGGTCGCTGTATGTATTCTGCACATAGCCCGCCTTGGCCTGCTCCATGGCAAAGCGCACCTTGGGGCTGTCCTGGGGGCTTCTGCCCACGAACAGGATGTTGGCGTCGGGATGCGCCTGCCGGATCACATCCCCCATGAACATGCCCGTGGTGCCCAGGCCGAAAATCACCGTGCGCGCAAAGATTTCATCGGCGGCAAATTGCCGGGCCGTTTCCAGATCGCAGTGCCGCCGCCGGGCGGTTTGGCGGAACCAGTGGGCGCTGCCCAGATCCTCCATGCGTTCCAATTGGAACAGCATGCAGGCGAAGGGGTCGGGGAACACCATCTTCTTGGCGAAGGATAGAGCCAGTTTCCCGTCCCGCACGTACCCGTCCGGAATGTCCAGCAGCATGTCCGGATTCACATAGATGCTGTCGCAGAAAAGGCCGTCCGCCTGATCGCAGCCATATTCAAAATAGGTTTCGTCCTCGGTGAACCGGGTGGGGTCGACGCTGTCGCCGCCCCGGATCAGCACGATGGCAAAGCGGTTCTGGCCGGGCACCCACACCACGCCCTCGTGCCCATTGATCAATCGGTTTTGGCCCGCCGGGAATTTGGGCCCCAGCTGCCCCCGCCGCCCCATCTCCATCAGCTCGTGATCCGTGCCGCAGAAGCCCACGATCACCGGCAGCGCCGGAATCCCTTCCTTCAGCGGTTCTCCCCGCAGCCGCCTTCGGGGCGGGTTGATCAGCTCCACCGGCCCGTATTGCAGCGGATGCCGGGGATCATTGCAAAAATAGGTGCCATATGCGTTCATGGCCGACGCTCCTTTGATGGATGAATTTGTCTTTCGGTAAATACTGATCAATTCGTAACTGTTCAGTCGTATCGAGATCGCTTTAAATCACTAAGTGAGGAGTGAGGAATGAGGAGTTAGGAGTTGTTATATGTGCACAAGCGTAAACTATTAACTCCTCACTTCTAACTCCTCACTCCTAACTGATTTAAAGTGCTCTTCAAATAATTGCGACTGAACAGATATATCAATTCAAAACAATTAATTTTTATACGATTGCTGGCGGGACGGCTCGTAGGGGCGGATATGATCCGCCCGCCCAAGAGAATCGTTTCGTGCGCTTGGTTTTCCAACATTCGTAATGCCAGCTTTTTCGGGCGGATAATATCCGCCCCTACATTTTGTCTTGTCTTTATTATGTGTTTTTTATGCAAGATGCTGAATTGATCAGTGCTTGCCTACGCGGTTGGCGCGCTGAATACCGAAGGCATCAGCATCATGATCTTTTTGCAATCGTTTTGATATACGCGGCCCTCCCTGCCTGTCAGCTTTCTTATTCAAACCGGAACCAGTCGATGGTGACCTGGCCCGTCAGGCGCAGGGTGATATCCTGCTCTCCGGCGTCATTGCTGAGGGGGATCGTCATTTCCGACAGGTCTAAAATCGCCTGATCGAGCCGCAGGGAGCCAGTCGTTTTCCCATCCATGAGGATTTCGATTGCCGCGCCCTCCTCCCCCTGGACGCAGAGCGTCATCCGCGTGTTTTTCTCCAGGCCATACACGTGGGGATAATGGGCCGTATGCGTGCCCGCATCCTGGGAAATGGCAAATCCCGCGTGCTTTCCCGCCCGCTTCAGTTCGATTTTTTTAAGATCAGGGGCGTTGATCGCCATGTACCATTCCGCCTGAATCCGCTCCCAGGCCGCGTTGTACTGGCCTACGCCGTACTGTCGGATCTCTTCATCGAACATCAGCGTGCCGTCATCGCACACATGCAGGTACATCAGCCAGCTCTGCCGGAAGGACCAGCTCTCCGTGCCGCAGCTGACGGCATAATACCATTGGCCCCGCCATTCCAGGAAGGAACCGTGATCAATGAAGGCCCGCCCGTCGGGATAGTGGGGAATATCCGCGCCGATATTGCCCCGGAAGATATAGGGCCCCAGGCGCTGATGGGAGGTGGCATAGCGCCCGGCCCAATATAGATACCACCGATCTCCATACCGGAACGCCTCCGCCTGGTCGGAGCGCAGCGGGCCAAGCAGCTCTTCCCGGGTTTGCTCATCGGGATAGACCGGCACCTTCCGCGCGCTGCCGGGCACCACCTCGGTCATGTTTTCCTTCAGCTGCATGGCCCAATAATGATCGGTCCAATCGCTGCCGAATATGATCCAGGCCCGGCTGTCCTCTTCGTCCGGCAGGATCACATCCGGATCATAGGAATTGGTGGGCGTGATGCCCTTGGGCAGGATGGGCGTTTTGCCCCGGGCGTCCCGAAAGGGGCCGTCCGGCCTGTCGCTGACCGCCACGCCGGTGGATTCGCCGCCATGGGAGTAATAGAGGTAATATTTCCCGTCCCAGGAGCTGCGCACCACGTCGCAGGCCCAGCAGTCCGTGGAATCGGGGGGCAGATAGGTGTCCTGCCGCGCCAGGGATTTTTTGCACTGCCAGCGCACCAGATCCTCGCTGAACAGCACATACCAGTCCCGCATGATAAATTGACCCTTTCCCTCGTCATGCCCCACGTACACATACATGTTTTCTTTTCCCGTATCCGGGTTGACGAAGATTTTGATATGCGGGTCGGGAAACATATTGTCCGCGGCGCCCAGGGGAGTAAGCGGATTTCCCCGGCGGGACGCGTCATCACGGCGGTCCATTGCAGCGCTCCTTTCCGTTGTTCAGGCTCCGGCCTTCCCTGGCCGCCAGGGATGCGATGAAAGCCCAGGCTGTTTCAATCCGGCCGTTTGCTGACTGTTATCAAGTTGTGCCGACATGCCAATGATACCGTTTTTATTATATCATATAGGATGCGCAGAAGCCAGACGCAATCGGCGAAAACCGTGATTTTTGCGAAACCCGGTTCAATACGAAGTATTGTGGTGGAATCCAATACATTCCTGCTGTTTTGTTCCGAAATGAACCAAGAAGAAAGAACGCATTTACTGAATCCTTTATTGCTTTCTCGGAGGGGGGTGTGGGGGCGGTGACACTACATGGAAGCGCGTTTCGTGTAAAATAGAGATTGCTGAAAGCAATGAAGAAAACGCGGCGCGGGCAGGGAGGACGGGACCATGGAGAAAAAAGAGAAGCGGAAGCAAATGCCGGGCTTCATCCTCTGCACAGAAGACATGGACGCCATTTCATCCCTGTCAGACAGGGATTTTCGGCGCGTCATGAGGGCGCTGAAGAAAGTCGCCAGAAACGACGATCCCACCGATGAAGTAGCAGCCATGACGAAAGCCGCGAAAATCGCCTTTCGGTTTATGGCGGTCAAGGTGGAAAAAGCCAAAGAATAATATGCGGATCGCTGCGAAAAAAACGCCGAAAATCAAAATCAGCGCTGGGCGAAACAAGAAGAAACGACAGCGGATGATACGCAAGCGATTGATACAAATGCGATTGATACGAATTTGATTGATACGAATGCAAATGATACGAATTTGATTGATACGAACGCAAATGATACGAATTTGATTGATACGAATGCGATTGATACGAACGCGGATGATCGTTTTCCTGCGATTGCAAGCGATTTATACGATCGTATACGATCGATACCAACTAACACTATAAATAAAAATAAAACGAAAATAAAAACAAAAACAAAAACACACGCCATCGCTGTTGGCGATGGGATGCTCCCGGCACAGCTTCCCGTGCCGGAGGCGAAATATCATTTCGCCCGGGGGGCACAGCGCGGGCATCAGCTCCGGGATGCCCTCCCTTCAAGCAGTATCCCGGAAGATCATTGCCCCGCAAATCCCCATGGGTCATAAAGCGCCTTTGGGACAGTTCCTGACACACTCCATGCATAAAATGCATTCCGTTCCGTTTTCACGGCTCCTTGCGTTGTCCGTCACATCCACATTCATCGGGCAAACACGTTTGCATTTCCCGCAGGAGACGCACTTCTCCTTGTCGCATTGCAAACGAAGCAGGGAAAAATAGCTCATCGGCTTGAGGAAAACCGTGATCGGACAGATGTATTTGCAGAAGGCCCGGGTGTCCTGGAAGGCAAAGGCCAGGATGATCCCCGCCGCATAATACAGCACGTTGCCGATGACAAACGCCCAGAACATGATCCGCTCCATGTTCCCCACGTGGGCAAGGAACAAGGCGGCAACAAAGACCAGGGAGGCCGCAAAGGTGATATACCGGATCCACCCCAGTTTCTTCCTGGGTTGCTTTGGCACTTTGTAGGGCAGGAAATCCAGCACCATGGCCGTCCAGCAGGCATAGCCGCACCATCCGCGCCCGAAAATCAGCGGCCCGAAGATCTTTGCCACCGCATAATGGATGGTGGCCGCCTCAAACACGCCGGTGAACAGATAATACCAGAAGCCTTCGATCTGCATGTTTTCATTGCAGATCAACCCGAGATACACAAGCATGTACAGCCCGACGAGCAGCTGAACAACGCGCCTGGCATGCCGGTATTTTTTGATAAACAGGAAAACGCCCAGGGAAATGGACAGGCCGATGTAGCTGAAATTGAACAGATAGAACAGATTGCCCTTGGTCAGCCATAGGGTGATTGCGATGGTTTCAAATACAGCCAGCATCATGATCGGTATCGCATATTTCTTCATTTCTTTATCCCCACTATTCCGGTTTGCTGCACCGTGAAAATCAAGTCCTGCTCTGGGCAATGTTCATTTTGAACTCCTGAACATCAGCACACAAAGGATCAGCAATCCGATTCCATATCCCATGGGGGCAAAATACCACAGATTCTCATGAATGAATGTTCCTCCGATAAAACCGGTGATACACAGCGCGGAGCAAAGCAGCGAGATCAGCTTGATTCTTTGTTTTGCCCCTTCGGCGCTGCCGAACGGCAAACTGACGCAAAGGAAGGCAAGCCCGGTAAAGAAACCCCATGCCAAATAGTCCGCAGCCATCTCCACAGAAGGCCAACAGCCGATCTGAAAGTAGGTCGGGACATGGATTCCTTCCCGAATCAGCGCTCTCGTTACAGATATATTGATGATATGCGCCGCTCCTGTCAGCGCGCATGCGCAGCTCATCAACGCAATCATCGCTTTCTGATAATGACGCGGAGTGGCAACAGTCTCAGCCAGCGCAATCAATACAATCAGGACAACCGGGCCGCTGATTACAGTCATCATTTCCCAGATTGTCAGGGATAGATCGGTTTTTGCCGCCAAAAACAGACCCATGGACAGAAAATACAACAGGCATGTGATGATCCCTGCCAAAGAAGCTTTCTTTGTCATAAAAGTTCCTCCGTCTCTTCAGCCCGCCAGGGCACAGGATCAGAATCCGATCCTTCTGATTTCTTCCACCAGGTTCCTTCCGTATACTTCAGCGCCCAGCGCGTTGGGATGCAGGTTGTCCCGGAAGTATGGCTTTTTTATTCGATGATTCTCAGATAGTATTCGTTGCTGCCTTCATACACGCCTGTGGGATGAAAACCGTGCCGTTCATAAAAGGCGCCAGCCCGGGTATTGTCCTTGTGAACGCCCAGCGCCAGGGAGCGTTTCCCAAATTCAACGTACACCTGGCGGATGGCGCTTTCCAGGATCTCTCCGCCGATGCCCCGATTTCTGTATCTTTGATCCACTGCAAAGCCCATTACCCGGTAAAAGGGCTTGCACCGCATCTCCTCCGGGTCCGTGTCCCAGGCCAGGGCTTCCCCGATCAGGATCAGGCCCACGGGCCTGCCATCCATGCGGGCCAGATAGGTGTGGCCCAGCAAATGATGCTCCGCCCCGTAATCCGTGGTTTCCATGAGGGTAGCGGCAGTATCCACCCATACTTCCGGAATGTCGTCCCGGTCAATGCGAAGCGCGTCGCTGAAGTTCTCATGCGTCAGCTGTTCCAAAGTAAGGGGCATACGTTCTCCTCCAAGGACAAAGAAGATATGGACAGTATACCATATTCCGTATGTTATGACCAGAAAAAAAGAAGAAAACCCGGCCTTGAAAAGCCGAGCTGCAGCGCGCCGACGGAGAAGATGGATTTGAACCACCGGTTTAATGACAGGACCGCAAATCCGTGTTATCCTATGCGTGTCGACAGGGGAGAGAGCGAAAGCGAAGGCCCCCGCCACAGGAGCCCGAAAGCATCGGCCTCCACCGAACCTTGACAACTACAGAAAGAAATTTCGTCTCAGCATCAAGCACCATGTGTGGAAGCAGGAGAAGAAATCAGGCGGCGGCTATCCAAACGCCTAAGGGGAAGGACGCGACCCCCCAGGCCAGGAGGAAACGGATTTCCGGAACACCGGTCAGCGAACCGAACGGAAACCACGCCCAGCACCGGCAAGGATAGCGAGACAGGAGCGGGCAAGCACACGGCCTGTCTGCCTGGCACAGGATGGAACGAAGGGACAATCGTTCCGTGCCAGCGCAAGCAAGATTGTCCAGAAAAAAATGATTCGTCCGGGGACGGCGGATGCTCATCCGCCCCGGCGGCTTGACCTTATACCATCCACACAAACACGAACGCGCTTTGGGCAGACGGGCCTGCAGGAGATCACCCGATAACATCCTTCTACATTTTATGCTATCATCTTACAATCATATCGAATGCGGGCGTCCGTTATCAGATAGTCTGCCCATTTCATAAGGAGGAAAGCGAATGACTGAAAAGTTTCACGCGCTTCTCCTGAGCGAACTGCGCATGGTGTCCTATCAGCCGGGCAACCTGGCTGAAATGACGGATGATATGCTGTGCGAAGCCGTCACGGTGAATGAGAATCTGCAGTCCCTGGGCTTTACCCTGCGGCCTGCCGATATTCTGCGGCTGGCCGTGAGCCCCTCCCTGGAAGAGTTCTATGAGGCGGTCAAGGCCCTGGTGCCCGATGTGAAGGACAAGCCCATGTATCCCGGGTTCCCCCAGCAGGTGATGGAAATGGACGAAGCCGAATTCCGGCTGCATCAGATGATCCATTACTTCACCACCTACGGCCTGGAAAGCCTGCTGGGCAAGGAAGTAAGCAAGGGCTGGCTGCCGGATGACCATGGCCCCCAGCGCACGAAAAAGGACACGGCCCTCATGGCCTGCCGGGTCATCGACCTGGTGGCACAGCAGGAAGCGCCCATCGCGGTGCTCAAGGCGCTGCTGAACCGCCGGGAGCGGCTCACCAATCCGGAACTGGAGCTGGCGCTGGAATGCGCGCCGCTGTGCACGGCTGAGCAGCTGCGGGGATTGAAGGTGCGCTTCAAGGAAAACCTGGAGCTTTTGTTCCCGCTGCTCATGGGCCTTTCCGACCGGAACGCCGCGCTGCTGACGCTGCACGCGGTGTGCGCCCACACGGGCGACGTGTTCCGCTGCGCTCGGGATTACCTGAGCGAAAAGCGCTGGCACCTGACCACCAGCGAAAAGAAGCTGCTGGTGAAGCTGCTGGAAAGCTACACGGTGGGCAATCTGCGCACGAACATGATACAGTCCCTGCATCTGCGGGAGCGGAACCTGCTGGTGCTGCAGCATCTGGATTACAACCAGTATTCCCGCAGCCCCCAGCACAAGGAGGCCGTGCGCGCCCTGCGCAATGGCGAATTGCTGTCCTGGCACGGAATAGGCGAAGCGCTGCTCCGGGATCACAGCCCCGAAGCGCTGGCGCATTACGCCGAGCGGCCCGGCTACATGCTGCGCATGATCAACCGGCTGCTGAGCCTGGATTACAGCCAGGAGGACATCGAGGAAGCGCTCCTTCCCCATGCGGGCATGATCAGCGGCCATTTGACGGTCAAGACCATCCGCACCCTGATGAAGCGCAGCGGTGAAATGGAACAAAAGCACCGCCAGGCAATAGACGCCTGCCAGCAGAAATATTGGCTGGAGCAGCACAGCATGGCGCCCACCTATACGGCAATGTGCGACCAGCTTGAGCAGGAAGCTGCCAGACGGCGAAACGAGGCCGCCTGGAAATGGCTGGAAGAACCGAAGCGGCAGGCCATGGAGCATGCTGACGAGCCCGTGAAAGCGCTGCAAAAGAGCCTGGAAGCCAAGGAAAAGGAATGGGGCAGCTGGAAGCGCATCCTGAAGCGGATCGCCGACTGGCCCCAGATTCCCAAGCGCGCGTGGTTCCGCAAGAACGCCAACGCCGATCTGAGCGAGGATCTGTATGTGATGGTGTTCCGGGATAACCCGGAGGAGCTAAAGGAAAACGCAGACCGCCTGGAAAAAGAAGCCAGGGAGCTGCAGGCGCAAATCGAGCAGGCGCAGGCGGAAGGCGCCCGGCAATACCGGGAAGCCTGCGTGGCGATCGAAGCCCGGTATGCCGAGGAGATGGAAGCCATCGACGCCTGGGAAAAGAAGCGCCGGGAAAACCTGGAGCAGGACTTTGCTCAGGAGCTCGGCCGGTACAGCGAAGCCATGCGCACCCTTCCCGCAAGACGGGATGCGGAGCTGGCCGCGCTGGAAAAGCGCCATGAAGCCGAGCTTCGGGCCGCGCGGCAAGACGCCCAGACCGTGGAGGTGCTGAAATCTCTGCTCAAGGCCCACTTCCGGCAGGCGGAAACGAAGCTGAAAGGCAAGCGGGTCTATCTGGACATGCCCCAGTTCGACCTGGCCCATTCCACCCTGGAAACCGAGGATCGCTCCCGGGACGGCGGCTACATCCGCAGCGGGATTTCCTTTAGGATTCCACAAGAGGCAAAGTTCGTCCGGTTCTTCGTGTACTGGAACGATCCGCACCGGGTGGATGTGGACCTGCACGCGGCCGGCAAAACCATGGAAGGCGAAGACCTGCACGTGGGCTGGAACGCGGACTTCCGCAACCGCGGCGTGGTGCACTCCGGGGACGTGACCCACAGCGATGCGGCGGAATATATCGATATCGATCTGTCCGCCCCCATCCGGGAGATTTACGCCAACGTGAATCTGTTCTCCGGCAAGTATTCCTTCAAGGGCATCGAGACCTGCTATGTGGGCCTGATGGCGGTGGACAAGATCGGCATGGGGATCAGGCATTACGACCCGGCCAACTGCTTCTTCACCCACGCCCTGACCCAGAACACCAACAACCTGTTCTACGGCTTCATCGACGTGCAGAACCGGTTCGTGCGGTTCGTGGGCCAGCCGAATCAGAATGGCTGGGGAGACTGGACCAGCCGTCCGGCCATCGAGGCGGCGGAAGCCATGTTCTCTCTCCAGGACTATCTGAACTGCGTCCTGGAAGGGCAGCAGGCGGAGCTGGTGAAGGATCGGGAAGACGCCGACGTGATTCTCACCATGGCCAAGAGCCTGGATGAGAACGCCGTCAGCCTGGTGGACAGCAATTTCTTTCTGGAATGTTAAAATCTTATCATGGCCGCAGCAATTCCAAGTGAAATGCTGCGGTTTTTCTTTTGCTGTAGCTGTTCAGACGAACGTATAATTCAGGGAGGATGAAAAACCTCTCCGCCCCCTGCGGGGCATCTCCCCTGATCGGGGAGGCAACTATCATCCGCCCGGAAGAATCATTTCGTGTATCGAAGAACAATCCGGCATTGACTTCACAAATATCTATCTTAGCTGGATCTATGACGACGCCCACAAGGGCGGCG